>Ga0065711_1051384_pt1 | contig 10405 bp, 7 predicted proteins | sample Hoacrofraction12_FD_59098 | JGI IMG/M metagenome (GOLD analysis project Ga0065711, IMG submission 59098) | Hoatzin crop microbial communities from Cojedes, Venezuela - Epithelial fraction 12 v2 (version 2) | ecosystem: Host-associated > Birds > Digestive system > Esophagus > Crop | place...
TTTTCCTGCCCCTTTCAGTGCTGTTCCCTGCCACTGAAGGGATGGAGGAAAACACCACCTGTGCCCCTGATCCCTCAACCAGTCGCCCCAGTGCCCTGAAGTCCCTTTTGATGGCCTTGGGACTTCTCTCCGCTATCTCGTCCCCGCCAACCTGCATTACCAAGAGGGGGTAATAATCAGAAGGCCGCACCAGGCCAGGGAGTTTCTTCGCAACATCCCTAACCCAGGCCCCATGGAGAATGGAAGATTAGAAGATTAAGAATAGAATAGTGTCATTTTGCAAGTAGCCAGCATTCACACTCCACAGAAATACTGTGCACACGCACAGCTCAGCCAGGAAGACAAGCAGACATTTCACACCCCCACCAGGGACAAACTCAGCCCCACAGCAGGAGGTGGGAATTCATCCCCATCTTCCAGCAAGGAAAGATTTTTCCCTAACATGTTTTTTGTTAGCGGGTTTTGCTCAAACAGTCATGATTTTGAATATTATCCAGTTTTGCACTAACCCTCTCCTCTCTCCCCGTGTTAATCACCAGATAGATCGTGCTACAGCCTCTCATGGATAGTGCCCCACACAGGCGGGAAGCACGGCACATCCTGCAGACCAAGCTGGGTGGCAGGCCGGCCCCAGCGTCCGCACCAAGCTTGTCTTCCCAGGAAACAACACCTGGGTAGGACGCGACCTTGGCAAGTCAGGTAATTTATCATGACGCTCCACACAGCTCTTCCTCACATTGGCTTTTGAACATCACACAGAAAGGCTCTTGGCAGGACCTGTTGGTTAGGAGTTAGCCAGGCCCAATACGAAAATGCAACTTGTCTGTAAACCAACAACCAAACTGGCATTTAACAGAGTCATTTAACATAGCTGCTGTTGAATCATGACCTGGTTTCTTGGCAAAGTTCAAGAATGACCTTCAGCTCACAGTGCAGACCTGTATATCAGAGGTTCGGAGCCATCAGATCTATCCCCAGGGACTGTACTGGTACTCTTTCTGTAGTGACAACAGTGATGGTGCATACGCATCCATGATTTATTACAAAAATGAGTCCTTCTGCACAAGACCTTGTTCACTCAGATATGTTCTCTGCCGTGCATTCAGCCCTGCGGCATGCAGCATTGTCTTCTAATAGTGGAAAAACTCATTGTCTATTTTTCAGTGAAGATTCGAGAATATCAGGCCCTTGGCATTTTGTTTAGGAGCCAAATGATATTCCATTTTAATTGATTAATTTTTCAGTTACTGCACTGCTCAAATTCCAGGACTCGGCAATCAATTTGAACTGACAAGATCCTCCGAGCCGCTCTCTGCTCCTGCTTGGGTCTCCATTTGCAAAGGCATTAAATTCACCTCCCCAATAGCAAATTTAATCAAGGATGGTGCATACCAATGAAGAATCATGAAATGGGCTCATATATGCCTGTCAAATATGAAAAACCCTTGTGTTACGCTATGCAGGCCTCCGTCATTCTAAGCTTCAATCGCATTATTAATAGAGGCCTCCTCAACAGCCTCTCTGCTCTGCTGTTTAATCACTGTCAACCAAGAAAGAGCTGGGCATGTAAGGAAGAGCAGAGCCACTGAGGCAGCATCACAAACACGCACGCGTCTGACAGTCCTGAAAGACACTCAGGACAGGTATTGCCAAAACCACTGCTCATGGAAACACAGTTCTCGCTATGCAGAAAGCACCACGGTCCCTCACACGGCCACTCATCGCATTCTGCAGATGCAAACTGTGGCAAAATAAAGTCAATGATTGCAATGACCAGCAAGGACCTTTAAAATCCATTACTCTGTCAAACCCCATCCAGTACAAAGGGCAGCCATCATCTGACTCTGCACACACCGTGCTTACAGTTCTGCTGCAAATCTCATATAAGATCATCTCGTAAAGATGCAACTCCAGGGTTATGTTGTTAGGAGAACTCACAGCTTTTCTTTTGAAGGGATAATTTTTTGCTTTCATCATTGTAGAAGAGAAAAAGGTGGATACCTAGAAATTCAAAACCCAGAAGGTGAAGATAAAGGGCACAAAAGTTGATTTTCAAATCAAGTAATATTTGAATGTTTGTGGTCAGCAATAACACCGCAACAGAAACCTTGGGCTACAGCTGTTTTCTGGCCTGGCTAAATCATATGTCTGATCAGGCAGATTTGGGGACCTGCTGGTTTTGAGTTCATGTATTAAAAGATACGTCTGACATTTTCCTCCACATATTCAACTAGCGAGTTTTGGGCCATATTTCATTTTCAGAAAGCTCCCAGAGCCCTGCAGTCCGGTCCCACTTTCCTCACACCACGCAAAGCCTGCACTCCTGACAGCCTCCCCCCCCCACGGCTGGCTGGCTCACAGCTCAGCCACCAGCTCAGCAGTTTCCCAGCTCTGAGCAAGTTTTCAAACGAAAAGTTCATGCAATGTGTCATAAGAAAAACGTGGGTGTCCGCTTCTGACAGCTGGGGCTGTGCCCCTGACCTTTTGCTTCCCAGAGGAGTGCAGTGACTGATGCTGTCAAGGAAGACAGTTTTCCCTTCTCAAGATCTATCAGATGCATTTTTTAAAATGCTTTTCTTCCAAAGTAGGACAGTTGAGTATAAGCAGTAGGACTGAGAGAACTCGATTCACATCTTTGGCCCAGCCACCTCCCATTGCCTAGGAGCACTGGGCAGGTACACTTCACCACACAGATTTACTTCACCAAGGAGAGAGCACAGCTCCAAAAAGCCACCAATGCTGTGATGGGCAAAGAATCTTGCCTGGGCCTTCAGCAGCCTTCCTAAATATGAACGAAACATAAAAACTAGATGCATTCAGCCCTGTCACAGCTCCACGAAAACCACAGGGTTGCTCACAAGGATGAGCTCTGCTCGGTGAGGTCTGCTTGCTCCTCTCCGCAGAGAGCAGGGTGAAGCACAGAGGCGTTGTTTGTGTTCAGAAGAACACAATGTAAAAACCTAAGTGTGCTGTAAATTACCAGTGAAATCCAGTGGCAAAATTCCCGGTGACATCAGCGGGACAGGATTTCAGCCACAACAAAAATATAAACAGAGAGAAACAAACACAGAGGACTCATCGAGGCCCCAGGTTCCCACTACCTTTCAGTCCTTCGCACTCCTGATTTTATTACGATCTATTGGAAAAATCAAACTGTTTAACACAGTGAACTTCCCCTTCCTCCAAATCCTTATTTGCCCTGGAAAATGGCTTGTGTTTAGATATGATTCTAATACGTTGTTAAATAGCCTTCATCACCCAGAAGAAAAATAATGTATCAATTTCTAGCTGGAGGTTGTGGTGGCGAGGTACAGGTTAAATGCAGTACAGCTTGTTAGAGACACGGAGTCTGTAATGCAATTTATTTTCTCCCAAATAGAAAAAGATGTTGAGACATTCTTCACATTTCTGGCTCGCTCTTGGTGAGTTTTAGCATTTCTGGCTCCAGAAGGGAACACGGAGATGAACAAACACAAAGAAAGGAAATGTGCTGACAGGTTTGTTCAAAGTAGGTTTAAAAAAATTCGTAAAACCAAAAGCAGACCTGTGGTTGCAAGCATGGGGACAGACAGCACCAAAGATATAAAAAAATAAACTTAAAAAAAACTCAAACCAGAAAACCAACCACCAAAAGACCTGAAAGAACTGTTAACGAGGGAACAAGATGCGGGAGGCCGGCCCTTAAATGACAAAAGGTGAAAGAGGAATTAACTTCTAACTTTGCAGTACACAGTCTGGAATAAGCGTTTCTTACTGTCGGTGGCTGGATGTAGAAGGTATGCTGTACAACGAGTCTGAAGGTGGCAGGACTACAGAGCGGCAGCACCCAGGCAGAGCCTTCACCCGCACGCCCTGCGTAGTGGCAGTCTGTCCCTGCCACCACTGAAGGTGGTCTGACCACCAACACACCTAACGCCAGTAAGGACAAAACTCTTCTGCTGAGCAGCACCTCCCACTGAATAAAATGCATTTAATGGTTCAAATCTCATATTTGATTAGCACAAAGGCAGCTCCCCCTGCGACCCCTGCAGCCACAGGCCGTGAGCCAGAGCATGCACAGCAGCTCTCACGTCCATTGAGCAATGTTCACTGCTCAGGATCTAGCTAATTGCCAGGACAGCATTTTTCAGTCTTTCTCTGTAATTAACAGATGCTTAAGCAACATGAGTTGCTCTGGCTCTCTGAAACCAGCGATGAGAGATGTGCCGAACTTCTACAGGAGCACATCCTTCAGGACTTTATCTACCTCAGTGGAAGGGCACTTCACCGCCTGTCAATACTTATATTACTTCATGCAGGTCTCTCCCTTGCCCTCTCCACCCCAAACCAATATTAACAGGCACATTTAAGCTTGTAGAGTCAAGGACTCAACACAGAAGGCAATCTTGAATTACAAGTGTCAGCGCAAAGCTAGTTTTACCATGCATGTCCGCTATCAGCATTGAGTGGCATGACTGCACATAACTACATTCCAATATGTGCCCTCAAGCAGAAGACTGAGCTCCCTGAAGTTCTTCCCTTGCTTCCCTACAATAACATGCAAAGTAGAACAGAAACAAGTGGCACGCCAAAAGTGTCCAGATCAAGTCCCTGGTGGTATCTCACACTCAGTATCTTCAACTAATTTGAAGCCAGAAATGGTAGTCAGGAAGAATCAGCCTGTGACTTGGTCCCAAGGGGAGCTGGAGCAGCAGCAAGCCAGAGAAATCCTTGCATTACAAGAGGCAGCTTCCTTTTCACATGCCAGGATCCTTTCAGGATCATCCCTCAAGGAGAGCTGCAGGGAAATAAGACCTCTTTTAGGAGGCAGCATTTTGAGGTCTTTTCTCCTCTTCAAAGCCAGGCCTTCTCAGGGCAGGTCATATTCTCTCCTACCATAAGCCTCCATGATTACAGCAGGATCCCCTACACCTCTATAATTGCCCTGGTGGATGTTCCTTCCCTTCTTCTCCTGCCCTATTGCCCAGTCCTGCCATATATTTCGGGAGATGCTTGTGGAGGGGAAGATGGCTATCTGAGTTACCAAGGCACCCTGTGCTTTAGGGATGCTTTGGAAGAACCTGTTCCATCTCAGCCAGAAACTCAAAGCTCTCTGCTGCTGGCACCTCCCCTCCTTCACTGATTTTAACACTGCACATAACAGAGTAAAAATGGAAAACAAGAATGAAAACAAAGCAAAACCCAGAACCACTGCACACACAACTAAACACCATGCTCAGGAAGAAGCTGAGCTCCCTTTGCCCTCTCCCAAGCAACGTGCTGCTGGAAGCTGCAAATGATACACTACTTGCAAAATAAATTTCTGTTCTCCAACTAGTAAAACCCCCCCAAAAATGCGATGAGAGGCCAAGGCATTCTTAAACTCTAAGTGCAGGATATTCCAACGCTGATCCCATCATCAGCCATTTCTGCTCAGCCATAACAGCACTGCAAAGTGCATTTAGCCCCTCATCTCATTGCCTGGATGGGTAGTGAACAGGCAATGACAGATGCATACCAACAGCATGCAACTGCTCCTAGCCTGCCTCAGAGGGAGCAGCAGGTCTCATATTTGGAAAGATCCCAAGGTATCATAAACCTGCTGCTGTTTTCCCTTTACAGCATTATTTCTGTCTCTGATTGCATATGCAACCACCAGGGCACAGGCTATAAAGCCCAAGCCTGCAGCTGATACAGAGATCTGTCTGCATTTCTAGATGTTTGTTACCATAGCAATACCATAGTAATTTTTAGTTTGTTTTGTTGCTTTTGGTGTTTTTAAAGCTAGGTTCTTATCCAGTGCAAACAAAGCCAGTTCCCAGTTATGTGAGAAGGAAACGAACGCTTGCAGCGTGCTGCGGACGTGGCAGGGCCAGCCACCTGGGAGCCGGGTGCCGACAGGAGACGCTCAGCTCCTGCCTCACGCCCCACTGCAATTGCAGGGCTCTGCCCACTTCATTCACCAAAGCCATTTCTCATGTCTGCACCCAGCGTGGCGTTGCTACCCACCCACGCTGACAAGTACCACGCTGCTGTGCCTCCTTATCTCCTCGGGGAGCTCCTGTCATTAACTTTTGTCAGAACAACCATCAGATTGTTATGAGCATCCACTTTCAGCTTCTCCCTTAAACAGCTCAGCCAAAAGCAGCTTACAAGATGAGCATAAATAATGTAAAGCCAACTTTTCCTTCAACGCTAGAGTCTACTTCCAGGGCCTGGGAGCGACCTACAGAAGCCTTAATACAGCTGTCATAAGGGTGTTTTCCAGAACTGCCATATCAACACACATTGCTCAACAGCTTGGTTTGCAGCATGTCATTCACGGGTTACTCCAAGGGGTCTGGAAAAAATAAAACAAACTGATTGCCAGACATTTACCCCCCAAATATAATTAACTGTGGTCATGTCCAGAGTCGAGGATACCCAAGGGAGAGTCCTTCCAGAAGCAGAAAGGTATCCTTTTACCAGAAGCTTTTTTTTTTTTTTTTATAAAGCGCCAGACACTTGGTACATTCAGGTAATTCAGGAACGCTGGCTCTAGCAACCAATGCCCCAACTAGGCAAAGCAGAAGAGCTTAGCAGAACACTCTTCATTAGAAACTAGTAGTTAAGTTAAACAACAGAACACTGTATCACAGCATCGTATCTTTGTAAGGTATATCCATCAAAATGAAGTAATTTTTGCAAACCTACCCTCCTGATTTGCAAGGACTGCACACTACCCATTTCTGCATGCCAGTTCGCAGAGGATAACTGCCTGCTGCTGTTCCTGCAAATGAACAAATCAGTCCTTAAACACAGGCAGCAGAGTTTTGTCCTGCGATGCTAAAGGCCTGTGGTTGATATGTATTTGTCAGTCATGTGGAACAACAGAATGAATAATTTTGTTACGGGGAAAGTAGAAAGGTATCTTGCAAAAGTCCACCAATCTTTAACCATAGATTAGGAAAAAAATCATATTTCTTTTTGTAGAAAGTAAGTGATCTTCCTCACCAAAAGTATAATTGTAGCGTGTGATGGACTGCTTCAAAAATGGCTGCCTTGGAGAGAGCCAACTGACACAGACCATGCACCGTGGCAAAGGTGATGCAATGGCAATTTATATCTCTGCGTTAACCAGTGTCACACAGTTCGAATCCTACTGTGCCAGGTCTGAGACATGATGATAGGCGGCAAGAGAAAAGAGATACCTATCTCAAGGAAGCTCCTTAACTTGGGAACACTGCAACACCTAACAAAATCTCATAGGTTGAGGTACTACAACTTCACTTAGCCATCACAAGCAAATGCTCATTTACTATGATTTTAATCAATGGAACTGAAAGTAATTCACCAGTTATTGCTGGTGGAGCCTCTGCTGCAAGGCTCAGACACCACCTCCAACTAAAGAGAGCTCTACCTGCCACAAGTCCCTGCTGCCTTGGTGCCTTCATCAGAGGATGCACACACGAGTCATCTGGTCTTGGGCAAGCTCACCCTCACACGGGAGGGGACTGTAACCTGGCTTGTCCCCAGCTCTTGGATGCCCTAAGTCCTGCTTAGGGATGTCCCAGACAAGAGAAACCTGACAGGAAGGAATGCAGCCTGGTCCTGAAGCCGCCTGCCACCAGCCCTTTCTGCAGGAAGGCTCTGGAGCTTTTAAACCAAAGGTGTCCAAGGTGGACCTTTGCTTGATGGGGACAGAAGTGCACCAGCCAAACTGATCACGTCTTGTCTCTCACTAGGCAGATATGTCAGTTCCCTTGGTACATACAGGGAGGCATCCCTCTGACCTTCAATGGTTTTGTTCAAGAGGTCAAATAGCTTGTCGCTACTTCATTGGTACCACTCAGAGCAGCAGGAGAAACATTAGATCTGAATTACTACTTTAAATAAAACAGGAAAATATGTACGGAGATGATGAAAATCCTCTGTACTGAAAAAAAGGTCTCCAGAAGTTATCACAATTAAAATATCATTACAGTATGCACTCCTAGCTGGGCTGCCACACGAACCTCAAGGATGTCAACACACACCCATGCAAATAATACATACACATCTCCCAGACAACTCAGTTCAGAAACTGTGCGCATAGCCACACCTCAGGTTTCCTAAAAAATTCTTATCCCTTTCTTCCCTCGTCTGAAAGTGAGGAAAGTCTACAGTGACGCTTAAATAGATGCTGTTCTCTGGAGTTCAGAGTGCTGAGAAAAAAGTACAAGGAAACACAGTCGGTCCTAACTTGCCACGTTGCAATGTACTTCCCCTCCAAGTTAACTTTCTTTATTCATCCTGCCTGGGCCCCTGCCAGCTCTCCCCATTCCATGTCGCTTAGATGCGCTGAGTCAGAGGCTGTGAGACTTTTCTATCTCCAGGTTAGTATCCACTCTCCGGGTTATGGAGCCAGCATTTAGGCCAGTGGCTCAAACTGCAAGGATATTTCCAGCAAGGCTGCTCCAGCAGCCTTTAGAGCTGAACTGAGGGCTACAAGTCCAAATGGCACCTTTCCTCCCAGTCCCTCCACTCAGTGCTGAACTGGAGCTGGGGGTCCAGCAACCACCTCAGCAAATGACCATCTTTCACCTGATAACATCTTAACAGATGACAGCTCATACAAGTGCTCCAGCACCCATGCCTTTTACAGTCTCTTTCTATTATAAAGAGCAATATGCCAGAAACAATTCCCAAATTACTGATAAAATTTGGAGGGAAGCAGTGAGTGGGAAAAGCATATACAGAGAACCCATCCTCTGTTTTCCCACACACATTCATCCCTTCGTTCTCTTCCCAGAGCACCGCGTTAGCCTGTGTGAAGCAAGGAGTTTTAAATCACGAGGGAAAGGAACTCCTTCAACTTCTTTTAGTTGAGAATGACTTAATGTCATCCATCACTGCACACTTCCATGATACCAGGCAAGTGACAGAGTTGTCATCCTTCTCACAGCCTCTTGTTAATACCAGGCTAGAATTCCTTTCGCAGTCAACCCATTTGAAGCAAAGCATTCCCAGAATCATAGAATCATAGGTTGGAAAAGACCTCTAAGATCATCAAATCCAACCATCCACCCAACACCACCATGTCTACTAAATGGTGTCTTCACCTCTGCCCAAATGCTTTAACTTTGCGTACAAACATCAGCAGCAACAGAGAAAAAACGCTTTTCCTCAGGGACCACAGCCAGCATCTGGTGGAGACCTACTTGGCTTTTGTTCCTCCTGTTCACCCCCAACTCCTTCCACATACGCCTCGCATCCCTCAGTGTCTCCTCAGTCCAGTTACTGGAAGATGAGCCCTCTGCCCCCAGGCCTTTTGTGACCTAGCAGAGCCCCCATGACCTGCTGCTATGGTGCTGTACTGGCTCAGTCTCTGCCCCTTTCACAGCCCAAAAGAGAGGCAGTACCCAGGGACAAGGACATACAAGCATCATTTGAGACGGATGGAGGGATGTCTTGGCAAGACTAGTTCCTTCTGTGTTTCTTGACCTCTCAAGCACTGTCCCTACTGGCAGCTAGCAAAATCTTGAGCAATGGCACAGTTGTTCATAGTAACCTGCAGAGCAAAATACGAGATTAGTGTCTTAACAGAACAAGCCAAACAGTACTAAGTGCCTGCAGGCTCTTAAATCAAATATTCTTGCTTCTTTCAGCAAGCTACCAGAACTGTCCATCCCTTCTTCCAGCTGCATGGCCCCAGAAAGATCTTTTGGAAGATACGATCAATGATGTTCACCAGACCACAGCAATGTCTTGCAGAACACTTAAGAAGTGATTAACACCTCCTTTCATTTCAGCTCAAAGGGAGAACTGCAAAGCAGGAAACAGCTTCATAAAACTCCTACTTCCTCAGTCCTCCATCTGAAAGACCTTGCAAATCTCACACCCAAACTTCTGTTCACCATAAGGATACAAAAGACTTGGATTCACTTTCCTTTTTTTTAAGGAAAATATTGTCCTATAATTAAAAGCAGATAACAATATTCTTTGCCTGGCAACAGCCACTTTAACCTCCTATTTTTATGCTTTTTGAGCCAGTAAGGCATTACTCACATCTTAAAGAATAACATTTTCTAGAGAAGAGTTTAATCAATTAATCGTCAGTGCTGTACATGGGATTTTACATGAGAAATCCAATAAGCTATGGATTGTCAGTGAATTATTATCTATTTTAACTAAATTCTTATCTGCTCTAAGGGTCTGTAACTTGTCCTCAGACATGTGACAGATCTTAAAACCACTCATGTCTGGGCCCCCAAACTGCAAGCTAGACATTCAAAAAACTGCACATAAACTAGTCTGCAGAGTTTTCTGGACAGAGAAGGCACTGTAACCACAGTGATGGAATTAGTTAATCATAAAGCACGAACAATGCTGCTATGTCCCTTGTACAGCCCTGCCCATCTGGACATTAGGTCTGGGAACAGAGGGTTTAGTCCCTAGGTAATCATTA
>Ga0065711_1051385_pt1 | contig 10405 bp, 4 predicted proteins | sample Hoacrofraction12_FD_59098 | JGI IMG/M metagenome (GOLD analysis project Ga0065711, IMG submission 59098) | Hoatzin crop microbial communities from Cojedes, Venezuela - Epithelial fraction 12 v2 (version 2) | ecosystem: Host-associated > Birds > Digestive system > Esophagus > Crop | place...
GGGGTCAGCCCCCCCCCCCGGCTGTGCCCCTTCCTGGAGTCCGGTGAAAATTAACCCTGTCCTGGCTGAACCCAGGTTACCTTCGCAAAGAGCTAGTGAGCAAAACACGTATATGTGGTACCAAATAAAAGGGCAGTGCTTTATTAACTGCTAAGTCAAGTAATAGGAGTCTGAAAGGGCTTAGAAGGTGGTCTCCTATAGCAAAAATGTACTGCAAGCATATAGCAAGGAGTCCACCCTTTGAACCTGCTGCCCAACAGCAATAAACTGAAACAAGGTGATGACCACTGATTCCAAAATGATATTGCTACCTCAACCGAAATTACCTTGAGGGTGGCTTATTCAGCTCTGATGGATTACGAACTGTAGTTGTTCAGCTAATCATTCCAGCACTAAAATTAATTCACCATAGATGAATGGCCTCTCTAAAGCATCAGTCTCAGGCCTGCTTTTGTCAGGAGAGGATAATTAGCTTGATCCCTCTGCAAAGATCCAAGGTGCCCTCATAAGGGGTTTCTCCTGATCCTCGAATTCAGAGTCATTAGCCATACTCATCCTCCATCCTTCCAGCTGCAGAAGGAAGGGGTCCATAATAACAGGTAGTCAGCAGATGGCACTAGTACAGAGACTAAGAGGCCAGAACACCATCGTCACCCCCAATGGCAAAAGACAAAAACATCAGACGATTTATCTGTAAACATGTATTTGAAAACCATAACTTGAAGTTAATTAATATTCTGAAAGTCTTGGTAGAGGAAGTTGCAATGGTTTCTGGTCTCTAAATAAATACAGATGAGGAACTTGACGGATATCCACTGTGAATGCTGCTGTTTTCTTTCAACTGTACAAAAGAGGGAAGGCAGAGTCTCGTTGTACCTGCAAGTACTCCAGCTGAAGACAGTAGTTATGACCTGTTGTGGTCAATAAGGAAACATTACATTTAGTTCTGACATGCTACTTTATTATGAAGCAAAGTACATCCCCATAGTAGAGGTAACTGCAAATCCAAGCAGACGTTAGCACTGAGGGTGTATCCCTCCCTCTCTCCAACTCCTATTTTTTTAGCTGCATGTTAATACACTCTGTCATGTACTCTCTGTTCAACAGTTCTTCCCTTTGAGATGTCATCAGCTCTGAAAACAGTCAATGCAGCTCAGCTAAACTCTCCACAGCATCTTCATCCCCTTGTTCTTACAGCAGGTTGAAAATGGGCTTATATTTGCATATAGAATTGCCACCAGCTGGAGAATGGGCTGCCTGAGTCAGTTTGAAAACCCAAATACATTCACTCAGCATTGTTTGTTGGGATTCAGCCCCAGAGACATCAATTTGGGATTCACCTATTCTTGCGTATTAATTTTTTCTCCAGAGTTTGAGGGTCAAATCACCCTTCCATGGGACCCATACAACATACACACTTTCTAGTTAACCAAAATACCAGCTTTAAAGCTCTCCTCCAAAAGGACTGACATACAAACGTGCATTAAAAATGCTTGTGTTGTTTGGGTGTAGACTGAGACATTGCCAGGACACACAGTAAGCTACTGACGAAAGGCGAGAGCAACATCTCGTGCCTAGCCTGGCAATCAGCTAGAAACACATTGTTTACCCCTTGCAATTGAAGTTGTTTGTATAGAGTTTCTCTTCAGAGTATAGAGTTCAACACTCAAAAACCACACGTTCCACAAACACATAAAGGAGAAAAATTAATACGGCTTACTAAATATTGAGAGAAAACAGATATGGTAATGCACAAGAAAACGGGCATTATGGGACTCGAGGCAGCGTCAAGCATAGCTTTGTTGAAATAGAACAATTGTGTATCCGTGATCTTTTGAGTGGGGAAAGTTGTGTATTTTGTCTATGAAAACTAGTGATAAAGTATATCAATGAGGTCAAGAGTTAGAAAACTTCAGAGAATTTGTATAACTATCTAAGCCTAATAAGAATATATAAAACTACACTCAATAGAAAAAAAAAAAAAAACAAAGATAGAAATGTTCATATTATTCAGGGCATAAGTCAACTTCTGAAAAAAATCTCCAAGACATTCAGATCACAATGTTATCTTCTAATTGTCTGCATTTAATTCCACTAAAGCATCAGCCATTATCAGAAATAACATAATCTGAACCTTTCACGCAATTTCTATGGTCACACATCTGGGCCTTTCTCTAGCAGAGCTCACAAAGCAAAAGCAGAAAATACAGTCATGCAGAATGAGAGCAGCAAGTGTCAGCACGTACATTGGTAATAATCCCTTAGAAGGCAAAACCTGCTTAGAGACAAAAACCAACAGCTTGGTAGTTGGACAAGATGTGCAAGCTGACTTCAATACACCACATAGGTCCTTATTCTAGCTCCTCTATTTTTAGGTTTCTAATATTTTGCACTGATTTTGAAACTTCTAAGCACATTCAGATAGAAGTTCACAGCTTTCTGTTTAATCTAGATAATATTAAGTCTATGAAAGAGCATAAAAGGAAGGCTCAGTCAGATTATCAAAAGTTATTGACTGAACCAGCACCAAAATGGCCATCAGGTTAAAGAAAAAAAAAAAACAAAAAACCACAACAGAAGTGAGGAAAAACCTGAGCAAAAGAGGAAAACAAACAAAGGTCACTGTGGTAAAGACGCATCTTCTACTTCGACCATTACTACACCACCCAAGAGAAAAAAAAAAAGCCACAAAACAAACCAAACACCCAGCCCGCCCCCAAACAAACAAAACCCTAAAAACATTGGCCCTGTAAACAGGGCTTGGACGCGCAGGTCCAGAAACCGTGGAGTCCACTCACACAGTACAAGGGGAGTAAAATCCCTTCTGGGTCTGATCATGTTTGAAGAGAAGTCAACCCAGGGAAAAAAGATAGGAATAATTTCATAGAGAAACTAGGGCTCATTTTTTCTCATGTATCTATGGATTTGGCCCATTGAGAGGGGAAAAAACATCCCAGCCCAACACTTCAGAGAAATAAGCAAGAAATAATAATGGAGGATGGTGCAGGAAAGGGAAAATGAAAGGCGAGAGTTTCCTTTCCTACTAGGTTTTGGTGAGGGTGGTTAATGCATTTTTGAACATTACCTGGGAAAAATACTTGGCATAATTTAATTCACTTTGAGCTTGTAAGCCTCAGGGAAGTACCTAATTCCCAGAATTATTATAATGGGAAATTGACTGTTTTGTGCCTGGGTTTTTGCTTGTTTGTTTTGATACTCATTCTAAGGGAAGAAAAACCAGATTTGATTTCCACATGTAATACTCATTAAAGGCAGTGGAAAGATGTAACCCTTGTTAACCAATGTTCCTCTGTGTACTACTGAAAGTTATTTGCATATGCTAAGCTGTTAAAGGTAATATAAGGCAATGAAATAAAAATTACCCTGGATTTAAGGGGGGAAAAAAAGAGGGGAGTTCAGCTCCCTTCAGCTCTTGAATGAATCCAAATGTATTCTCAAAATTCGACTGAATATCCCCCCCTTACACCTCATTAAACCTGCCCTTTTGAGATGTTGCAGCAGCTGAAGCAAGAGCCAACGCAGAGAAGATAAAATGCAGACGCTCTCTACCAGGCTCCAGCCGGCTCCACCAGCTCCCCCGCTGGCACCCGCTGCCGTACATGCAGGCAGCGACGGGCAGGCACACATGTGATCAGAGAGGGCACAGATACCAGGAGATTTGGACACTGTTTGGATGCAAAACCATTTTACCCGGGCCTTTATACATATGGCCCAGATTTTGGAAGGATTTGCGGGTTGGTTTTAGTTTCTTTGAACACATAGATGATGCTTCACATTTGTAAGGTCACAAATTTAGCAAGGTACAAGTTACCTTCATCCTCCCTCTGAATGGGGTATCACTTGCTTACTAATCCTCGGAGACAGAAAAACTTAAAGAAAAGCAACCATGATGCAGAATTCCCCCCAAAACCACTGACATGTTTGCATTCAGCTAGAAATGCCCTCACTGGTACTCTTATTTGCTCTCAGTATGAAACAGCTATGAAAAGATGAACATGAAAAATGTTCTTCTGCTGTTTCCACTCTCCCTTCACAGACCTGTTTTGGGGCCACACTACAGCACTGATGGAAAACTACATCCTTGAAACACATCGCACTGCGAAAAGCTGGACAACACTGGAGGTCACAGCAAACACGCTGCTGCGCAAGTACCCAGGTCTCTGAGGACAGGCACAAGCACAAAAGGCCAAAGGAAACAAGATGAGGAATTCTAGTAGCAAAGCCATGTGAAACATGCTATCTTTACACGTGCTGAACCAACAGGCAAACACCATCATTTGTCCTGTCTGGCTTCTTCCTCGGTGCCCCTCAACCTTGACCTTCTGGCTAGGTTACACTCTCACTGTCCACCACCACTAATGCAAAAAGCTTCCAAGCCCCGTAAGCATCAGCCTTCAAAGCCACCATCCTCATTGCTAGGTCTACGAACATACTGATGGAGACCTGCTCAGCCCCCCACCCTGAGGGGCTCTAGGAGACCACATAACCCCACCAGTCTTCTCACTCCCTAGAAGGCAGCCTATCTGATCTTCCCTCCAGCTAGGAGCCGGACTAGCATAAGGAGGTAATTAAAGGAGCAAGCTGCTGTTTAGCAGTCCTGCAACAGCGCAGGCTAATGAAACGGGAGGGAGCAAGCAAGCATGTGTATGCACACGCACAAAGCAGCTGCCTCCGTAAAGGTGTTCAGCAGCAGCCGACTGGAAAGGCTCTGGAGTGGAACCAGTCAACAGCATTAAACAGCCCACTGAGAAAGTGAAAGGCTTGAGGTTTTGTGTTTCTTGCAAAAGAAAAAGAAATGATGACTTATGCAATAGGGTAAGTCTGAGTTATAATCAAGCAAGACGTGACTTAAATAGAGAGTCCTTGAAATCACACATGCAGTAATTTTTGCAGACAGAACACTGTCTGATTTTAAATATGACATCAGAAGCATTAGGGCAAGCAATGACAGGCAGCTCTTTGTAGGTCACTGCAGTAACGTTTCACTACGCTGTTTGCTAGTAAGTGATCCTTGTCTGGCTTTTCAGCAACAGTTTAATCCCCTGTACCATGAACATGAAACACCAAGTCTGCATCGGTGCAGAAGAATTAATGGTCAGCTTCTCCCTACAATTAAATCAGTTTAAAGAGGACAAATTCTGGGATCTTTCTCCACCTCTCTGGACGGTCAGTGACACAGAGTGAGAGAACCAGCCCCTCTGACAGCACAACCTTCTTCACGGTATGCAGAAATGCTTTGGGAGATTTAGGACAGGGAAAGAAAATGTCTCATAAGGTGGGAGTCCATTTTCCACAGCTCCGCTGCATGTTTCCACCTTGAGACATGCCTGGCAGTGGAAATCAGCAGGCAGAATGTTTGCAGTGAGTGTCCCAGGAACAATTCTTTGCTGTGACACTTCACGGCATTTGGTGATTTATTCTAAGTACTTGATTATGCACATTTTGATGAGCTTTTGTCACTGTGCAGTCTTGGGGAGAAAAGCACACACATAGAAAGTCAATAGCTCCTCTTGCTCTCTGACAGTACTGTCCTAACTTCCCCAAGTTGCTCCATTCATTTTGGGAACATCAGTTATGATTACTGTTTTTCACCTTCTCCCAAATGAGAATTGCTTTTAGGTTCACCAGCCTAAGGCAAGTGGGGATGGGGGGTGAAACAGAGAGATTCATGTGAAAAAGCCCCCCGGCATTTAGCCGCCACCAAATTTGGACAGTAAAGCTCCTAGCGTCAAAACTCAGGGATAAGGCTGAACTCCCTCACAGGATTCACTAACCTAGCACAACACCAAGGAGCATCCCTGGGAAAGCCTGACTGAAGTTGTGGAGCTGCTGGAGAGCGTGGAGCCTGCTCCCTTTCAGAGCAGACCGCGGGGTACATGTGAAATCGCCCAAAAGCATTAGCATTACCAACTTACAGTTCAGGTATTGTCGTATTCCAAACTCATCAGTCACGCACCACTGTTTAGGCGTTTCTAAGTCTCAGGGTACTGTAAAATCCCCTCAACAGCTTCTTTTCCACAAACACCCACAGGAAGCATATGCAAAACATAGTTTTAATGCTACATAATGGGAACTGAATTTGGTCCCAAATACAGTGTCAAAAACCAAGAAAATACTGCCTGATGGCTGAGTTACATACTCGTTATCATAGATGCAGTAGAAAATAAGCCAGGTACCCGATTTAGGACTAAAATATTTGACAGAGATGCAAGAAATAATGTAAACACAGTCCTGTGGCTGGCAGACACCAAACTATGTTTCTGCAGACCTAGCTGTGACACCAAGATCTGGCATAGACTGGGTGTCATCATTTGAGCAGAACGCTCCCCATTTTCTCAGAGTAGGATCAAATATCCACCTGTTTTACCCAGAAAATGCTCTGTTAAAAGAGAGAGCATATAGAAAAGGGAGTGCAGATACAGAACACAAGGAGAAGTATTGTACATACTTCCTACATATGTGGATCCCACTCCAGGGGAGCCTGGCTTGCATGGATTTTCTTGGCAAAAGAATGCTGTCAGCAGCTACTGATATCAACTCCTTGGCTTTCGTGGACCCTATAGAAGGACTCACTGCACCCAGAAAACAGAGTACTGCTTTTTCCAACGGCATCAGTTAGCTAAATAAAAGGGTAGTACTCTTACAAACCTCTCCTTAAACCTATCATGGGTATAACTGCAAAATCTCTACCAAAATAGAGAAAAAAAAAAAAATCCCCGCTCACCCCTTAAAAACTGCAAATCATAATAGTACCTAGACAAGAGGAGAGAATAAGGCACCCTTTGATCTCATTTCTAATTGCAAAATGACACGTGAACAGAAATCCAGTGAGTCATAGCCGAATAACATGATTTTGTGCAACAGCAGGGAAGAATTGTTGAGGAAATCAAGCCACCATAATACCCAAAGCAAAAATTCACACAACTGTGACAGCAAGCACTGCTGTTTGGCTAGGTAAGCATTAGAGAGAAAGAACGAGCACAGAATACTAAATTAGGAATAATCCCTTAAATGCTCAGATTGCAATTGCTCTAGAGGGCACATCCTTGTTTACAACCTCTACTTGAATATTTTTAATGGTATTGCAAGTGAGGCAAAGCACCACCTTTCCACAGTAATTTTTCATCGAGACTTAATGATCTCCATGGACCAGCAATACACAAAACTTCGAAATAAATAATTGATTATTTTACACAGTCTGAGCTGGCTGAGTCATCTCCAATAGACTATTAAAACAGCATCATGAGCTCAGCTGGTACAAAATGCCTAGAAATCCACATTTCTTTCTGCAGCTGGAGCCTTTATTCCACTCGGGCTGAGACAGTGAGAAAACAAAACAAGTTAAAGAAAATCTGAGGGTTAGGGATGGGTTTTTTTCCACATGAAAAGGATTCTTCTCTAGTTTGCATAGCTCGAGCCACAGCTTGCTTTGCACACCTACAGCTCTCACGTGGGTGAGGAGCAGAAGCACAACTGTTCCACCAAGAGAGGCAAGCTCCCAGTTCAGGACCACCAACTCAATAGCATCGCTGCTGGGACGCTCCCAGGGACATGCTGCAGTTACAGATTGTGCCATTGTAGCTAAAAAAATTCCCTTCTCCCCTTGTGAGCATAAATACCATAGCTCTGCTACTTGCATTTGGGGAGGGGTCTACTCCCCATACTGTAAATAACCTTAAAGAACCAACAAATCTCACTTGCACCTTTGGAGGAGGGAGGAAAAACTAGAAGACCCCATGACACAGGACTTTAAGGATTCATCATAGCTCTTACCCCTGACACAGGACTTTAAGGATGCATTCATAGCTCTTATTAGAAGGACAGTAAGCCAGCCAGCCTTTCAGACCTTGTCCAAGTACAAGGTGGTTATGGTAAGAATTAAAGTACACCGAGGTAGAAAGGATTTATCAACAGTTTGCCAAACGGCCCAAACAGATGCTTTTGTTTGCAGAACAATATGAGTTTTACACACAGAAGTATTTTTACTGGTTGAGCCCTAAGAGAAGCTAACAACAGAAGTCTACCAGCAAACTGTTTCTAGTGTAGACCTAGTCCTAAGTGACACTAGATCTGACAATTTCAGACCATCTACTAGATCATTCAAGGTTACGGGCCTGATTATTGGCAGAGAAATAATATTATCCACATGTGTATTGTAACTTGTCCTGATGAAGGTTGTTACCAAGAAGATGGTCATCCAGTTGTCCCATAGCCTGCGGTTTATCATACTATTCTGGATACACATATCCCTAATCAGCCCTCATCGCAGGAATTGTATGAGGATAAAACTGACACCGTGAAAAAAAACCCCAAAGCCTGCCTTTCAGCTCCAAGGCCAGATCTTCAGCTTGTGACCTCCTTCGAGCACTATGTGTAAAAGCTGCTAAGAGACAGAGGAAATATCAAGTTGAAAACAAGAATTTGAGCTGTTAAATGCAACTTCTGCATCTTGCCGAAGCACTATGAGCTAAGCCTTTCGAGAGCAGTTTTACCTCTACCTAAGACAGTCTGGAAGCAAGGTGCCACCAAAAAGGGATCCTGTTCTCCCATCCTCCACCACTGGCCACAGGTTCTCAAGCTCTCCTTTCTACAGGCTGGAAGCTAAAAGGCAAATACTCCTTACACATACAAATTGAAGTTTTCACTGCTTTAGCATGCCCACCACAGCCAGTTTGGTGTAAATAAACCAGAAAAAACACACTTTTTTACTGCAGTCAGATGCTGGATTGGCTTTGCAGCACCACAAAACCCCGTCTTCAGGGGTACCCTGGGAGCAAGTCCGTATGACTGTATGACACAGCGTAGCAAGGAGCACAATTTCTATCTCAGGTCACAAAAGCAGACCACTAGCTCTCCAGTACCCAGCTGTGCTAGTCTCTACTCTGAGACAGAGGAGTACCAATTTTACTTTCACGACTGTTCACAAATGGCCTGATGCTAACAACCAGATGGATTATTCCCAAAGGAGGAAAAATAAGGTACCAAAGATAATCTTGCACTATCATGGTTGGTTCTCAGACTCTGGTTTCCCATTTTAGCTATTTCCTAGCTAAACATCTTAAAAATGAGGCCCAGACGAACTCAAGACAGGAGGCAAAACACTATACTTGAATTTCTTCACTGAAATTTTGTGTTTGAATAATTAAAGGATTCCATGAGAAACTTAAAAATAATCATAAAAAGAATAGCACTCCAGCCCATGAGGTTTTCACCCTCCTAGCTGGGAAAGGTAAAAGCTCTGCAAAACTCCCTCACAAGGAAAAAAATTGCCCTTAAAGAAATCAAACACACAGACACCGTATATTTGAATAGAAAGGATTGACCAGTTCCACCTGAAGAACTGTAACAAGACATCGAAAATCCAGACAACCAACACAAGAGTCATGACATCCTGAACTAAATTTGAAGAGAACAGGTTTAAGCCAAGACATACCACTTTAGCTGTATCATCTCCTCATTCAAGGTCTCCTACACAACACAGTGATCTAAATCACTATCTTTATGCTGCCATTTACATAATGGGCATGGGAATATCTTCTCAGTTATCCTAGTGAATAAAATTGATTATGTTTATGTTAATGTAATAATGCTTGTAGATTAGACTGGGACCAAACAATTGGGACAACTCGATACATCTAATAGCAGTCAGTGCTGGCTAACATGCTTAAAAAAGATATCCCCCTGTTTTGGTTTCAGCTGCCGCCAGCAACAAAAGCGCCACGCGGCTGCCCCTCCCCCCGCCGGCGTGCGGAGGAGAATGAAAAGAAACAGGCAGAAAACTGGTGGGTCGGGATAAGGGCAGTTTAACAGAACAGCAAACAGAGGGAAACAGCAACAACAACGATACAAATAAGGAGAAAACACAACAACGAACCATACGACCCAGACAGCCGCTCTCCCGAACAGGACCGGCGCCGCGCCCCCCGAAGCCGCGAGTGAGTCCCCGCCGTGCCGCCCCCCCCCAACCGGAACCCAGCGTGACGGCACATGGTATGGAATACCAGGCTCTGTTTGGCCAGGTGGGGTCAGCCCCCACCACCTTGCTGTGCCCCTTCCTGGAGTCCGGTGAGAATTAACCCTGTCCTGGACAAACCCAGGACACCCCACAAAGAGATAAATTAGAAAATCCTGAAGTCTGTTTATGACAACTAGTCCTCATCAAATTACTGCTAATCGATGATTCAAAGTGAGGTGGAACATACAGATCCCATTTTATTCAACAATGTTGTAAGATTCTCTTTCCCTGACTCATCTGAACAGAGTGCTTAATGAAATTCCTCTTCCCCACCCCCCCAAAAAAAAAATACCTGAAGAAAAAACCCAACTTGCAACCCTCCTCTGAGACAGGGTGAAGAGTTGAGGTCTTGACAAAAAAAAAAAAAAA
>Ga0065711_1051386_pt1 | contig 10405 bp, 14 predicted proteins | sample Hoacrofraction12_FD_59098 | JGI IMG/M metagenome (GOLD analysis project Ga0065711, IMG submission 59098) | Hoatzin crop microbial communities from Cojedes, Venezuela - Epithelial fraction 12 v2 (version 2) | ecosystem: Host-associated > Birds > Digestive system > Esophagus > Crop | place...
AAAAAAAAAAAAAAAAAAAAAGAAAAAAAGAAAAAGGAATTTTACTGGTCTCAAGCTCATAGAAACTTAGATGCCAGCACTGTGCATGGTTATGGAGAGGAATCATTACAGTATTATTACAGAACAATGGCTCTATAAGCTGTAACAGTGTGGGAGACTTTGCTTTTACAGATACAGATTGGTAGACAAATGCTTCTACTCACAATAAGACCTTAAAAATGTGATAGCTTACACATAATTACTGAGACAAAGAAGAGTCATATCACAGACCTACTCTGAAGATATTGTAGAATAGTGGAATAAGAAAATAACTTTGCAAGGAGTGTTCATTGACAGATTCAGTTTAAAATAAAAGAAAAATAAATTACCATTACTTCTATTCCAGTGGCACAAATCTGATTTAAAGGGTGCAATTCTTGTTAATGAAATCATCTGGACTAAATTCAAGACTTGTATACAGAGGAAGGCTTTAGGTAAAGGTTCATAAAACATCTAGAACATGCTTCCATTCGAAGAAAAATGTACAAGGAAGAGCTTCAGACCTAGCTGGATGAATAAATAGAAAGAATATTAGGAGTAAGCAGAGAGCTGCGAGGAATGGAAAACAGCACTGATCAGCCAAGAAATCATCTCTTAGAGGTCAAGAAGTTTAGGGATGAAATGAGAACAGCCAAAAGTCAAGCTGTTAGACATCTAAATGATATTAAAATAAATAGGAAAAAAAAAGGCACTTTGGGAATATTAATAAAAACAGAATAAATAAAAAAAAGAAATGCCAAGGCTGAAATTAAAGATAATCTAGATATGGCCTCCGTAATAAATGAATATTTTACCTCAGCTTTCAATAAGTGTAGTTATTTCAGTATGAAATGGAAGAGGTAAATTTAATAACAGAAATTAAGATACAAAAATTATCAGAATGGAACTTTACTTAGAACTCAGGCATCTTAATGCAGTCAAGATTAGATAATTGGATAATCATCCATTCCAAAATTTTGAGATAATTAGTAGGTAGGGTAGGAATTTCAAAAGGATGAGATTGTTCATTAAAGCATAAGATTGGAGAATAGAAAATGTGGCACCTACATAAAAGGTAGGAAGAAGGATGGTATCCAAGCAACTACACCTAAGTCAAACATTAATATTTTGTAAAGAATTAAATAACTAATTTAGAGGAAAGCAAAAGTACAATAAAATGATAGACTCAAGTCAAAAAGTAAAAATGAGCTTATGAAAGTTACGTTTTGATAAACCATCCTGTTCCTTTCTTTGCTGACATAATTTGGGTTCTTCATGAAACAAATAATGTAGCTCAAACATAACTATGCTTGCATAAAATATCTGATATAATATCCTATGGGAAATTACAAGCTGAAATGAAGTTTCTCAACAACTGGAGAAGGTAAGGATTTTGGCTAAAAGAAAGACCAAGGATAGAAAATATTTACTGAAACTAAATAGTCAAAATATGTGAACGTACTGCATATACCCATCTTAGACAATGCAGAATGTGTGTAGACTTTCCCAAAGACTTTTGTTCGGACAAGACCAATTCATTCATGCACTTGACAGAAAAAAATAAGCATGTGCTAATGCAGTGTTGTCGCTGATGAAAAGTTGGATGAATTTGAGGATAGGAGAAAACAAAAAGAAAAAAAAAATCAGTAGTCCAAAGCAAGTGCATTTGGGAATGATAACAGAACTTCTAGTAATAAGTTACTGAAAACAATACCAAGGAGGAACTGCTTTCAGATGTGGCCGTGAAAAAGATGTAAAAAGTACAGTAGTCAACAGACAGCAGGGAAATAATGTTACATACAGTCCTCTTTTGAGGAATGCTGCAAAAAAAAGTCTAGTTATCAACATCCACAAAAGATACAACTAGAAGAAATGCTAAAGCTGATGGGTCAGGAAACCTATACTGAGAAAGGAACATCAAATCATTTGACCTGCTTACATTTAGCAAAATCAGTGGCAGAAACTTCACATAGAAAGGATCACAGTTATGGAAGCATACAACAACTTGAATAATATTCCAGGCTGTCATGTGGTTCTCATGCAAGCTTATCAGTGAAAATACCTGATTTTTTTTTTCTTTGAGGAGTCCCATGTTCATGTTTGAATGCATTGAAGAAGCATTTTTTTCTCAAGTATCATCACTTTTTGTTTCAGACTAGAATTTTCAAAATGAGCAGGTATCTCTGAGTCATCAGAGCTTGCTCTTAAACCGTAAAGATGCTTCTGGAAATCTGATCATTGCTATTATAATGTCTAATTTTGCTATTATGATTGACAGTTCACTCCTGGTTTTAGAGGCAGGTGTTGTCATGGAAAGTCAAAGTCTTCAGCAGAAATGGAATTCCTTGCAATGTCTGTGGAGTGCTTTTACCATTAAGTGTCAGCATCAAACTTTGTGAACAAAGGGGTGTGTTTAGTAGCAATGAAAACCCAGTGTGGGAAAGATGGACTCATTTGAAAATTAGATAAGACTAATATGGACTAACTGGAAATCATATCACAGAGAGGATTTTTTTTTAGTCCAGATGCATGGGGTTTTTTTTAATTTCTATGGAAAATAAAAGGGATATAATCATGGAGCACATTCATTAATTTTGTAAGAATTTTTCTTAATCAATACATTTACATTAGTTTTACATTAAGGCTTTAATTAGTCTTTTTCCTGTTTATAGTAATACAAATTCTAACTACTTGCAGAATCCCTAGAAGATCCATTCAACATGCAGGATACTTTTGTGACTTTCCCTCTTTACTCACAGAAGCTTCTGGATTAGCCATTTGCTGCAAAGACAATCTACAGGCTCCAAAATTCCATAGCCCTTCCTTGTTTTTTAAAAATAATTAAATAAGGGAGCATTAAAAACTATTTTCAGGGCACCATACACAAAATCTGTGAAATACTGACCCCAAAGTGTTGAGCTGTTGAGTGAGAATGACTTTCACTAAATTAACCTAACTTCCCTTCTAGCCAAATGAAAAAGGGGGAAAAAGCTTTTCAGTAGAATCTGTAGCATTTCTGAAGATCTTTAACCAGAATTTTATAGCAATTCACACATCTTAGTAATTCTTACCATGTGTGGAAAAAACCTTAAAAATAAGTCAAAAGGAAGTAATAGTCCCTGCAAATAATTGATAATCATCTGGTAGCAAAAGAAACTTTATATAAAAAAGCATCATGTTAAAGACATCTACAACGGAGAAAGTGCAGATGAGAGGATGAGAATTCCTATAGCTGCTCCAATCTGTCTTTTCTGACACACGATATCCAGACTTCTGTTGTTTTTTTCTGATAATTATTCCAGTGAGAAGGCAGAAAAAATATGGAAAGCCATTAGGCCAGATCTAAATGTTTGTATCATACTTTTAGCTGCCCCTTGAAGGATCAAACTATAAGTCTGTATTGCAGTGGGTCTTAAACCTAAGAGCCAAATTCTGTTACTTCTTAATGACTACCTGATGTAAAGTTTGAAAGTACAGTGATGCAAGATGAGAATTCTCTTTTATTATCATGCCTTAAACTCATGCTAACAGCCCTTGAAACTAAGAGTTACATAGATAAATCGGTGTACCCCAGAGAAACTGAATGTGACTGCAGTAGAAATGAACCCTCCAAAGCCTCATCTGCCTTTCCCTTAATCTCCCGTTCTTGTACACGAGAATAGCTGTTTAAATATTTTGCAAACAGCAAGGATAAATGCATTTTTGTAGGAATGTTAATAACAATTACTATAAAACACTATTAATTATAAATGCTATGCTACTGAAATGACTTGTGACCAGAAATGTGATAATTGTGTAATTCACAAATAAAAATGCTCCCTGCTGCTGCATGAGGTTTTCTGTCCCTATGCTCTGCATCAAGAACAGCAGTACCAGTGTGCAGACCAAGTTAGTGGTCTTGGTCTGAGTTTAGGTTTTTTGCATTTCCCTTAACCTTTCTGGCTGACCTCCAGTTAAAAGATCCCTATTACAGTTTAACTGGCTTGTTTTCTTAGGAACTGCCTTATGTTTTATATGATACTGGTTCTTCTTCGGTGGCCTTCTGCAACAGCATTACTGCGTTTCTGGATAATGAAAGAGCAACTGATGTCATCTACCTGGACTTGAGCAAAACATTTGACACTTTCCTACACAACACCCTTGTGTATAAATTGTAGAGACATGGATTTGATGGATGAACCACTCAATGGATAAGGAATTGGCTGGATGGTTGCACTCAAAGAGTCACGGTCATTTGCTGGATGTCCAAGTGCAGACCAGTGATGAGTGGTATTCCTCAGGGTTCAGTACTGCGACCAGTGCTGTTTAACATCTTTTTCAATGACATGGACAGTGGGATTGAGTGCACCCTCAGCAAGTTTGCTGACGACGCCGAGCTGTGTGGTGCAGTCAACACGCTGGAGGGAAGGGATGTCGTCCAGAGGGACCTTGACATGCTTGAGAGTTGGGCCCATGTGAACCTCATAAGGTTCAACAAGGCCAAGTGCAAGGTCCTGCACATGGATCGGGGCAATCCCATGCACAGATACAGGCTGGGAAGAGAATGTATTGTGAGCAGCCCTGCCAAGAAGGACTTGGGGGTACTGGTGGATGAGAAACTCAGCATGACCCAGCAATGTGTGCTTGCAGCCCAGAAGGCCAACCGTATACTGGACTGCATCAAAAAGAAATGTGGCCAGCAGATCGAGGGAGGGGATTCTGCCACTCTGCTGCGCTCTGGTGTGACCCCACCTGAAGTCCTGTGTACAGCTCTGGAGCCCTGAGCACTAGAAGGACATGGACCTGTTGGAGTGGGTCCAGAGGAGGACCGCAAAAATGATCAGAGGGATGGAACACTCTCCTATGAGGAAAGGCTGAGAGAGTTGGGGCTGTTCGGCCTGGAGAAGAAAAGGCTGTGGGGAGACATTATTGCAGCCTTTCAGTACCTGAAAGGGGCCTATAGGAAAGATGGGGAAAATATTGTCAGCAGGACTTGTTGCGATAGGACAAGGAGTAATGGCTTCAGGCTGAGAGAGGGTAGATTTAGATTAGGTATAAGGAAGAAATTCTTTACTATGAGGGTGATGAGGCAATGGAACCTGTTGCCTAGAGAAGCTGTGACTGCCCCCTCCCTGGAAGTGTTCAAGGCCAGTTTGGATGGGGCTTTGAACATCGTAGTCTGGTGGAAGGTATCCCTGCCCATGGCAGGGGTAGTTGGAACTAGATGAGGTTTAAGGTCCCTTCCAACCCAAAGCATTCTATGATTCTGTGATTCTCAGATTCTTCCACACTTTTTTTACAGATTTTTTTTTTGTTTTTCTCCTTCTTGCTTCCTACCCTATGCAGAATTTTCTGGCAGCTTTGGTGGTAGCTAACGAGAGACAGACAGTCATACTCAGACAAAATAACAAATCACTTGGACTTTCACCCCAAGGCTGTAGCAGAGGGAATTTGAGCTGGATCTTTTCTAGGATAGAAAGAGATGGAATAAAGCTTTCTGTTTATATTTTAAATGTCTTCTACACTGAGACTGTAGGAAAAAATAAAACTAGTTTTAACAACTCTAATTTTGGGTAGTTCTTAGCCACCTTTTACCTCACAATCTCACAGGATACCTGTATCGGCATAAGCTATTTAAACACTTCTTGTAAGAGATATTAAATTGGCAATAGAACCCTTTTTTTAGAAAAAGACAATGAACAAGCAAAGCAAATGGAGAATTACGCATCCTTTGATATATTTGATTTCTGTTTTAGAACATGGTTTAACGAAATGTGGTGTACAGGAGAACAGAAGATAATTATAGGGAAATTTGTGTTTTGTAACATACAGAAGGTGACATTATTGTCCTGGGTTTGGCTAGGTTAGAGTTAATTTTCACAGGAAGCTGGAAAGCATCACAGCCCGGACGTCTGACCCAAACTAGCCAAATGGGATATTCGATACTGTGTGATGTCATGCTCACTGTATAGCTGGGGGACCTGGCCAGTGAAGGGGAATCGCTGCTCAGGAGCAGGCTGGGCATCAGGCAGTGAGCAAAATTGCACTGTGTATCCCTTGCTTTGTATATGCTTTTTATCAGTATAATTGGTGTCATTTCTCTCTTGTTTTGCTGTTCTGTTAAACTTTTCATCCCAACTCATAAGTTTTTCCTTTTATTATACTATCAAAGGGTCCATTTTGGAGTTAGTTTATGATTTCGTGAAAGAGGGAGGCAAGTTAAAGTACAGGGTGCTCAGTGTCGTTCTCTTCCATCCTTTTTCCTCCTTCCCAGGTGCTCACTTAGAATAATTGCCCTCCAGTCTCTCTGAAGTGAGCAAATGAGTTCAACCTTCCACAGTTAAAAATTTTAACATGTAAGGTTGGTAATAATTATTTCACCTTTTTGCTGCCATTTCACTTTGGACTTCCATCAACCGTCTTTGAAGTTAACAAGGTTTTCCACTACACCATGATAAATTCTGTGTATTATTGATCATGAACTCTCAATGATCCATCATCAATGAACTCCTAGTTATCATTCATCCACTGTTCTATGCTGACAACTGTTTTCAAAAAGCAGTAAGACTGTAACCCATCTCTGAAAAATACTTCAGTAGGATCGTTAAATATCTAACATTTTCATGTGAATCTTGCTGGCAATCCTATGTAGAAGTTCAGTAGAAAATAAAACAGTATTAGTGTTGTGATTATATTCAACATTTTTTATGCAGCTCATCCAAAATGATAAATTTGAGGGCATGTGCTTCTTTGTTTTTGTATTTGTGTATGATGCAGTGGATTATATGGCACTGGATTTAAATAAGATAGCAATCACAGTAAACTGATCAGAAGAAAGCACCACAAGATATGATGATGTTCAACCTCAAATAATCACTGCACAGTTCTGTTCCTGACCATTTCAGGGAACTAGGGAGCAGATATATCCCAAATGTTTGCATTTTTTCATCTTTTATAACCAGAAAGCTAAAATGTCTTTTTGTTTATTTGGTTTTGGTCTCTTTTTTTGTTATTTTTGTTTTGGGTTGTTTTGGTTTGGGTTTGGGGTTTTTTGTTGGACCTAGGCTTCATGCATGTGTTTGTTACTTGGTTTTAAGATACATCTTCTCTTTAGTCCTACATCTTAGTTATACTGGAGACTGAAGGAGAATTCGTTTGCCTCCTATTGAGCTACATTCTCACCCACCATGCAAATGGCTTCCAAATCTGTAAATCTTTAAATGGCATTAGGGTATTGTAGTAAACATAACTAAATAAACTGTCTTTGATTAGTGGGGTTGTAAGTTACAAATTCTCTCATATAATAGAATCATACAATCATAGAATCATACAATCATAGGTTGGAAAAGACCTCTAAGATCATCAAGTCTAACCACCCATCCAACACTACCATGCCTACTAAACCCTATCCTGAAGTGCCACATCTACACATTTTTTAAACACCTCCAGGGATGGGGACTCCAACATCTCCCTGGGCAGCCTATTCAATGCCTGACCAATCTTTCAGCAAAGAAATTTTTCCTAATATCTAATCTAAATCTCCCCTGATGCAACTTGAGGCCGTTGCCTCTTGTCCTGTCACTAGTTACCTGGAAGAAGAGACCAACACCTGCCTCACTACAACCTCCTTTCAGGAAATTGTAGAGAGCAATAAGGTGCCCCCTCAGCCTCCCCTTCTCCAGACTAAACAGCCCCAGCTCCCTCAGCCTCTCCTCATAAGACTTGTTCTCTAGACCCCTCACCAGCTTCATTGCCCTTCTCTGGACACGTTCCAGCAACTCAATGTGTTTCTTGTAGTGAAGGGTTCAAACCTGAACAAAGTACACCAGATGTGGCCTCACCAGTGCCAAGTACAGGGGCACGATCACCTCTCTATTCCTACTGGCCACACTATTCCTGATACAAGCCAAGATGCCGTTGGCCTTCTTGGCCACCTGGGCACACTGGTGGCTCGTGTTCAGCTGGCTGTCGACCAACACAACCAGGTCCCTTTCTGCTGGGCAGCTTTCCAGGCACTCTTCCCCAAGCCTGTAGCATTGCATGGGGTTGTTGTGACACAAGTGCAGGACCCAGCATTTGGCCTTGTTGAACCTCATACGATTGGCCTCAGCTCATTGATCCAGTCCGTCCAGATCCCTCTGCAGAGCCTTCCTACCCTCAAGCAGATCGATACTCCAGCCCAGCTTGGTGTCATCTACAGACTTACTGATGGACCACTCAATCCCTTCATCTGGATCATTGACAAAGATATTAAACAAGACCGGACCCACTACTGAGTCCTGGGGATCACCACTCGTGACCAGCCACCAACTGGATTTGACTCCATTCATCACCACTCTCTGCGCTTGGCTGTTCAGCCAGTTTTTTATCCAGCGAAGAGTACACCCATCCAAACCATGGGTAGCTAGTTTCTCCAGGAAGACACTGTGAGGAACAGTGTCAAAGGCCTTACTAAGTAAGATAACACCCACAGTCTTTCCCTCATCCACAAGGCCGGTCACCTGGTCATAGAAGGAGATCAAGTTGGTCAGGCAGGACCTGCCTTTCATGAACCCATGCTGGCTGGGCCTGAACCCCTGGTTATGCTTCACATGCCGGGTGAGAGCACTCAAGATTAATCCCTCCATAATCTTCGAAGCAGCAGACAGGCTTGTATTTCCCAGGATCCTCCTTCCGACCCTTCTTGTAGATGGGTGTTACATTGATCCTCCAGTCATCTGGGACCTCCCCTGTTAGCCAGGACTGCTGATAGATGATGAAGAGTGGCTTGGCCAGCTCCTCCACCATCTCCCTCAGGACTCTGAGGTGGATCCCATCCAGCCCCATAGACTTGTAAGTGTCCCGGTGGCATAGCAGGTCACTAACTGCTTCCTGCTGGATTATGGGAGGTTTATTCTTCTCTCCACCTGTGTCTTCCAGCACTAGGGGCTGAGTACCCTGGGAATAACCAGTCTGACTATTAAAGACTGAGGCGAAGAGGGCATTAAGTACCTCAGCCTTTTCCTAATCTTTGGTGGCAATGTTCCCCCCGCATTCAATAAGGGATGGAGACTCTCCTTGGCCCTCTTTTTGTTTTTAATACATTTGTAAAAACGTTTTTTGTTATCCCTTACAACAGTGGCCACCCTAAGTTCTAACTGGGCTTTTGCCTTTCTAATTTCCTCTCTGTATGACCTAACAAGACCCCTGTACTCCTCTTGAGTCACCTGCCCTTTCATCCATAAGCGGTAGACGCTCCTTTTTTTCTTGAGTCCCAGCAATATCTTCCTGTTCAGCCAGGCTGGTCATCTTCCCTGATGGTTCATCTTGCGGCAAATCAGGACAGCCTATTCCTGTGCTTTTAATGCTACAATGCCCTGGTAGCTCTGGCCTAATGTTGGTAATAGTCCTTTTCAAGCAGAGGATTGGACTAGATCACTTTCAACCAACATTTATGCAATTGTATGAGTCTGTAATTCAACTGTTTCTCAAGAAAGGAGCTTGATGCCAGCCTGATTGTCAGCGCTACCATGATCTCAGTCCCTCTTCCAGGCTTAGTCTTGTGTATCTGGATTTCATACATATGCCAAATTTGCATTGATCAGAAGGAAGACTTCAATCAAAACAGATCTTGCTCCTTAATTAAATAAGATTTCTTAGAGAGGCATTAAATTCACAACATTAATTAAGAAAGTCTGCTTTGATCTGACTAGCCAGAGAACTGGAATCATAGAAAGTTAAAGTTAAAATAAAATAAAAAAAGAACCATGATTTACCTAAGGTGACTGATCCCAGATGTAAACGGTAAGACAAGGACAGGGAAAATAGGAGCTTAGGGTTTTACGTAAAGAATTGTGAGACTTTTGCTTAGGACTATGTGAATTCTGTTAGTTTTGAACAGTAAATATTTCTTTCACGTTTAATTGTAAAAAAAACCGACTATGTTTTTTTCAGGCATATGTAGAAGAGAGCTTTTTACTGGAAAAGATTTCTTCATAAAATTAACTCAGAGTAGAGATTTGCATCTTTCCCGGAAATTATGATGTTCCTACTAGTAATCTTTTTTACACACCTCAATTTCATAATGGTTTGTGAAAGGAGAGAAGTTCCACAATGGATCTCCTATCAGATATTACATGAGAAACTTAATAGGATAATAAAATAAAAAAAGGCAGTGTTCTAGTTTCAGCTGCAGCCGGCAACAAAAGAGCCACGCGGCCGCCCCTCCCCCCACCGGGGTGAGGAGGAGAATGGAAAGAAAACAGGCAGAAAACTGGTGGGTCGGGATCAGGGCAGTTTAACAGAACAGCAAACAAAGGGAACAGGAACAACAACGATACAGAAAAGGGGATTACACAGAACAAACCCGCAGAACAGAGCCCGCAGAACAGAACCGCTCTCTCGGACCGAACCACCGCTGAAGCCCTCC
>Ga0065711_1011568_pt1 | contig 10404 bp, 10 predicted proteins | sample Hoacrofraction12_FD_59098 | JGI IMG/M metagenome (GOLD analysis project Ga0065711, IMG submission 59098) | Hoatzin crop microbial communities from Cojedes, Venezuela - Epithelial fraction 12 v2 (version 2) | ecosystem: Host-associated > Birds > Digestive system > Esophagus > Crop | place...
TGAGCACTCAGCCAGGAGAAGGTCGCTGAAGAAAGATGAAGGGAAAGGACATGGCCAAACCCTCACAAGGTGAGGCTTAGCTGGATTTTAAATCACTTGCAGTCCTTGCTTCTGCTTCCAGTCCTCCAACATTGAAACAGCAAAGCTCCACAGCACCTCAACGCGTGCACAATGAAGCTCTTCTGTGATTATCCAGTGGCACATCTGCTGTGCATCAGCATTTAGCCTGATGAATAGCCTGGACACCACTCAAATTGCTAGTGTCACCCCACTGATCTCAGAGAGGGATCAATACAGTTCAAGGTATCACAGGAAGGGGAAAGTAAATTACTGATTTGGTTTTCTAAACATCTTCACAACAGATTTAAAAAACTCCTTTACCAAATCTATGTCTTACTGTTTGTTTTTTTTCAGCTTCAAAATGCTCAACATGGACTTCCCAATTTTGTCAGAGAACTCACGAGGTCTCAGCCACGTGCATCGAGTCCTGCAGTCCCACCTTGAAGTGGAAGAGCTTTGAACACAGAGAATTTTCCACTCCATGTTTACTGCATATTTTGAATTAAATAAGGGCATCCACAAGTTCCCTTTTCATTCACTCAGTCCCCCTCAAAGTTCTTTTTAAGTGTAACCTGAAATACCACCAATCACTATTGATTTTCTCATACCTGCAGAATCTCCACCTGACTGCTTTCTCCAGTGGTTTAGGGAGACTAGTAGACAGGGACTATATTTCAAGTGAAAGAAAAAAAAGGGGAAAGCACAGGAGAAGCCTTTTCATCCACTGTACTGGACACAGAGACACAAACCTCTCTCTCCTTCTAGGAAGACCCTTGTAAAGTCCTCTGGGACAGACAGGCTCCTAGATAATGAAGACCTGAACACAGCAGATCTCTCGGACACATGCACAGTATTTAAAGGTGAATTAGGGTCTGTACCTGACTCCGTTAGATGCAGACAGTCCTGTGCTGGGGCCTCCAGGTTGAGGTAAAGCCCACGTGCTCTGTACATTGAGTCTTGGTGTTGACCTTGCTCCAGACAAAGTCGGTTTGTTATAGGGCACAAAGCTGACACTGGAAGAACTTACTGATGCTGTCCTACCGGAAACCTGATGAGTAGTGGAAGAGTTGGGAAAGTTTGTCATGGAGTGCCGGTAGCGCGTGGTAATGGGACCAGTCCCACTGTTCAGCCAGCACTGCTGGCAGGAGCAAGCCACCCCTGGGTGAAGGGGTGCAGGGGAGGTGGACACCGGGTACGGGGCGTCCAAGCGCCTCTGAACGCTGCGGCGGAATCGCGTGGTCTTGTTGGTCTGGACTTGAGCCACAAAGTCAACTTCGTAGTTGTAGCCCAAGGGTCCGAGATCCACTCGCTGGTGGTTGGTGGCACGGGATTGCTCCAGGAACACGCAGACGTTCATCTCGTAGGGGGACCACCCGCCTTCGTCGTTCTGCCACTCCCAGACGATGCCCTGCCCAGCAGCGGAGTCCCCGGGGAAGAGGTGCCTGCGGACAGCCCGCATCGTCCCTGTGTGCGGACACGGGGGGAAATACATAAAATCATTATGCGAGCAGATAGTTAAGGGGGAGGTTGTCTCAGAGACTCGTTTCTGCACAGATCTGCAGTGTCTACATCAGGGTGGCCTTCGTCACCTCTCCCTCGACAGGGGCACTAACAGACTTTCTCTTCCTGACAGGGCTGGGTTTGCTCATGAAGCTTAGAGAAATGCAATAACCCCACGATCTCTGTCCCTCTGCCAAATCTGATTGTGGGCTGGCAACAGGTTCAAAAGCTGCTGGGAGGAAGGGTGGGAAAGGAGGGAAGGAGAGAGGATGCAGACACAGACACACCCGAGCACAAAGGCACAGGGATCACATATGCCTCCCTGACGTAAAAAAAAAAAAAAAAATTAAGAAAAAAAAAATCAGGCCGAGGCACAGATCTGGTTAAAAGAAAAAAACCTCCCACAGCCTTGACAACAGAGTAACTATAGAGACAGGACACTATTGGGAAGTGCTTTGCAGGAGTGCTTAAAGCGCTAAACACCCACTGCACTACACAAGGGCCTGAGCAGTTTTGCTCTTGGGGGAGTGGGTGAAGTCCCACAAGGGCAAGGACTTGAGAGAGGGGACAGACATGAACAGCTTCTCCAGGCTCCTGACTGCTGGCAGATACAGCAAGACGAGAGAGAAGACAACGAAGTAATCTGGAAACCAGAGAGAGCAGCTGCTCAGACAAAGGAAGAGAACTGAAAGCAGACACGCTTCTCTTGCAAGGCCGCTCGCCAGCAGGAGCTCAAAACCCCCTGGAAGCCTGACTCTCCAGGGTGACTTCACTCCCGGTTACTTTAGTACTTTCTCTGAAAAAGAAAAAGCCTAATGAGAGTGAGGGAAGCCACCCAACAGGACAGAAGCTCTGCAATCTCTGCAAAAACGGGTTCCTGCAGCAGGGTCAAAACTGCTGCTGCTGGGAAAATCCTCAGCCACACTCCGCAGTAAGAAAGAGAAGCAGGAAATGCCGCGGGGCAAGCAAGTCTGGGGACGCAGGCAGGTGGGGGTGAACAGGGGTGTAGCGAGTCTGTGCAACACAGGAGAAATTCAGAGAACAGCACCTAGAGGAAAAAAAAAATACAATAAAGCCTCCTTAGAGGTCATGAGAGTTACGACCCTAAGCTCCAGCACCACAGGTAAAAACAGTATCTGCACCTAAAGCCTGCGGGCAACTGCCCCAGGATGCTATTGGTGGCTCTGTGATGGGCAGGCAACCCATGAAAGCTTTATGCCCAGCGAGCACACCCCAAGGAAGGAGGAGGACAGGCCCCGTGGGCCACACTGCCAAAACCCGATAGCTACCTGTGCTAAGGCTCTGGCTGGCTGAACGCTGGCTCGAGTATCTCTACCTCACACTGCTCTTCTTTCTACCCCATAGTACTGGGATACTGCAGAAACCACTAGGACTGGACTCAAACCATAAGGGCATTGATTGCCTCCTCGCTGCTAAAAATTCTGCTCAACAGCATGAAAGTCACATCTCTGCTCCTATCACACTCCCAGGCGTCTTCAAAATGGTGTTGGTGGTTTCTGCCCAGCACTTTGGTGGTCTGACCATAATGAGACCCTGTGCTGGGGTGCAGGTATGTCCCAAGTATCATTGCAAGAACTAAATCAGGACAGACCTGAGCTCCAGAGCTGACATAAAGGCTGAGGTGCTCTCAAAGGCAGAACGTGCTTCTTCAGCAGCCAGAGCAGCACCAAGCGTCCTGCTTATTGCAGAGCGGGACTCACCAGTGACTCCATCCAACAGACAACACCTCATCAGCACATCTAAAAGGCTACCAACAGCCAGTGAAACACAGCAACCTCCTCCACAAGAACTGGGGTTGAGCCCCAACAGCTCAACCATGAAGCCCAGGGATTCCTGTGGGACAAGGCAGTCCCTGGCAGAAGTCAGGGCAGGAGGTGTCAGGGCAGGAGGTGACAGCAGAACCAGGCTGACCTTCCCCAGCCAGGAATCAGTATCTTACATGGGAAAGCAGACAAAACAGCCAAGAGCAAACTCCAACAATGACTGCTCCTATCCAGCAAACGAGTGCTGCCAGATTCTAGAAACACACAACCTATGGCCTCAATGGGTGGGCAGCATCAGGGATGACCCCCCGAGCAGAAGGAGGACTGGGATGGAAACGAGATGGTGAGAAATGCACTATGGTTAGAGATGAGTGCAGGGACCTGCTCCCCAGATAAAGGGGACTACCACAGGTAAAGCAAGGTGTCAGAAAGCCCAGTGGGACACATCTCAGAGGAGATTAGCAAAGCTGCCCCTGCTCCATTGCTTCAACTAAAAGCAGCACAGAGAGGACTCGAGGAGTTTGTAAGCAACCCATATTCTCAACAACCCACAACAGCAGCTGGGAGAAGAGCTTTTAGGAGTCTATAACAAGGACGAAGCCATGCACTTGGCAAACATCCTCCTTCCCCCAGGCTGGCAGGGAAAGGGGCATTCCTCTCCAGGGTGGGCAAACAGCTGTGGCGAGAGGACAACTCCTGCTGCTCCCGTGCGTTCACTCCCAGCTAGTCTGCCTCGACCAGCAGCTGAAGCCCAGAGCTAATCCTGCCCACAAGATCCCCCTGCACAGCTGTCACTCCCCGGTGATGGGGATGCTGGTCCCGTTAACACTGGCTTCCTGTTATTCTCCCTGGCTTCCTTTGAAGAGCCTATTTGTCTGTCTAATAGCTAATGAGCAGAATACAACAGCCTATTTTTTGCTCTGTTTAAAGATTTTTTCATGGGGATGTTTCCTGCAGAGATTCTTTTCTCCAGCACATGACAAAGGTCAGCTGGCTGCTCGATCAGAAAGGTTCACATCTGAGGCAGACCCCACAGAGAGAAAAAGCTTTGCTCAGAATTGGGTCACAAAAAGGGGATATGAGAGTGTTTCCAGTAGTCACGCTGCAGAGCACGCAGGTACCTGGGGAGGGAGGCTCACAGACCTGGCCACTCTGATCAGCATCCCTCCAAATTGCTGGGAAACGCTGCAGGAGAGCTGTGAAGTGGAATCAACCTTTTTCTTATTAAAGATGAGATCACGCCAGCCAACACAATTTCTACAGTTGTACTGGGCTGTCCCCCAGCAATGACATACTTCAAAACATCCTGTGATGGACAATATCTGCTAGGTGTTTTGAGATCTTTCACAATGGTATAAAGAGATACAAGATCTTTGTGGAGAGACAGCTCCACTTGTGGAGGAGGAGGAGGATGTGCCACTCACCCTGGGACACATCTTCCAGTCTCCCCCAGGCACTCTGCTCACCTTCACCAAACCAGTCCATTTCCTGACAAGGGACAGCTTGGGACTGCTGCCCATGTGCTGGAGCACTGGCTGAAAAGGCAAGAGGCTGGAAGGTTCCTTCACCAGTTAGGCATGAAGACAACAAGAAACAGCCTCTGGTGCCGGCTCTGGTGGTCCATGCTTTATTGCTCAAAGCCACAGCCTCAGCAGGGCTTCCAGGTGCTCATACAGGCCATGCTGAGCAGACCTGTCAAGGCATCCAGCTCAGAAAGCTCCTCACCCAGGACACAGCTAGAAAAACTAATCCTAAGGTCATCAAGTCGGAATAAAAACATGGATGCAGCTGTGATGACCATTCACATTTGCTCTGACTACCTTCCTTTCCTGTAGGAATTGCTCAATCGTGCAGTTGATTCGAGACACTGCTCACTTATTGCTTCAACTGGCAAGAAGCCAGCAGAATGCCCATCCCTAAAGCTTGGGGTGATGCTTGACTGCACCCTGGGGCGATGGGAGAGATGTTGACAAAGGGGAAACCGAGGCACGGAGAATTTTTCAAAGCAGCCATTCATTCGGGGTGTGTAATTTGGGATCTCCCTGGATTTTGCAGAGATGAAGAGCATGTGTTCCACCCCTGCCCCCTTTCTAAGCTACAGCTGCTCAGCACATCTGGAGCAAAAGAGGGTAGGAGGCATCTCAGCAAGTTCTGAGCTGCTAGCCTCAGTGACCCCAAGAGAGACGCGATAAGAACGAAAATGAGGTCTCAATCCCGCTGTTAAGCCCAGCCTGCCCTTTCTCCCTAGGAGGAAGCAAGCCAGCCTTGTATAGCACAAGTGCAGGGAATATTCTGCTGCAGCACTACGGCGTTCTGCGGGGGCTGCAGGCTTTTGCAAAGCAGCTTGCGCAGGGCGGCATGCCAAGGTAAAGCAGCTGGCACTCCAGTTGCAGAGGGAATAAGGGATTCAAACGGGAGGGTTTGAATCGTAAAAAGGCCTTTTTATGCAAGTGGTTTTGAATGGACGTGGGTGGGGGCAGGAAGAAAGTTTCCAGCTCTAAGGGCTCTGGCTCACAAGCTCTGAGCTCCAGAGGTCCCGTGACGAGGCTCCTTCAGCGATCCCCACCACCTGCCTGCAGCCAGCCCTGCAGATTCACACCAGCCAACTTTGATTTTCTCACGTGCTAATATGCTGGGCAGCAGACAGCATCAGGAGAGAAGCTGATAATCCAGCCCTCCAAGAGCTGCCCAGCAGTGGTAGAAGACAGCAGAGCTTTGCAGGGCTCTCCTACACAGAATGCGGCCCCACTTATCTCCAAGCTCACAAGCAGCCTCATCAAAACCCCAGCATGGGTAGGGAAGCTCCCTTACCTGTATCCTGCCGGAACTGCGTCAAGCTTGGGATGTCGATGACATAGGGAGCCAAGACGGGATCCGCATGTCCCAAAGGGATGCTGCTGACAAGCCCCGAGCCCGAACGCCGGCCCTTCTGCTGAGAGGCCTGAAAAACCTGTTCAATGTAGCTGCAGACGTTCCCTCGGTACGGCCTCCACCTGCCAAATTCATCCTGCCATTCCCACACCGCCACTGCTGTGGAGTTGCTGCTGTGCCCCAGGGCAGAGCTGGGGAGCCCGGATGGCCCGGCTGAACTGCTTCCTGCTCCCTGAGCTGCTGCCATGTTCCTCCCTGAGGTGTGGGCACGCCGCGACTGGAAGTGGCAGCTGCGCTGGCTGGCCTTAAACCATCTCTTCTTCTGGGGGACCTGCAGCAAGAAACAAAGAGAGCACACGGAGCTGAGAATGATGCCCCAAATCCACCCCGCCCTGCATCCATACCACACAAGCCATTTAAGAGAGGTAAACAAGCTCAGCCTTTCACAGCAGATGCTCACTATGCATTTAGGAGACTACAGAGCAGTGGATTGGCCTCAAAACCCCCTGGTCGATGGCAAATGAGGTACCACCACCCACTCCCTGCCAATGCTAGCAACTTTTCTTGCCAATTTAGAGCAAAAACTCTTTGGGGAGACTCTGCTTCCTACGGTTTGTGGCACTAAACACCACCCAAGTCACTGCAGATCTGTACAAAACCCACCCAGAGCCGCTGTTGATCTGTGTTAGGCAGACCTGTAAGCTTTGACCCGAGTTCAGATGCTCACTAGCCAGGAATATGCCACGGCAAGCGGCAAGGAATCTTGTCCAGACCATCTGGACACACAGACATTAGTGCCCGAATGCTGGACAACCCCTTGGAGATCCTCATGTTGGTGCTCGTGAGCAGGTGGGTATGACTGTGAATGAGCAAAACTCATGTTGTTTTAAAATAAAATTGCCTTCTCCCTCCTAAGGTCTCGTGTCATTGATTGCTCGCTTAAATCCCAGCAGTCAGCAGGGAGCTATGAGCTTCCTTCCCATCAAATGGAAAGTTCATGTCTCCCAAGAGGCAGAGCAGCAGTGGGTGGCTTCCACTGGAGGATGCCATCTGCACAGAGAATGACATCCCAGCCGGATGGGGGAAGATCCCACGCTCTGTGGAGCGTCTCATCCATCATGCTCGTGTGGCTTGCTAGCTTAAAAAAGAAATAGAAAAAGAGCGAGCAAAGAACAGACACACCCACATGTCTGCATTTATAAGCGGAAAGCAACACTTTCTCCAAGAATTCCTTGTAAATTAGTTTATGAGCTGCTCTGAGATTTTTACAGAACACCCCCGGCTCGACTGCTGTTGGTGACAAACCATTCTAGATCACCAAGAGAAGACCCCGGTCTCTGCAACTGATCTTTTCGATGTAATTCGCTCTCCCCCAATGCATCAAGGACAGTTGTTTTACTGCCCAAAACAGCAAATTAATACTTGAGGTATCAAACCCAACACCTGCTTCTGTCAGCTCTTTTTACGGCAGGTTTCACACCAACACACCTCCTCCTCGGGGACCGCTGGCACGTCCGTGCTCGTCTCGGACCAGCGTGAGCCGAAGCAGGGCTGCAGGGTTTGCTGTTGTACCCACCAGCATCAGGCGCTCTGAATCCCAAACAGAGAACCAACACTGTTTTCCCCCCAAAGCTGTTGTTACCGTATTTCATCTGCATGTCCCGCAGCCACAAGCAGAGCAGGAGAGGAGAGGGAGGCTGTTTAGAGGGAGCTGGCGATTCGTTTTCCTTCCTTTTTGAAACACAGCAGCAGGAAATGGAAAACAGGGAGCATCCCAGCAGAAAAGCCACCTCCTTCACATACCCCCTTGCACTCGCTGGGACACTGGCCGAGAACGGCTGGGTGACAAAAGCCCATTGCCCACCCCCTCGGACAGCAGTGATGCTTTGAACCCTGGACCACACGCAAAGGTGCCCGGACTGGCTGCACGTGAGCGTCGCGTGCTCCGACATTCGCTTCCCCATCAGAACGGAAAAAAATATTTCCTGCACTGGGATTGCTGGTCCAAAGGAGGAGCAAGGGGTGTATTTCAGCCTCCTGCCAGTTCACGCTGCTGAACGCTGCTTGAGCCAGCAGCTGTTTGCACGGAATGGGAAGCGAGGAATGCGGGAGAGCTTCAGTAAGCCAAAATTACACAAGTCCCTGAGTCAAGGCAAACAAGAGAAAGAAAAGGCCTGAAGTTGCAGTTCCCTGCCCCTCTCCGTGAATTCAGCAGCGCACAAATATTAAAAGCTGAGAAATTCAACAGCAGAGCTGCTCGTACAGCTTTCAGCCTACCCCCTTGGGCTGCCGCTTGTGTCACACCAAGGGAGCGAGGGTTCGGGGCAGGCAGCTAGCAGAGCCGTACGGGATGGCCGGCTGCGGTGCGGGATGTGTTACACGTCCCGCTCTACCGGCGCTGCCTTTTGGATGCCAGCAGCAGCAGTTCAGCTGCACCAGCTCCTCCACGCTGGCTCTGTCCTGGGAAGATTGGCAGCTCAGAGGGAGCAGCAATGTGTCTTTGCTAAAATCCCATGGACTATAACACTTCACCTTGAGCTTTAAAATGCCTTGAAAATCTAAAAGTCATACCAACCCCTAAAAGCTATGTTTATTCAGCAAACAGTCCTGGCTCCAGTCAGAAATCCTATGGGAGACCTTGCCTCAAATGAAAAAAAAAAAAAGCCTGACTACCTGAAGTGTAAACTCAAATATTCCAGCCAACTGCCCTCCTGTTAGGAGGTAATCTGTAACATAGGCTCAGACCTTGAATATGGATTTGTTTGGTCAGATCTTTATGCCCCAGCACAACCTCTGAAACATGTGCCTACACAGCTTTAATCAGGGACTTGGACAGGCAAAGAACTGGCTGCATTTCAGTTGTGTTTCCCAGCAGATTTGCTCCCTGCTCCTCACGCTCCAGCAAATGGTGGTGAGAAAGCTGAGGAGGGGCAGGTGGGAATTAAAGCATCTGAAAGACATGTTTCATTCTCAAACCTGTTCTACTTCCAGAAAGCAGAATTTTCTTTCGCTTTAAATGCAGGATCTTAAAATTCATGGTTCTAAGATGACTTCTAAAAACGCCAAGTCCCTTTCTAAGTTTCTGAACTGAAATTGCCCGTGCTGATAAAAGTTTAAATCATATGCTACCTTGTACCTGGAAAAGAGCGAGCCTCAGGAGCCCTTGAGCTAAGTGAGTTTAAAAAATAAAAATTACCAGACTGGTAAAACAGAAACTTTTCAGCAGGTTGCTCAGAAAAGAGGGTGCCCAGGAGGGATCTGTTAAGTGCCACTACCACCACACAAGAGACGGGACTGGAAGGGCTACAAAGAGCCCACGAGAAAAGATTACAGACGGAGCAGGAGAGCACACAAAGCACCATGAAGCAGCGGGGCTGCAGTAAGCCCGTGACCCAGCGCAGGGTGCACGACTGGAGCAGCACTACACACACCCTGTGCCACCCTGACCCCAGATCACCCAGCCAGGACCCCCACAGATTCCCCATCCCCCAACATCCGATTTGCACTTCTGGGCCCAGCGCAACCCGAGCTGCGAACACAGCAATCCGACAAGGTTTGAAGCTCTTGCCAGGTAGCTCATACCTAAACACATCTTCCTGTACACGAGCACCCAGCACCAACAGCGAGCAGCGACCCAGCAGTACCAACAGAGCAAGGCAGCAGAGAAGGGTAGTAATAACTCCCACCACACCCCCCACACCACACACTGCAATAGCTCCCACCGCACGCCCCGCTCTGCCCTCAGCAGTCCTGCCTTCCTCCAGCCTCGGCTGACCCTCGCAGCACAAGGCGGCTGGGCTGACAGCCAAAAGAACAGAAGAAATAAAACCCGGCCGCTCTAAACCTGGACTCCTTCCACTCAAAACAAGCTTCAGGAGAGCTCCCCTTGGAGGAGAAAATAAAAGACCCAAGCGGAACCAAGCTGCTGCGGATCAGCTGGGCAGAGGGTGATGTCAGGCAGGAAAGCTGGGCAGGGAGCAGCGCGCAGGTACCCCCGAGGGCAGGCCCGCAGCGCGCCCCGCACCCCGCTCTAGGTCCGTCCGGGCACCGGGGCCCCCGGTTTGCTGGCGGGGAGACCGCTCGCTTGCGGGGGTGCAAACCTGGCCAGGTCCGGAGCGCTCCTCCAGCTTCCCAGCGGCTGCGGGCGGCTCCGGGAGGGCCCTTCCCCGGCTCCCAGCCGGCCGGGAGC
>Ga0065711_1051387_pt1 | contig 10404 bp, 6 predicted proteins | sample Hoacrofraction12_FD_59098 | JGI IMG/M metagenome (GOLD analysis project Ga0065711, IMG submission 59098) | Hoatzin crop microbial communities from Cojedes, Venezuela - Epithelial fraction 12 v2 (version 2) | ecosystem: Host-associated > Birds > Digestive system > Esophagus > Crop | place...
CCAACGGCACCCTGGCTTGTATCAGGAATAGTGTGGCCAGCAGGAGCAGGGAGGGGATCGTGCCCCTGTACTCGGCACTGATGAGGCCGCACCTCGAGTCTGTGTTCAGTTTTGGGCCCCTCACTACAAGAAGGACATTGAGGGGCTGGAGCGTGTTCAGAGAAGGCAGTGAGGCTGGTGAGGGGTCTGGAGAACAAGTCTTACGAGGATCGGCTGAGGGAGCTGGGACTGTTTAGCCTGGAGAAGAGGAGGCTGAGGGGGGGACCTTATTGCTCTCTACAGCTACCTGAAAGGAGGGTGTAGTGAGGCAGGTGTTGGTCTCTTCTCCCCGTAACTAGTGATAGGATGAGAGGCAATGGCCTCAAGCTGCGTCAGGGGAGGTTTAGATTGGATATTAGGAAAAATGTCTTTACTGAAAGAGTGGTCAGGCATTGGAACGGGCTGCCCAGGGAAGTGGTAGAGTCCCCATCCCTGGAAGTGCTCAAAAAACTCGTAGATATGGCACATCAGAACATGGGTTACAGGCATGGTGGTGTTGGTTAGACAGTAGGACTTGATGATCTTAGAGGTCTTTTCCAACCTTAATGATTCTATGATTCTATGATTCAAGGAGATGGGCCCTCACCCAGCTCTCAAGAACATCCTCCTCCTCCCCAGAGCGTCTCCTTCTCCTCACAGGGTGTACTTCCCACAGGGCATCCTTGCCTGCAGACGGCACCCTCCTCCCCACAGGGTAACCGGGGCCACAAAGGGAGTCCTCCTCCCCAAAGGGCATCCTCCCCAAAGAGTGTCCTTCTCCCCAGAGAGCATCTTCTCCTGCAAAGGGCATCCTCCACACCAAAGGGCACCCTCTTCTTCAAAGGACGTCCCCCTCACTGAAAGGCATCCCCCACCCCAACAGATACCCTTCACTCCAAAGGGGGTCCATCCTCTCCCCCAAAGCCCATCTAGCTCACCAAAGGGCTTCTTTCCCCCCCAAAGGGCAGCTTACTTCCCGAAGCCCTGCCCTACTACCTGACCCCAGGCCTCGCTGCTCGGAGGAGTCCCCTGTAGAGAGGAGCAGGCCAGTGGGGCTGGTCCCCGGGGTTATTTCAGATGAAATTTCGCAGCTGTGGAGGTCGAGGTCTCCTGTCCACCACGGGCTTTACCGGCACAGAGTGACTCAGAGTTTCCGCAGCAGCCATACATTGTGACTGCGAAACCACAGAGCACCCGTCCTGCACGGGGTGTGAACCCCCAAAACCTGCATCCCCTTTGAGCCCCCTGTACACAACAGTGGTCAGCAAAAAGTGCAGACAATTACCCCTGAAGGTGGAAGCTTTAGCGACATGTAAAATCTTGCATGTCCCAACAACCAGACTGTTTGCAGGGGACGGGCGTCATTGAAGGGTAGAGATGTCTCCACCAAACTGTGAGGCTCTGAGAGCAGCCCAGGGCATGGCTGGGTGTGCAGGGAAGTGGTGCTTGTTCCACTGTCTCTTCAGGCTCAAAATGTGTGTGCTTTCACATCCTCAAAGCTATGTATGCAATTGAGAAGGGTAAAAGACTCACTAATGAGTAAATAAGCCCTCATTTAAATAAAGAGTGTTATCTAAAAAATAACCCCTTTCAGGGACACAATAAATGCATATAGTACCATGTTGGCTGTGAAAATGATGCACTAGCTTAACTATGGGTATAAATGTGAAATATTTCTGCTAAACTGGTATAAATCTCCATGTAGCTCCTCATACTATTGATATCAACAGTTCAGCTTTAACTAACTCACTTATGAGCTAAACTAGGTTTAAACTAGAAATGTCCTAATGTATTGTTTTATTGATTTAAATCAGGAGATTAGGAATTACATCAGTAAATTTTAACTGCTTTAAGTAATATGATATTTTATGACCACCACTTTGCTTTTGCACCATCTTCTCAACCTTTTGGGGAAGGATTAATTTGTCATTTTGTTGCTGATTCTTACAACAGCCAGCTAATAGATGCTCTTACTCAGGCCAACAAAGACATAACAACATACTGTGCTGGTTTGGGGACAGTGTTTTAGGGATCCTGAAGCACTGACTTGGTAGGAAAAGCAGAATTTCTTCTGTGTTACAGACAAGAAAACAAATGCTGTTTCACTTTATGAAGACTGTGTTGGCCAATAGTGGTGTTAATAGGCATTAGGAACAGAGCTCTAGCTGTTTTTTCTCCCCCAAAGACAGATTTTGCTGGACTTGCCATATGAGTGCATGTGCCTTGCCATTCCTGATCAAGCATGTCTAATGAGATGTGGCTACACAGCGTTGTCCTGTCTCTCCTTTCTTCACCAACGAGATATTTTTTTCAGCTCCACACTTTCTAAAAGCAACCCAGAAGTTCCCAGTGACCTTAGGAAGATGTCTGTGTTACAGGTCTTCAGGTTTCATATGCAGGAGAAGGAAAGGTCTATGGTATCTTCGTCTTGTCTCCGTGACGTTGGTTGGGTGATCCTGCCTCTTTGCGTTTGTGTGCTACTTTGAACCTCAATTTTCAGTTTCAATTTGTTGCCACTGCAGGCTGTCGTTGCACAAAAATATATGGGTTTCTCTTTAATTGCCTCGGAGTCACAATAGATTATTGCAAATAGAGGCGAATTTGCATAATGCCATTGTAAAATTGTTGCTGAGACCAGGCAGAAGTGGTTTAAGTTCAACCTGGTCTGTAGAGTTCATGCCGATTCTGCTCTTGAGCTGTAGTTTATTTACCACTGTGTGTGCGAGACACATGGGACATCATCTGTGTTGGGTGGCAGACTTGTCCTTTATCGTTACACTCAGATAAGCTGTTACCTGCTCTCTTGAAACCAAATTGTTATCAAATCTGTTATAAGACCTCCCTAAACTGTTTTATCAGTGTTTTACAAAGCTTCTGGGACAAAATCACACAAGAAGGGGCCAAGTCAATGTGGTGGTTTACTGTCCCCAAGGGAGTGGTTGGGCTAGTAACCTGCTGATAGCTATCGTATGCACTGCTCTCTTTTGTAAGGTAATTGAGGTCACTGATATGGAGGGGGAAAACCCTCAAAAATAAACAGTCAGAATCCTCCAGAAAGTGAATAGCTTTCTGCTAGATTAGTATGTTGAATCAGCTCAGCAAAGGACCTAGCGCTCACCAGAGCTAGCTCAGGGGAACGGCACAGCCAGAAGCAATTGCATGGGGACAACAGATGTGAAGATTATCTGACCACATAATGAATGCTTATAAACAGAATTTTGGCAATTAATGACATTTATTTCTAGCCTGTCCCAATCCTGGCCACTTTGACCTGTCACTGACTGTAGAAGGGTGGTGTGACTATGGTGTAGTGATACAAGGAAATGATCTGGCTGAAAATAATCTTGGAAGCAAAAACCCCAGGGTGGCTGCTATTCTGTCAGGTCAGTTCCCCATCCTGGAAGCTAACCATGACATGAGTGGTAATGAACCATCCACAATTTTAAAGAAAAGGAGAGAAAACAAAGATTATGTGCCCAGAGCTAAAAAAGCTAATTTTAGGGAAAACTGAACTGAAAAAAAGGATTTTTGTGCAGAAAAGCTATACCCTTATTTCAGCTGTATCTGTCTAATAAAAAAAGGGTATCTCCTTACAAGCCCTGCTGCACTTTTATCAGCATATCATCACCTCTACTGCTGGTGAAGCTGTTAGCACGGTATAATGAAACTAATTTTAAAAAATACAGAGCCTAAACTTAACTGAGGACCGCCTTTGCTTTTGCCTGTTTTGGAAAGGTGCAAGAATAAAAGCATTTTTATGGTCCTGTGTAGGCCCTGAAATTAACTCCTCACTGAGACAGTTTTTGCTGTTCTACTGATGGCTCTCTACAAGAGCAATGTCCCAATTACATGCCTTTAAAAAGTGAAGAGCTTTTTAAAGCTCAAGGACTTATTTTTCAAGCATTAATTCATAGATGATCATTATCTCACTATAAAATTGGGCCATTTTTTTTACTGCAGGGTGCTTAAGCCAGCTTAGCACTATATGCTTTTATGCATGATTGAACTCATCCTGTTTACTTCGCAGTGCAACTGCAGAGCCTTGCTTCTGGAGGCTTTCAGAAGGGGGGTAGCTAGTATGTATTCATTTGTTGGACCTATAAATGTGGGTTTTTTTAAGGGAAGACCCTTGCTATATGGAACAATTCAAACAATTGCTAGAAATTGTGGGAATTAATTTTGTGACCAGAATAAGCAGGATGGTTTCTCAAGTGTGTATGTACAGCTTGATGTACAGCACTTTGCCTAGGAGGTTGAAATTTGCAACTGAAGTTTGTAGCTGTCTGGGAAAGAATTACTGGTTTTGAGAAAGTTGGGTTTGGGTTTTTTTGGGAGTTCATGATTTATTCCAATGCAGGAATTAATAATAAAACAAACAAAAGCAATGTGGAAGAACTCTATTTAAATTATTCTTTTTAGAAACAGCAAGTGTATCTCCTCAAACTCTTTCAGTGTTATTTTATGATCTTCTTTATTGTCTCTAGTTGTCAAAAAGGTAGCTTTCTAAAGTGCCTACCACTGTCTGAAGCCTAAATAATAACAATCATAGCAATAATAAATAGTATTAGGTGGGATTTAAGCACAGTCTGAGCCTGTGTTTTAATGGTCTGGTGGGTTCTGTGACTGAGAGCCTCATTCCTCCCAGACATACCTGTCTGTGGTGCAGCATAGTGAGATGCACTGGGAAAATGATACAGCTGAATAAAAAACACGCCAAAAAAAAAGGGGGTAAGAAAGGTGAACGAGAGCATATCTTTAATTCAGATCAATTCACCGAGTTGGGCTTTAGCACGTGTCCAAACCAGTTGTGTTGCTCAACCTGAAAGACCACCTTGCTGAAGCACAGGGGGGGAAAGAGTCTGTTCGCTGCAATTGCTCCTGAAACACCCAAATTGTAGAAGGATGCCGGTGGAGGCTGATTTTTCCTACAGCGCACTGCAAGGTCGGAAATCATAGTGGAATCTGATCCCATGTCAAGTATGAATATCACCCTTCAGTTAGTTTGCCTGGCTTTTGTCCACTGATGACTTATTTTTTCTGCCAACTTTTTCTGAAAGATGATACACAGAATACTTGACTGCATAGCCTGTGTGTGTGTGTGTGTGTGTGTGTACAAATATATATCCCTTGTTCCTGGAAAAACATGCCTTAATATAAGTAGTGTTGAATTTGCACTCCTGTTTAGAAGTAAGGAAATTCGGGTGGAGGCTTTCTGGAAGCTATTACTTTGGTTATTGTAATGACTGTTAAAATAACAATGCTAAATCCATGTTGATTAAGACATTGTTAAAATATCCAGCTGATGTTCCAATTAAGGCAGAATAACAGGAAATATTGCTGTAATGAAAAGCAACATGAAAATCCTGTATATCTTCAAAAACTGTCAGGAACTCAGTAAGTTTTAATATAGAGAAACTAGACTTTAAAATCTTCTTATTTCAGGTATTTAAATCTGTAGAATATTACAGCCTCGAGGAATCATGGAGGTGTCAGTTGGATGTTTGGGTCCAGTTTGGTGTAGCCACTCCCCAAAAGATATGGCCGATCTGCTGAGAGTCCAGGTCCAGAAACACCTCTCCAGTGCACATCCAGCCTGTACTGGAAGACATAAGCTGGTACTGAGTAGATGGTGACCTCCTGGAGAACCCTCCAGCCCTACAATTCAGTGAAAGAAGGTGAAGAAGATCATAAAACTAAAGCAACCTTCTCAGAGTTGTCTTCACTGAAAGGAAATGCCATTTTTCAGAGCAATCACAGCTCATATGCAAACAGCTTTTCTGTCGGAGCGTTTGGTCCATAGGAGCATTTTAATCTTCAAAAGGTAAAGGGTTTTACAAACCTGAAATAATTAATTATCTACACAACCCTATAGGTAAACACTATTGTTTTCACTGTTAGGAACTGGGTAATAAAAAGACAAGAGAAGTTAAATTAATCTAGTGTCCTGCAAGTTGGTGTTACTATATGTGGGTCAGGTGGGAGGTCGATGGCCATGAGAAGTAGAAATGCTGATAGCAATACAGCTGTATTATGCTGAAATAAAACAATAATAAAAACCAAGAAAAAAACATTATATTTAGGCTTTCTAGTCAACTTTCAAATAGATAAACAGTTAAATGGATAACTCATTTCCCTTTCCTGGTATTAGTTTGCAATTTGACGTTCTGCTTTAGCTAGTGCAATTGCAGGCTGCCAGTGCAAAGAACAGTCCTGCTCTGCTTCTTCTTCCTCCCTCTTCCGCCAGGCCCAGCGGGCGCTTTTGTGGTGTCAAAGCCAGAGACTGAGCCACTGCAGGTGAGCAAGGTGATCAGACAAAGAAAGCCTAACGTGCCCTCCCAAAAAAGGAATATTTTTCCATTGCATCAGCTCACTGAACCTGTGTCTAGATGGTCCCTGGGTCTGATGGAAGGCAGGAGAGAGGCGGACAGGAGCTGGAGGAGGGGGACGGCAGCTTCTCTTTTGCTGTGGTCACAGCAGTGGATTTGTTGCAGTGCTGAACCCCATAATAGAACTAATTTATTCGTCGTATAAACCGCTTCTCCCAGGCTTCTGGCACATTTTCTTATTCTGTGGTATAAGGGTAGCTTGCTAAAAGCACTGGTGTGCACAAGGTTCTGCCTATTCCAGACAAAAAGATCATCCATTCAATGCTGTTCTATGGTGGGGTTTATGTCCCAGCCCTGGAGGGGTGCTCCACTGCCCGTTGTGAAACCAGATCAGTTTTGTGCCACAGAGTCGAGGGCTACCTCGATCACAGTGATGCAGAGTTTGGCTGTAGCACACAGGTCCTCTGTGCATGCCCCCCATGTCACTTCTGGAAGTCTGAATCATCCAGAAAACTGTTACTGGTGCACGCCCTAGGTGAGGTCCATCAGAAATTGGTGGCAAAGACATGTTCAGGGCGGCAAGAGGTTCTACGGTCTGTGCAGCACACCTACTTGGCAGGTGGAAAGGTATTTCCAAGGCACAGCAGACCATTACTGCCTGGTGCTGATACTGGAGCTGGTGAACTGAAGGCATCCGTAAGTCCTTCCTGTGCTATATCAACTGCTAAACTGAGACAGAACAAGGTGAGCCGCCACTCAAATACCAATGCTTTTCTGTTTATTGCTCTGTGTCCCTGTCTGCAGACCATGAGAAACCTTCCAGTACTATATCAGGTATGCTGCTATTTGAGAAAGAATGAAAAATCAAAGGATAATTGCAATTATAAGTGCTTAGCGGACATCCTTTCTATTGTTACTACCTATAACTCAGCTGAAGTCCTGCCTAGTTTTAAAATGGGGCTGCGTAGGATGAACACACATATGCAGCTTTTTGGTATGACCTCAAAGCCAAATGCCAGTTAAGCTCTGTGTGTACCAAAGAACCACGTGCATATGCCAAATATTCAGTATTGCTTTTCCACCCTGAGCTTAGAAAACAAACACCGGATGGTTTTTCCTTTTTTCCCTTTTTTTTTCTTTTATTTCTCCGCCTGTTACTCCAAGCTGCCTTGTGGATTATACAACTGATGCATTTTAAAGTGTGTCAAGCGCTTGTCAGTTTATAGCACTTTTTCTGAAATGCTGCCAACCCAAAATGTTCCATTTTTCGATCAGACCTGAAGGTTGGCAGGAAAAAAATGTGATGTCTTCTCCCAGAAAACTTTCTGTAATTGCCTTCCTGTTTATCACCAACTTCAGTCTCTAATTGATTTTTACTCCTTCGACACCAGGGCCACAAAAAAATGGAGTCTGTCTTGCACTCTTTTTCTTTCACTTTGTTTTACATGTGAAATTAAAAAGCTTTTTATCTGAGGCTGTTCCTCAGCTCTTTTGAGACACAGAGGCAATCAGACTTCAATCCAAATTGTGAGTTTCGCAAGTTCACTTTGGTTGTCTTCATTTAAAGGAGATAAAGAAGTTTATTATCAGCTCTGCCATTCACTCCTTGCATCCAGGCAATTAATAAATGCAGGACACACCGTTGCTGGCTATTAGTGCCCCGGGGGAGGTGACACCAGAGACGAGGACGTGTATAACCTGAAGCCAAATGGCTGCTGGCAGAGCAGCAGACGGGCACATACTGGCCAGGTCAAAATTCAGTTTGGAAATCAGAAGGCCGCTCCTAACCTGGAAGCAGCTGGGTTATCCCAAAGAAGGGGGGAAAACTGGGAGCACCCTTAGGGTGGAGCGGAGTGAAGGGTGACAGGGTGTCTGTTTGCCACAGCCCAGGCTGAGCTCAGTGACCCAGGGGCATGTCTCCACTCTGCAAGAATAAGTAGGCATGTATATAAAACATATTAAGAGTACTTTAAGAAGCCTAATTTAGACTCCTGTTTTGAATTGCTCTTTGAAGGAGCCTCTTTCTTTCTGTTCCCACTGTTTCCCGCAGTGGGAACCTAAAGAAATTGCTCTAATGTATGCCACCAGGTTTAAAGTTGCCTATTTTCAGAATGATGCTAAACTAAGAAAATAACAACACTAGGCTGTTCATTTCTGTTATTCAACAGCTGATAATTTTCTTTCTTCAAAGAGATCAAAGTTTCTCTTCAGAGAAAATCTTAACTAAGTTAGTGTTGGCTTTAACAGAATAAATTGAGTGTCAGAAGCTGCTGCTTCTGTTTCTAATCTATAAAGCCACTGACTTAGTTGTCTTGAGTCTATCTCATTTTTAAACATGAGACTTTTAGCTGTGAATACATTTGAGAAAATTGCAGCAAGACATTCAGTGCATATTCATTCATGTTTCTTAGAAAAAAAGGAAATGTTCCCCTAATTTTCAGGTGTAATTTTCTAAGATATTGTTATCAAAAATGTTATGTCCAAGATGCTTAAAAGGAATTTGCACCTATTTTGTGAGGTCTTAAAACATGCCAATGCTCTGAAATTGTGCCACAACAGTCTTTGGAACATCAGCACACAAATGTGTAAGATTTTTAGATATCATCCCATGTGAATAAGGATGTTTTGACTTATTGCAAATGCAAAATCACAAGAATGTGATACTCTGAATTGGCACACTTGCATTGTGTGGTGTGAGATAACTAATGGGAGGCAAAGGTGGTTTGCTCTGACTGCAGTTGTCATAAGCACAAAATACAGCACAGAAGCACAAAAAGCCTGTGTGTTAAAATCAAGGGTGTTACTTAGTCAAGGAGGAGGGGGCAGTGATGCAGCAAAGGAGGCTCCAGATTTGAGCCTCTTCAACTGCTGTCAAGAGCAGGCCAGTTCGCGTGGGTGGAAGTGGTACCTTGTCGAAAGCCGGGGGGGCACACTGCAGCCCTCACTTATCTGTACTGCGTCACATATGTCTTAATCACCACAAAACAGATGTACCACCCACGCTGAACTAGACTTTGGCTGTCTTTTTTGCATTCATTTTTTTAGAAACAGATGCAAAAATTACCATTTTCTACATGCAGTTCTCTGCCAGTAGTTGGAATCACGTTGCAGCATTGTCTGAGCCTTGAATATTATAAATCTACCATCTCTACTTTTTCTCCCTCTTTTGCACAATGTATTTTGTTTTCTGTTTTTTTTTTCATCTTGCTGTTCTCAGTTTTTCCCTTCTCATTCCCTCCTTGATTCTCCTCAGCTTGTTCTCTCTTGCAAGCAATTTTTAAATTATTGGAAGCAATATCAGACCTCTTACAGAGCTGCAGGGCTCACTTACATTAACCTTAGGATTGCTTCACACCACTTTGGGTAAGAAGCTGAGGGCTAGCTTCTCGCTCTGTCTTTGTACTCCTCATCTATTGTATCTAGTTATCGTGTTGTCTAGCACATGGATAATCACAGGGTGACAAGGGTTAGGAGTTGTCTCTTTATTTTGTTTTTGTACAGGACCTACCCCAGTAGAGTTCTACAACTCCTAGGTACTGTTGGACTATAAACAATGCATTATTTAATGCATTTGGTTTATTGGATAATCTCATGTGAGTTTGCCAATGCCCAAAGAGGCTTCTGTAAGACTGAAAACCCACATTTTCTCCAGCTTTTAGCTCTGAATACCTGATTGTTTTCATAGTGATAACATTCCTGTGTTGATCCACATTCAACAGAGACTTTGCATGGCATTACGTAGCAGAAACCCCCCTGAGTCCTCTAGAGACATGTGCAATGATGCTGTGGTAGGGAGGCTGTACTTGTTTACACTTGTCGAGATGGGAGAAGAGGAATGAGGCCTGAAGCACTGAGCCACACCTTGGTATATTTTCTTTGCGTTTAGCCTCCATTTTGCATGAGTATAAACAGATACATGAAGCTGCCGTTGGGAGCAGTTCCAGCCCATATGTTACAGAATCACAGAATCACAGAATAGTAGGGGTTGGAAGGGACCTCTGTGGGTCATCTAGTCCAACCCTCCTGCCGAAGCAGGGTCACCTACAGCAGGCTGCACAGG
>Ga0065711_1051388_pt1 | contig 10404 bp, 10 predicted proteins | sample Hoacrofraction12_FD_59098 | JGI IMG/M metagenome (GOLD analysis project Ga0065711, IMG submission 59098) | Hoatzin crop microbial communities from Cojedes, Venezuela - Epithelial fraction 12 v2 (version 2) | ecosystem: Host-associated > Birds > Digestive system > Esophagus > Crop | place...
ATCTCCAGAGAAGGAGACTCCACAGCCTCCCTGGGCAGCCTGGGCCAGGGCTCCGTCACCCTCAGAGGGAAGAAGTTCTTCCTCATCTTCAGCTGGAACTTCCTCGGCTTCAGTTTGTGCGCGTTGCCCCTTGTCCTGTCGCTGGGCACCACTGGAAAGAGTCTGGCCCCGTCCTCCTGACACCCACCCTGCAGATATTTGTAGGCATTTCTAAGGTCCCCTTTCAGCCTTCTCTTCTTCAGGCTGAACAAGCCCAGCTCACTCCGCCTCTCCTCGTAGGACAGATGCTCCAGTCCCCTCATCATCCTCCTTCCCTCTCCCTCCCTCCCATCTCCATGCCCAGCCGCAGCGGGGAGCGGGGCTGTCCCCTGCCCCGCGAGGACATGGTGGCTTTGCCAGTGCCACCGTGCCGTGTGGCAGAGGGACCCACCGTGCCGTCCCACCCCACCCCGTCCCACGGGGGCTTGGCGGGGGGATGTGGGAGCCCTCCCAGACGAAAGGCAGTCTGCAGCTGGAGGATGCTGGTACGTTACAAACACTGTGCCTACGCTGCAAACTGTTCGGGAAGGGAATGTCTCTCATCTGCGGCACGCAGAGTGCTAAGGAGGTGTTCTTGCCTGCAGTAGATGTTTTGTAACACAATCCAGGAGCTCATCTGCACTCAGAACCTGTTTTGAATGTTTTGCTGCTAATTAAATAAACTGCAAGGTGAGTGGTGAGCCCTCTAACTCCCTGCACCACAGCCCTTGCCGTCTGAGACCTGGGCAACTGGGGGTTTGTTTCTCTTTCCAGGTCTGCCAATGAATACAGATATTTTTGCTTTCTTCCCCTAGGATGCCGTCTACTTGGAATACTTCAGGAACTGCTGACCAGCTGCTGCTTTGCCCCAGTTTACCCGCTCCTCACTGGGCTCTTTGGAGGTACAACGTCTGTGTAAAATGTTTGGGGAGTCTGGGGTGACTCTGCAGGGCGCAACTGATTTCTTTCCAAGCCCCGGGATGTCCCCACCAAGCCCAAGACCGTACAGGCAGCGTGCAAGGAGCTGCCTGTGACTTTTGCTGCTCAAAGTATTAGTTGTGTTTCCAAAATTGGTGGAATGCTTAACAGAAACGTTGGCACAAGGTTAACAGGGACAGGGAGAAACGCTGTCTGTCCTGAGGGGACTCCATGTGTTGCTGCAGGGATGGCTGGCTCTGGCTATACCAACACACAGATCAAGCAGAATTGGCACAGAGACAATTAATGAACTTGCTGAAAACTTAAAAATACCGCTGTACTGTAAGGTCCTAAAATACCATCGTAATGCTAATGCTGCTGCTAGGCACTGTTTTATGGACCTTTAATTAAGAATGTTGTAGTGGCTTTTGATTTCAAAAAGCCATCACCGTGCAACCCACGTATCCCAGATTTTAAAACACCAGGGTTATTTGGGGACCTGGCTTGTGACGTCTGCGCAGCTTGGATCAGTGGTTTGACTGCGTCCCTGCAGCGTGTCGTCTGGGTACAAGATGCAGCCACAGAGAGAAAATGCTCAGGATTATGTCTTCAGGTCGATTCTGTTTCCAGATGAAGCGTTGTAAAATGTTACCCTATTTTTGTTTCTGTGTCATAACATGAACACAGGCCCTAGAATTTCATTAACCCATCACGAAACTGTTGATTCATAATCAGAGCTGCAGGGTTTGAAAGCGCAGAAGGGGATACGTGGGCTTGTGTTCTCCTTTTCAGCAGGCACAAGGGCGAGCTGTGACTCCAGGAGCTGCTGAGCAGCCTCGGGGTTTGACGGAGAGGTGCTGCTGCACGGGTGCAGGCTCCAGCCCTGCTTTCAGAAGTGTGCTTTAAGATTTTTGTGTGTTTTATGGAATCCTGGTGATTATACTTGTTACCTGTTTTGCAGGTTCGTAATTTAACCGCTGTCTCTGCATTTAACTTTTGTTTAGGGTAGATGTTATTACAGCAATGAAATGGCAAAAGAGCAGTTACTGGTGCATGCTAGGATGTGATTATCTCATATAAACATCAGTAACTGCATCTTAAATGCCGAGAGGGGCTGTGGCAGTCTCAGATGGGAATGGGAGGAGGAAAGATGGTGGAAGCTCCTGATTTACTGTTACTGCTTGCTAAGCTAAGGTTTTCTGAAGGCTTCTCTACGTGCACAGTACACGGGTCTAAATTTCTGCACTATAAGATTGACTTGATTTGGTCAGAGGAAGTATGTGCCTTCCGCTTTGGTTTGAAACTGGTTTATTTTATATCATTCTCAATTTATTGTGACCCATCCTTAAAAATCAGTGTCCTCACATAAGGGAGGATAGGTCATCTAGGAAGAGGCATTTAAAAAAAATCACACACAGGTGATGGGCTGAATGAAAGGCAATGGGGCATCTGAAGAAAAAGCACCAATGAAGTGCGGTGGCTACAGAAAAGGAAACTTCAAAATGGCTATCTAGAATGCGATTAACTTTTCAAAACAGAAGTGATTGTTCTAGATAACTAGAAATAGCTATTTTATATTGAACTGAGTTAAATAATTTGGAATTCAGTTAAATTCACCTGTAGGAAGTACCTCTGCCCAGCTGTTAAGACCTGACATTTTGACTGCAAGTCTTGACGCTTAATTTAACAAAAAGAAGCAGACGAGAGCTCGGCTGTTTTCAAGCTGGGGGAGACTTTACCCTTGATGCCAAAGCTCTTCACAGCACCCCTTTCCTGCAGTCCTGGCCAAGCTTTGCAAAAGTGTTCGTTCCGTGTGCTGGTGTTTCACCCAAAGAAACCCCGATGTACGCTCTCCTTTTGGGGCTGGCTCATCGGAGCACCTGCCTGTGTTCACAGTGGTCTACAGGGTGGTGCAGGTTCCGTAACGTCGGGCAGAGGTGGACCTGAGGTGGTCCCGGCTGTGGCAGCGCAACCGGCGAGCCAGGGCTCTGAGGGCATGGCCCAAATCAAGGGAGCAAATGACAAACTCTCAAGCTGTCACTAGAAACCCAAGCCTGGACTAGAGACGAGGCATCTTTGCTTTCTCTGTCCTACAGCAGCACAGGATGAGGCAGAATCTGCTACGGGTGATGTTAGGAAGAGTTTATAGGTATTCGGGAGTTTGTGTGGAGTGAAAAACTAACAAGGGCTTTACACTTGGTTTTTGGCAAAACACGGAAAATTTTAGTCTGAAAAGGGCTCTTCTAGAAAATTATGAGCAACCCCTTAAACTGCTAAAAGGATTTGTAGAGAATGTTATGATAAAATAACACTCAGACCACAGCTTCAGCTTCCCTTAGTTAAAGAGCCATAATACAAATGTAAAATAGATAGGTCCAGATCCTGATCACATGGAGAATAAAACTGGTGTGTTCCTCAGGCAGTGAAAACACAAAAGCAGCCCCTGGTTTTACACTAAATTTCCCTTCTGCCTTTAGCTGACTGTTGCCACACTGTTTCTGAAAGGGAAAAGCTCGATGAGCTGCCCCTGCTCCCCAGGTACTGCCCAAAGGAGCGCCCGGGGACTGGGCACCACCACGGGCTCTCGCCGCACGAGCGTATCCTCCCTCCACAGCCCTATTCCATATATACCATTTATGTTATAACAACAGTGGCATCGCGGGTAGGACGGAGGTGTGTGGCAGCCCTTTGGAGGCCTGCGACAGACACAGCTTGTGACGCTGATGAGTCCCGCAGCCTGTATTGCTGTGTGTGTTATACAGTGTTGCAATCAGCACGAAACCTTGGACTTACCGACCCATACAGCTCGCCTCTCTCATTCATGCCGAGGTAGAGTCCCGAGTCCACCCCACGGATGCTCACCAGCCCCACTGCCAGGCTAATAAACTCCAAAATCCCTAAAACAGAAGAAAAGTCCAAATCATAGGGAGAATAAAACCAACACCAGGCTCTGATGACAAACGCGAACTGGCCTTTCCCAGCCTTTGCAGAGCTTCCTACAGAGCCCGTTTTCCTTATTTCTAATGACACAGTTCTTCAATCTATAGTTCCGTACACATGCAGTATTCTGATTTCCACTCTAGGCTTCTCCCCAGGACTGCGCATTTGGCTTTCCCAAGAGGAATTACCTTTGCTAATGAGAAAAGGTTTGCTAGGTTTTGTTGGTTTTGGCTTTGGGGTAATTATCACCAAGAGGATGGATGTAGAAACTCGTGTCTGGCCCACTAGACATTTCAGAAGGCTGTTACCACGCTGGGTTTTGTTTCCTCACCAAAGGAGAGTCATTTCTGCCACCGCTGGGGCTTTTGGTTTGAGATGACAGTTCCACGTGTTTTAAAGTGATAAGTTCAATAAAAACAAGTAAAAAGCACTACAAGAGATACCCGTGAGGGCCATCTTCATCCTGGCGCTCCATTGGGGTACTTGCCACCCCCAAATGTATAGACAAGCTGCAGGGATAACATCCAACTTCAACGCAGGCAGAAACACATCTTCCTCTGCAGCCTTCGGAGCCAGGGAGCTGCAGGTCCTTTCTCCATCACCCCCTGCCACCGTTACTGCCAGAACCCCCTCCTGCTCCTATGTCCTGCTGCCTACCCCAGCCTCGTGCCAGCCCCTTCCTGGCCCAGCAGCCTCTGTCCAAGCCATCCCTGGCTCAACTGGTTTGAACAAAGTTTGCTCAACTGGTTTGAACAAAGTCAGCATCACAAGTGGTGGGGACCGCCAAACTTCACAGGAAAACCTCCTGCAGGCGTTAGTGGGACTGTGTTAGGGTCTGGGTATCCCGCATGCCCTAGCTAGAGGTCACGGGCAGTCTTTGCCCATGTCCAGTGCTGAGTTAATTAGCTGTGAGGTAGCAGCAGAGGAAGGATGAGCTTTTCCACCATCCTGTCTAATGACTGGACAAGACATCTCCATCGACAGGAGGACAAAGTTGCTCTAACCTTTAGCATGGCTCCAGGTCTCTTAATATAGCTCCCAAAAGGTCCAGTCCTGAGCAATTGCCGCTCTGATCGGGTTACCTCCCAGAGCTCCTCTTAGAAGCATGGAGTCTAAAATCACCACGTGACGAGCGGCCACCTGAGCCGGCTGACTTTGGTGGCAGTCGCAGCTCCCGGTCACCCCTCCGCTCGGGGCATGCATCTTCTGCTCGGCCAGGCGTGGATGCAGTAGCTCTTCAGATCATAACCGCATCACTGCCTAAATATAGGACAGACCAGACGGCGATGGACGCCTCTGTCCCACTTCGCTCAACTCATCAGTCAGATGCTGGCAGCTAAGCTGGGTGCAAGAATTCTTCTTCCCACCTTCTATCAGACTTGTCCTCCTTTCGCCCTGCCTACTCTGGGGCTTGTGCGTCAAATCCAGCCCTGCCCGCAGCCAGCGGGTACTGAGGGGGTGAGGGAGATGAGATAATGGGCTTGTGTGCAGCAATTCCTTGAGACAAAAAGGGAAGCAAATGACAGAAAAACAGTTTTATGGACCAGCGCAGACGTCTTTCCAGCTATGTGCCCCAACCTGGGAGCACACATTGCCCTCAGAAACGCCAGGAGCAGGCAGGGAAGGCAGCTCGCCTGAGCCAGGCAGGCAAAGCAGGACCCTGGCTCCGCTCTGCTCACTCCCCAGTAGTTACTGCGGTTTCTTATCTGAAAAGAAGCACAAACAGGGAGGGAAGAGGCTCAGGATGAGGGCTAGTCTTCAGCCTCTGCTACCCACCGGTTCTGACACGGGACTGGAGTTACTGAACTGCTGCGTGCTTCTGTTTTCCCCGTCTGCAGGACAGAAATTACGACAGCCAAAGGAGGGAGTGAAGGAAGACTGACAACGACTAGAGAGAGTGTGAAAAGTAATATGGGAGGGAAGGAGTACAGGGATACCCAGAAACGGGGGAGTCTTTCCCAGGCTGGAGACAAGTGGATGTTCAAGCGAAAAATATCTGGTAACTGGAGAGCGGTAGATCGACCTTGCTATAGGCACAGAGTCCCCAGCACCAGCATATTTTATTTGTCTTCTGTCACCCCTGGGAAGCAGGAAAACGCTGCTGGTCCCGTTTAGAAACCGAGGGACGTCTGAGGCAGGGAAACGGAGGGCTTTCCTTGAGTACACCCACAAGCATGCTTAGTGCGTGACACGTGAACCTGGGTCTCCAAAGACCTGGTAAGGAGCAACCCAGGAGCAGCAGCATTAGCATCTTCCCTCTCTGCGCAGCTGGGTGAGACACCCCTCAGCTGGTGCAGATTGGGTAAATACTTGCTGGTTTTGCAAACGAAATTTCTTAAAGGTGTGCCCGTGACAGTCTCTTCTGACAATGTCCCCTGCAATATTCCCCTTGTCCGATCTTTGAGTGGCACTTAGAGACGTGCACGGAAGACAACTATGTTGAAATAGCATTAAGAACATAACTTAAACCCACAAAAGTCAGGAGACAGAGTGAAGGCTGAAAAAATGTGGGCGGATATCCATCCTGTCCTTAACTCACTCCAATTGCTAGACAAAATTGCAGCTTCGTACATCTGATCTCCAGCAGCACAGGGAGCGGCCACTGGGGCCAGCTCAAGAATTTTCTTTCCAATTCTCGCAGTGTGTTTTTGTGGTAGAACATGGTTTTTTTTTCTTTTTAACTTTGCCTTTTTTCTTTCCCCCAAGACTTGCCTCTTTTTTTCATGCTTTGATTAGTTATTCTGTTTGTTCCTGAGCCTTTCTAGATAATATTTGGAGAGATTTGATTAAGCCTCTGGGTGGATTCATTTACCACCAAACCACTGAATAATCTCCCCAGCTTTGCCGTGGCCAGACCCGCACGCTCTCGCCTTACTATAAACCACCCCTCAAAGAACAATTCAGCTCCTTGCACCTGTCTCTCCTTACAGGACTAAATTCAGGAGCAGGGGGACAGAAACATCAGATGTTGTATTAATGGCTACAAACCTAAAGCTTCGGCTAAAAACCTCAACAACTGTTCAGCAACAGGTGCACCACAGCCTGAATGTCAAAATCTACAGCAAAACTTTCTCTGGAGGTTTCATCAGCTTCTCTAGGAGACCGTGTTACAGATCCACGAGCAGGTTTGTACCCGAGCAGAGCTTCACTTGCTGCCTTCATTAGTCCGCAGTACAAACTCAAGGCCTTTTTCTCTCCTCGCTTGCAGTGAAGCGTAGCACCGTCGGTGTCACTTGTTTAACGCTGCTGTAAAACAGACACGAGGCAGAAAAGGAGCAATTCCTCCTGGCAGGGATTTTCCTAGCAAGTTTATCTCGGTTTTGTTCTCAGGATTCTCACAGGAGCACTAAGGTCAGTCCAAACCCCCTCCGGATTTTGACCGTCCTTTTCTTCTTTGTACAGGAAGGTTCTTAGCAGATGCAGCGAGAACAGATACATTTTTGAAAGCACTCTATTCTTTCTGGGATGACTTAGGCAGAGCTGCCAGTTCAGAGGGCGAATCTGGGCACTTCCCTAGTGTGAGGATGAGCTTTCTTCCAACGAACTTGGAGGGCTTCACCAAATTTTGCATTAAGCCTCCTCTAGGAAAAATAAGCTGCGCCTCATTGTTCTTGCATGAATCTGTATTTTTACAAGTAGAAAAGATTGCGTTTGAGAAGACAGGTGTGATTTAGGAACACTCCAGTCCTCAACAGATGAGAGGGAATAGTTACTGTGGTTGCTCAGGCAGTGCGGGTAGACCATGATGCTGCCTCCCCGTGTCCTACGGCCACGTCCCCTGAACGCTGCGGTACAAAAGAATCCCTCCCTTTAACCCTTGCCATTAGGACCGCGGTACTCTGTTCCGCATCAGCGGGGCTTTGGCTCTTTATTTTCCTCTCTGGAAGACTTGGATGTTTTACACATGTGGTAGCTTTCGGGATGGCTGCGCACGGGTGGGTGCAGGTACTGTCCCGTGACCCGTCTTCCCCTGAACCCCTTCCAGTGCTAAGAGACAGGGATGCAAAGTCCGGTTCCACCCTGCATCCTGTCCGCAGCCGGCCACGTGCCTCTGCTGCGGTGTCGCAGCCATCCGCAGAGCACATTAATCGCTGGCTGACGGTACCAGGGAGCACCTTCCAGCCACGCGGGCTGGACCCACCAAACCGCCATCCTGGATTTCGAAGTATTTCCCCAGGTGCCCCGAGGTTTAAGGCAGCTTTAAACTGCTAGCCTGAAAGCCTCGTCTAGCTCTGCATCCCTCACCACAGCTTTGTCGTTCCCCAGAATCGCCCAGGCTGCCTGTTTCTGCAATAAGTTACTGCTTTCTGACTGCTGCATGCAAAATTTAGGAATGCATCGATACATGACATCCTAATATGAACCATACCAGCAACACTGGAATTTAAATATTCATGGCTACTGAATGCAGATGGTGAATACTGCGTGCCAACATGTTATTGCTCTGAGTCTCTGCTGAAGCGAGGTTTAGTCCAACCCTATCTGAACACGAGGATTCCAGTCTAATCCTTTGGGGCTTTGCCTTGCAATTACAACAAATAACTATTTATTTTACACTGCCTCTGGGAAAACCCTGAAGCAGAAAACTATAATATTTTATATCTGAAGTCTGGTCTAGTTTACGTAGCTGGATGCTGACTGCTAAAACGCTTAGGGAATGCCAGTGTTTCGATTTATTGAACACACTGTGTGACTTCAGCTTAAGCGAGCAAAATTCATGAAAAGTTTTAGCCCGCTGAACGCGTTTTCCCAAAGTTTGTTTGGAAATACGCTTATTTTACTCAATCTTTATTAAAAAAAATGGAAACGAGACAAATGCTGCCATTTGAAACTGGCTGTTTGCTTGTACAAAGATAAGTAAAAAGAACTGATGGAAATACTACGTGGCAGATTGAACTAAAACCAAACAGATGCAGTGGCTTTGCTTTCAGTTTCTTTTAACGTGGAAACCCATCACGTACTGCGGCATGAAAGGTTGAAAGACGCGTCTTTCGGGAGGTAATTACAGAATGCTTGCCCCATGAGCCTGTTAGTGCCCGACTCGGACCTGCGGGTTACAACTTTCTGGTTGATTTAGGGCAGGGACATGCTCTGCACACACCTGGTGTTTATGAAAAGCGCAGTACCGAGATACGCTTCTCCAACTGTTCCAAAAACCTGCCTTGCGCTACCAACAACAGCAGCGTTCCTGAAGCGTCAGAAAGGACTGGTGGCAAACAAGTGAAGGCAAAAAAAAAAGAATTCCTTTCACCGCAGAGTTAAATCACTTGAAAACTATAAAACGTCTCGTGAGCCCTTCTTGCAACCTGTTGACAACATAGCTGAGATCACTGGCATGGGACTTGTTGATAGCTTACACAGACACCTGCACGAGATGCTGAAGTAGCGGGAATTTTTCTTAGCTGCGCTCAAACTTACTGCGCTTCTCCGCCCGTGGCTTGGGATGCATTTTTTGAAGATTACATAGAGTCTCATTAGAGATCCCTGCTCTTGCGTGACACCGATACCGGTGCAGCAGCCTTCCAGCTGCATCCCGGGCGGCAAGGTGAATCTACGGCCCTTGGCCTATGGTTCCAGCATCTTCTTTCCCTCCGAGGTCCCCAAAGTGGGTTTTTCCCCCCTTCGGCTTCCCCTTTCCCTGCCAGCGAGCCCCCCAGACCGAGCTGCTGACACCCATCCAGCCGAGCCGCGCTCCCTGCCCGCTCCGGGGAGACCCCTTTCTAATGAAATTCATGCTAATAAAAGCGATCAGCTCACAAATATCTGTGGAGGCTAAATAAAAAGCGGAAGGAAAAAAAAACCAAAACACCCCAAAACCAAAAAAAAAAAAAAGCTAGGAATGTCCTTTTCCAACGTGCTCTCCCCTTTCTTTTGCTTCCCTCACCGCTAACTTCAGAGGCACAGTCAGAGCTGGTCACCCCACCCCGCTTTTTAAAAAAAAAAAAAATTATTTTTGGAGGTTTTTTTCCTCCCGCCCCCAGCTAAGGCACGTTTTTGTGCACCTGCAGAAGGGCCGGGAGAATAGGAAATTGGAAATAAAAACCTCCCCGCGTTGCCGAGGAGTGAGCGCATTTGCTTAGCGGGCTAATTATACCCCCTCCCGGGATGATTTTATAGGCGCGGGGGTAATTAGCTCCGTCCGCGGGGCACCTGCTCCCCCCAGCCCCGGCCCCCCCCCAGCCCTCACCGAAGCGGCTGTGGTCCTGCCGGGTGCCGTGCACCGTGCCGTTGGGGAAGATCTCCAGGTGGAAGCCGGTGCGGCAGTAGAGCTGCCTCCGCCTCAGGATCCCCTTCAGGTGAGCGAAGTCGGTGGGGGAGCCCCTCTGCAGCCTCCCCTCGATCTGCCCCAGGCGTTCGTTGAGGAAGCCGGGGGAATCGGCGAGGGGCAGCCCTCCGGCCAGCGCCGGGGGGAAGCCGTGGAGGTCGGGGTCCAGCGCGCCCAGGAAGCCGCCCACCTCCGCCATGGGGGCCGCGGGGCTGAGGGCGCGGCGCGCGCTGCGGCCCCTCAGAGCGCGGGCTGCGGCCGCC
>Ga0065711_1051378_pt1 | contig 10403 bp, 11 predicted proteins | sample Hoacrofraction12_FD_59098 | JGI IMG/M metagenome (GOLD analysis project Ga0065711, IMG submission 59098) | Hoatzin crop microbial communities from Cojedes, Venezuela - Epithelial fraction 12 v2 (version 2) | ecosystem: Host-associated > Birds > Digestive system > Esophagus > Crop | place...
AGAAATAATAGTTGATTCTAAAGCAACTACAGCCTTACCTTTTTCTAAGGCCTCTTTAACCTCTGGTTTAATATCTAAATATTTGTTCATACGATAGTTCCTCACTTTCTATAAATTTATAAACACTATCTTTATTAAGTAATGAATTAATACTTTTTTCACTTTGAATAGTAATAGCTGAGCAAGCACTGGCGAACATAGCTGTTTCTTTTGTATCTAAACCATTACAGTATGCAGCAACTATACCTGCCATCATGGCATCGCCACAACCAGAAACGCCAACAATGTTTTTACTATACGCATTTATTTTATAGTAATTTCTTTCTTCCATAAAAATTAAACCCTCTTGATCTAAAGAAAGAAAAACATTTTTTACTCCTTTATCATATAAGCATTCAATCGCTTTTAAAGCACTATCAATTGAATTTACTGCAATACCACTTAAACTTTCAATTTCATAACGATTAGGTTTAATAGTATGTATCTTATTTAAATAAGGAATTAGTTTTTTACTTTTAACACTTGATACTGGATCAACAAAGATAGGAACTTTAATATTTTCAAATAAATAAGCTAAACATTCCTCATTTAAATTAGTATCCAAAACAACAGCTTTACATTGATTTAATATATCGATATTTTCTTTAAAATAATCGCAAGTTAAATAATCAAAGATATTACTATCAACAATGGCAACCAACATATCCTTATCATCATTAATGCTGATATAACAAGGACTATCAGCTTCAATTTCTTTAGCCATCGATAAATCAAAATTATATTTTAAGCAATCTTTTTTTATCTCTTTTGCAAAAACATCATTACCAAATAAAGTTAAAAAGCTTATTTCTTCACCCAATAGAGAAAGATTAGCTGCAATATTATGAGCAACCCCACCTACACTTTTTACTAGTTTTCCCGGATTAGAATCTTTAAGTTTGATCTCGCTACCAAAAGCAGAAAGATCCATATTGCAAGCACCAATGACTGCTACTTTATTCATCTTTCGCCTCTAAAACAATTTTCTTAGCCTTCTTCACAAAATCAGAGCGTGACATAAATACGATTGCTCCACATCCCTGACACTTAAGCTTAATGTCAGAACCCAAACGCACAATCTGAAAATCCTTACTTTTATGGCAAGGATGTTCCTTCTTCATTTCAACAATGTCATATAATTTGTATTCACCTACTAGCAAATTCTTTCTCCTTATATGCCCACCATGTATTTTCTAATAGCATTGCGATTGTCATAGGTCCTGTACCTCCTGGCATCGGGGTAATATAAGAACATTTATCCTTAACATTTTCATAATCAACATCACCCACAATCTTGCCATCTATTCTCGATACCCCAACATCAATTACAATACTACCCTCTTTTACATAATCTTCCTTAATTAAATGTGCTTGACCGGTTGCTGCAACTATTACATCGCTTTCTAAACATAGATCTTTTAAATTTTCACTATGACTATGAGCTAAAGTAACAGTCATATTTTCATCAATCAACATCTTTAATAAGGGCTTACCTACTAGTTTACTTCTACCAATTATCAAGGCTCTTTTGCCTACCAAATTAACTCCCGTTTTATGTAGTAAAGCTACTACTCCTAAAGGTGTACATGGTCTTAAACCTACCTTACCTTGCCATAAACGACCTACATTTTCACTACTTAAACCATCAACATCCTTTTCAGCCTTAATCATGTTTAAAAAGTATGAGCTTTGTAGATGAGAAGGCAATGGCAATTGCAATAAAATACCATCAACACTTTCATCTTCATTTAGTCTATTAATTTCTTTAGCTAATTCTTCAGCAGTAGTTTCTTTTTTTAAATGTAGACAAGAGCTTTCAATTCCAACATTAGCACAAGCTTTCTCCTTAGCATTAACATAGGTTTTACTTGCATCATCATCGCCCACCAAAATTACAGCTAAAAAAGGAGCTCGTGAGTTTTTTCTGCTTGCGATCTCTTCTTTTAGTCTTTGTTTATACTCTTGAGCTAATGCTTTGCCATCTAAAATCATCATTCCTCCAATAAGATTGTTACTGGCCCATCATTACACAGATCAATCTTCATGTCAGCTCCAAATATCCCTTTTTCTAAGTTAATATCATGCTCTTTTAAACAGGAAAGAAAATACTCATATAGATAATTAGCTTTTTCTCCCTTCATCGCTTCTGTAAAGCTAGGGCGATTACCTTTTTTACTGTTGGCATATAAAGTAAACTGCGATATCGCTAAAATTGAACCATTAACCTGCTTAAGATCTAAATTCATCTTCCCTTCTTCATCGTTAAAGATTCTTAAATTAATAATCTTTTTAGCTAAGGTTTCACATTTACTTTCATCATCTTCTAAACCAAAACCAATCAATAATAAATAACCCTTATCAATTTTACCCACTACTTCTTTTTCTACTGTACAAGAAGCATAAGATACTCTTTGCACCAAAACTCTCATTAAGAGATCTTAGCTCCCTTGTCTAAATTAGAACTTAAGACTTCTACCTTACCATCTTTTTCAGCCGTTAAAACCATACCCTGAGATTCAATGCCTCTTAGCTTTCTTGGCTTTAAATTCAAGACAGCGACTATTTTCTTATTTACTAAGTCTTCTGGTTTATAATAAGCAGCTAAACCAGAAACAATAGTTCTTACTTCTTCACCAAAATCAATCTTTAAAACCAATAACTTATCGGCATCAGGATGATTTTCGCAAGAGATAACTTCCCCTACTCTCATATCTACTTTTTCAAAATCACTAAATTCGATTTCTGGCTTTAAATCAGTAATTTTCTTTTCAACTACTTCTTCTTTTTTTAAACTTTCTAGATCAATTCTTTCAAATAAATTGTTAGGATCTTTGATTACTTCAAACTTTTCTTGTTTGCCATATTCTCTATCCTCTAAATTATGTAGCTTGGTGTTAAGTTGTTTATAGATTTCATTAACACTATCAGGAATAAAACATTCTAGTTCAATTGCACATAATCTTAAACCTTCTAATAGATTATAAAGAACTGTATTTAAACGATCTTTCTTACTTTCATCTTTCGCTAAAATCCAAGGTTCACTTTCATCAATATATTTATTTAATCTTGATAATCTAGCAAATATTAAAGATAAGGTCTTAGGCAAATCTAAATCTTCCATAGCCTGCTCACATTCTTGATCCATTGTCTTTAAGTAATTGATTAATTCACTGTCACTTTCATCACCTTTAGTAACAACACCATCAAAGTATTTATTACTCATGGCAATACTACGCTTTAATAAATTACCCAAAATATTAACTAAATCACTATTTCTTCTTTCAACCATTAACTCTTCAGAGAAATTACCATCACTACCAAAAGGCACTTCACTTAAAACAAAATATCTTAAAGTATCAGCCCCATAGTCCTTAACAAACTCACGAGGATCCTTGTAGTTACTTAATGATTTAGAGATCTTATTTTCACCAATGGTTAACCAACCATGACCATAAACCTTTTTAGGTAATGGTAAATCTAATGCCATCAACATAATTGGCCAAATAATTGTGTGGAAACGGAAAATCTCTTTACCTACTAGATGTAAATCGGCAGGCCAATACTTTTTAAAATTACTATCATCTTCACTTAAATAACCTAAGGCTGAAATATAGTTGCTTAAGGCATCTACCCAAACATAAACTGTTTGGTTTTCATCGAAAGTAACTGGAATACCCCACTTAACAGAAGAGCGGGAAACACATAAATCCTTTAAACCTGGTTTTAAGAAATTATTATACATTTCATTATAACGAGATTGAGGTTGCATTAAATCACGATGACCTTCTAAGTAAGTTTCTAAAGCTGATTGGTACTTACTTAACTTTAAGAAATAAGCATCTTCCTTAGTCCAAGTAACTTCTCTACCGCAATCAGGACACTTGCCATCAACCAGTTGACTTTCAGTCCAGAAAGATTCACAAGGAGTACAATACCAACCTTCATAGCTTCCTTTATAGATATCGCCCTGTTTATAAAGTCTTTCAAATATCTTTTGCACACAAGAAACATGTTCAGGATCGGTAGTACGAATAAATTTATCATAAGAGATATTTAAAGAAGCCCATAAATCCTTAGCATTATCAACAATCGGATCAACATATTCTTTTGGTGTTTTATTAGCTTCTTTAGCTTTTTTCTCAATCTTTTGTCCGTGTTCATCAGTTCCGGTCAAAAAGAAAACATCATAGCCACGTAATCTTTTATTTCTCGCCAAAGCATCAGCAATACAAGTCGTATAACAATGTCCAACATGTAGATCAGCAGATGGATAATAGATAGGAGTAGTAATATAGTAAGTTTTTTTCTCGCTCATAATTTATAACCTCATCAACATATTTTATCACCAATAGCTTATAAATAATAAACCATATCATACCATTGACTACCTCCCCAACTAGAGGCCGATAGACCTAAATTAATAAAGCCCATTTTTTCATATAAAGGGATTAAGGTATCGTGACATGTTAGATAAGCTTTTTCTTTATTTCTAGCCTTCATATTTTTTAAATAAGTGTCCATTAAATCCTTAGCAATTCCTTGGCCTTGATATTGTGGCAAAACCTCTAAACCTAGCAGCATTACATTCTTGCCCTCTTTTCGATGTAATGAGGCATCATAAAAGAATTCATCTTTAAACTTTTCTTCATTAGTGGCAATCCCAGTAAGCATACCAATAAGCTGATTACTTTCTTTTTCTACTGCCACTAAAAACATATCCTGAGCCTTTCCAATACGATCCTCTATCATTTCTAAGTCGCAAGCTTCTTCCTTTAAAAAGCAAGTCTCTTCTAATAGGCTTGCTTGAGTGGCTTCCGAAACAAGAATCTCTCTTAAATCATACTCAGTCTTTTTCGCATTTAACCCCATATTTCTTTAATTCCTTAATAATATTTTCAACACTCATCTCTTTTGGTAGTTCAACACCAAAATAGCTTAAAAAAGATAAATCAGCCTTACTGTTTACTTTGCCACTTACTTTTAAAACATCTTCTACTTTAATTTCATAATCTAAATCTTCACTTTTTTTAATAATCGCTTTAATTGCCATTACTAAACCGTTGATAGATAACTTATTAAAGTTATATTGCTTATAATCTATTTCTGCTTCTCCACTAGCCTCTAACCACATACCACTATCAGGATAAAGATAAGCTTTTAACTTAATTCCATTATCATCATAGCTACACTCATATCTATTATTCGTTTTCATTTTTTAATACCTTAATTATTTCTCCTTCAAATATTCTGTGTACTCCACCTGTTTGTTTATAGTATTTTTTAAATTCAACATCATCTTTAACTCTTTCATACACAAAATCAGTATCACCAGTTTTCTTACAAATAAGTATATATCTAGCTTCTAAAAAGTAAGGAGCTTTTTCTTCTTTATTTAAAGTAAGCCCACATCCCTTAATCTTATCTTCGTCTCTACCACTAACTGTACCTAGATAAGAAAGGGCTTTTTGATACTTACGGCGATCAAAGATACAAACACTATAGTAATCGCTATTATCAAAGATGTGTTGTGAGAAGCGATCATCATGAATATAAGCGCTAAAAGTAGGTAGATTCCATAAATAACCAATCGAACCCCAACTAACAGTTAAGGAATTGATTCTACTGCCATCATCTGCTACTAAAGCTGCCCAATCATCATGGAAGTTCATAAAGTTATATTCTTGGCCAAAGTCTTTAATACTAATCTCTTTCATTTTTTTACCCCTCAAATGCTGCTGCAACGTCTTTCATTAAACTAGCTATTTTAATATGTTGTGGACATGTATTCTCACACTTCTTACAGGCAATACATTCACTAGCTTTACCATTACCAACCTCTAATAAATGGTTGTAATACATTCTTTGATTAAAACTTTTAATACCTCTTCTGTTTAATCCTTCCCATTTATTATATAAAGCGAAATAAGAAGGTATCGCAATATGTTTAGGACAACCACTAACACAATATTGGCAGGCTGTACAAGGTATCATTTCTTCACTATTTAATATTTCGACTACTTTATCAATTGCTTGATATTCCTTTTCATCTAATTCCTTAAAATCTTTCATATAAGAGGTGTTATCTAATAATTGTTCATAATTAGACATTCCACTTAGTACTACCATCACCTCTTTTAAAGAAGCTGCATATCTTATCGCATAAGAAGCTATTGATTTGTTGGGATCTAAATCTTTCAAAACTGTTTCTGCCTCTTCTGGAAGTTGAGCTAAAGAACCTCCTTTAATTGGTTCCATAACTATTACTTTCTTCTGATGTTTAACACAACACTGGTAACACTTATGAGCTTGTACTGCTTCATCATCCCAATCTAGATAATTGATTTGTAGTTGCACATATTCTACTTCAGGATGATTGCTTAAAATAGTTTCTAATAAATCGGCAGTATCATGAAAAGAAAAACCGATATGTTTAATATAACCTTCTTCTTTCTTTTTACTAATAAAAGAGAAAGCATCTGTTTTTTCAGCAATTGGATAAGTCTTTGAATTTAGATTGTGTAACCAATAATAATCAAAATAATCAACACCCAATCTTTCTAACTGTTCATTAAATAACTTAGGCAAATCTTCTTTCTCTTTAACATACATCATCGGCATCTTATCAGTAATTGTATAAGCCTCACGAGGATAACGTTGCACTACAGCTTTTTTAAAAGCTAGCTCACTTTGACCATCATGATACATATAAGCTGTATCAAAATAAGAGAAGCCTTCAGCCAAATAATGATCAACCATCTTTTTGACTTGTTCGATGTCAATACTAGTACGATCATTTTCATCTAATAGCGGTAATCTCATTAAACCAAAACCTAATTTTTTCATTTTTGTACCTCTACTTACACTTAACATTCATCAATATTAAGGGATAATTATTCGCAATATTGTTTAATAAATTCATTAACGATGCGCTTTCAACCTTACCTTTTATTTCTATTTCATATAAAGCAGGATTAGTAAAATAGCTAATAAACTTACTATGAACATCTAATTGTGAAAATAAATCTTTGTATTTATCGTTATCTAAAAAACCATCACAATAATCACATTGATAATCAGGATAACGTAATTTATCGATTTCTTTAAAGCGTTCTACGGTGTCTTGACTCGCAAAAGCCAAATCATAAAAGAACTTATCTTCATTTTGAAATTGTTTAAGCTTATCACTTATATAAAGTAAACATTTCTCAATAAATTCATTACCCTTTTCTTCTTTAATGCTTGTATTTAACCATTTAGCTTCTAAACTTTGGCTTAAACCAGCTAAGGCAATTGAGCCATAATACAAATTAAAGTTAGCTAAATAGATACTAGTATAGGGATAGAAACCCTTCTTTAATAATTTATTTAAAATGTCCTTTTTAGCTTGCAAGCTTCTTCTAGCAATCGATAAATTCTTATTTAATTTTTCAAAGAATTCGTTTTCACTTTCACTACTATAAGCTAAAGCAGGAACATTAATAGCTACTTTGCCAATATGGCCACATCCTTCACCTTTAATAATTAAACTATTAGCTTTTTCACTCATTGCTGAAAATTTTAAGTCACGATGATTATTTAAAAAGCGAGAGTCAGAAGCTTGTTGATTAAGTTTGTAGTAATTAATAAATTGCGGTGTTCCTCTTTTAATACATAATTCAAATAAAGAATTACCATTCTCATTATCGTTAAAATCATAATCTTTAGAGAAACTATAAATAGGTATTGGATATAGAAAGCTATTACCTAATTGATCGCCCTCTAAAAGGACCTCAAGAACTGCCTTGTTTATAAGATTCATTTGTTTCTGACAATCACGATAAGTAAAATCACATAACTCGTTTCCAATTAAACACTGTTTATCAGCTAAATCTAAGGGACAATGCCAATCTAAATAAATGTAGACCTCATTTCTTTTACCGACATTAATACCATAAATAAAGGATTCTATGCCTTGTTTAATGGCAGTATAGCTTAACTTATCATTTTTAATATAAGGGGCTAAGTAAGTATCAAAAGAATTTAAATATTGAGGACCATAATATTCATTCCTAATAACATTTAAAAAATTAACCATTTGATTACATAAGGCATCAAAGTGCTTAGCAGGCTTATAGGGATTTCCTCCTAAAGGAGCCTTTAAACCTTCCTTGATCAAATTAGGTAAAGACCAATTATTGTCACTAGCACTAAGCATTGCTAGACCATCGATATTAATATCGCCATCTTTATGAGCATTAGCTATCTCTTGACCATAGATTTCATTTAACCAATAATCAGCTGTTATCGCTGCTGAGTTAGAAAGGGCTAGAGAATCAATTGAATGATTATTTACTGTTTCTTCACTATTAATATATGAAGCTACTAAATCACGATAATTGCTGACACTACTGCCAATATCCCTAGCACTTTGTCTTTGTTTGCGGTAAAGGATATAGGCCTTAGCAACATCTGCATAGTTACAATCAATTAAGGTTTGTTCAACACAATCCTGTATATCTTCTACCGAAATGCAACCATCACTTATTTTAGAATCAAAATCAGCGGTTGTTCGTAGGGCTAAACGCTGAATTATATCTTCTTCATAATGACGATTAACCGCTTCAAAAGCCTTCTTAATAACGTTTTCAATCTTCTTTAATTCAAACTTAACCTTCTTACCGTCTCTTTTAATTACTTGATAGCTCATTATCTTTCCTCAAAAAGAATTACTTCTTTTACATATTCCTCTGCCATTTCTTTAAAGCGTTCTAAGTCTTTATCCTCAAAGGGAGTTAAATTACTTTGAATAATATTATCTGAATCCGCATAATTCTTTAAACGATACCTTTTAGCGCCCTTTATCCATTTAAGCATCTTAGTGAATTCTTCTTCATTATGAAATTCCTGACATAAGGTTGTAATAAATTCATATTCAACATCACCCTTAAGCAATAAAGAAACACTTTTTTTAATTGGCTTAATATCTAAATTTTCAGCATTAACAGTATGGGCATACCTTTCTGGTGAGTTATATAAATGCATACTCACAAAATCAACCAAGCCTTCCTTAACAATACTATTCAAAGCATTATAATTTAGGCCATTAGTTACTAATTTAATTGGATAATCTAAATCTTTAACTTTTCTTAAAAAGTCAGCTAAACCACTATGCAAAAGTGGTTCTCCACCTTTAATACATACCGCATCAATCAAACCTTTTCTTTTTTGCAAGTAATCTAAAACACTCTCTTCTGATAATGATTGATCACCTTCCTTAAAAAAGGCTAAATCCTTTCTTTCAAAGGGGCAACGAGTATTACTGCCTGCTGTATATAAGCTACAAGCACTATAGCCTGGATAATCAGAAAGTGATAATTCATGCATTTCATAGAATTTAACCGGAACATCCTCATAATCAGAATCCTTATCTAACTCTTGAGCTCTAGTTAAAAGCTTACCTAAATTATCAATGAAATTGGCTTGTTCGTACTCATCCAAATCCTGCATAACATATTTCAACCAATTAGTTTTAAAGTTATACAACTCAATAATTATTTGTCGACACTTTTCAGTTGTCTTTAATATCTTTTGTCTTTTATCTTCTTCTGAAGCAACTACCTCTAAATAACCATTAATCTCTAAAGCCTTAATGCTTTTAGTAATTGTACCTTTATCGTATGAACCTAGTTTAGCTAAAGAAGCCATGGTGATTCCTTCTTCTTCATAGATTTGAGTCAATAATAAAAGATTAGTGAAGTTAATATCCTTATCAGCTAAAAAAGAATCAAAATGCTTCTGACAACAACGAAACAAAGCTGAATTATCCAGAGTTAAATCCTTGCTTGGCATATTTATATTATACTATCGGTTGAAATTTCAACCAAGTTCAACAAAAGAAAAAAGCACCGTAGTGCTTAATTAGCTAATGGCGCAGACTACAGGATTTGAACCTGTGATACGCTTTTGGCGTATGCCACCTTTCCAAGATGGTTGTTTCAACCACTCACACAAGTCTGCATTGCTTAGATATTCTAGCATTCTTATACCCATTAGACAACAATGGCGCGCTCAGTAGGAATCGAACCTACACTCTTCAGAACCGGAATCTGACGCTTTATCCATTGAGCTATGAGCGCTTATTTACCACTAGATCCAAAACCACCCGTTCTTAAGGTATTTACTTCTTCTTCCTTAGCTAAATAGTAATGCAAGAAGATACCTTGAACTACTCTTTCTCCTGCTTTTAAATCAACTGCTTTAGATCCCCTATTAATTAAAGGAAACATAATATGGCCTTCATTATCGGCATTATAGTAGTCAGCATCAATAATCCCATTAGTATTTGCCAACATGATTTGATGTTTTAAACCTAAGGAGGAACGAGG
>Ga0065711_1051389_pt1 | contig 10403 bp, 9 predicted proteins | sample Hoacrofraction12_FD_59098 | JGI IMG/M metagenome (GOLD analysis project Ga0065711, IMG submission 59098) | Hoatzin crop microbial communities from Cojedes, Venezuela - Epithelial fraction 12 v2 (version 2) | ecosystem: Host-associated > Birds > Digestive system > Esophagus > Crop | place...
CCCCCCAAAAAAACCTCTTGAAGCTTTTCCATGCATATAAACTAGAGGCTGCTCAATCCACTTATCCAACAAAGGTCATAAAAAACCAAAACCAATGTCCCTAACCCTGAGCCCAAAAGAGTTTTAAAGAAATACTGGTGTCCCCTCCACTTCCATTTTCCTAACTTGACTCCAGAGTTGCGAGCACATTCCTGTCCAACACACCATCCTGTTACAGTTGCTGTTTACTCAAATGATTCACCTCTGAAAAATATAATCTTTTACGGTTTGGCAGCTCCAGCTGCAACATGAAAAGACGATCACAATGGATTACACTGGTGGAAGCTCTATCACCCTGATTTCAAACTGTAACTGGTGAGCTGCAGCTACAGCGTGTCCTCCGCACTCAGAGGTCTTGCTGTGTGCACTTACAGAAGACAAAAGGTAAACTAGGAATCTAGTATTTAAATTTATACCACAAATAAGACTCAAATCTTCCAAAAATGTTAGTTCCAGCCAAATAGTCTATGCTTTACCAAAGGGAAAGTCAAGATCACAAACTGACTGTACACACGTACTGTCACAACCCCCACCAGCAGGCAAAGACATAAGAATGAATTTCTTCTCCGGGCTCGGCATTGTCATTTCCTCATTCCAGCCAGAAAGTTTCAGCACCTCATCAAATTCAGGAAGCTTCCGGTGAGAGATTCTTGACAGAGCAATCCAGGGAAAACAGAAAAGAAAGATTTATTTTCAGCTAAAGGACTCCCGTGTTTCATCATCTGCATCAGCCTGAAGTTCACTACTTACAAATTTTTTATCATCTACACTACATACACCAAAAAAATCTTTCTTCTGAGTATAACTTAATTTCACATTAAAAAAAAAAATGGTAATTTATTCTCTTAAACACTTCAGCACTGCAGTAGATAGTATTACCCACACAGTTCTTCTCATGGCAAGAGACTGGAGTAACACAGAAGTGTTACTGGAAAAAAAAAGTGAGAGCGTTTGAAAATGACTTCGTTCTGGACATCTTGCAAACGTTCAGAATTTTCTCAAAGTCCAATCAACATCAAAAGGTCTTGGGCACTCGAACCTAGATTTTCTTGTTTGAGGTTTAAAAATCATGCACTGACAGTAAACTAGATTATTTCCAGACCAAAAGTAATGCAAATGCTAGAAGCATTTACAGGTTCTAGATGTTAATACAGCAAAAAAATTATGATTTAATGGCCCTTGACATCTAAATTCTCAATGTAATTCAGCCTGTTTTAGCTGTTGTCATGCTTACTAGCAATGTCTTTAAAAATTCCTTTTCAGAGAAGCAATTGTAAGTCATTTCAGAAGGCATACAGTGATTTGTGCATGCACAACTCATCTGAAAACAACAGAGAGTATCTGATAGTGAAATACATCCCATACAATTCAAGAGTATTCCAGCACATACATTTTTTTTGTCCAATACATATACTCCTGGAAAAAAATTGTAGGTTTGTTATTGTTGTTTCAGGGTTGGGTTTGTTTTTAAAACCAGTGTCACTGGTTTTGACTATAAAACTGTAGCAGAAGCAGTACTACACAGTCACATCTGAACACACTACTATTCTGCCGTTAAAGGACCAGGCCTGCTACAGGAATGCTTCTTATATACGTAAGGAAACCCCACCTTGATGCATTATCTACAATTAGTTGCGATTCAGCTCTGTGGTTAGTTCGCAGTTCCACAGAAAACCCTCTTGATTTTAGACCTTCAAAGATATCAGCTAACATGTTTCCCGGGTCTATGCTTGGTAGTTGTCTAGTATCACCTAAACAGAATGGAAATTAGCACTTGTGAGAAGCAGTAACACATCACCTGTGACAAACTGTCTTGGGAAAAAAGCAAACACTGGAATTAATAAATCCTTCACCCTCCACACAGTAACATGTGGAGGGTTGAGTATTTATTAATATACTTCCTCAATACAATTCACATGAAATAAAACTTTCAAGAATCTACAAAACTTTATTTGGGGAATCAGACTGTAGTGTGGTTAAATCTTCATTTTCCTCACTCAGTAATGCTTTACTAGCAGGTGCAAATCACTCTGCATGATGAACACTGACCGTGGTCACATCTTATTCAAACACATTCTGAAAGTTACATATTTAAAAACGAATGCCATGAATGGCACACCAAAAAGCAAACCTCTGAGAAAGCAGAAAATTTTGATTTTACACTTACTTGTTTTCCTTTCCGAACTAAAACAAGATGATCCTAGCATTAAGAATGACAGGAAACCTCCCTTCTAACATGTGATTAATAAGCTAACATTAGCTTCTTTAAATTTAAGGAAATCAGAAAAGTTTTCCAGTTGCAAGATGTAATAAGCTGCCACACAGAAATCATACTACTTCCAGAATCAGACAAAACACTGCTAAACAGAGAACAGAGATACCAATACTTTCATTCTGATAGTTGAGATGGAAAACTGTTGAACAGCCCAGTCTATCTCGTCTGACCTTATGAATAGGCAGAAATACCCAAGTACAGAACAATTTAAGTTCTGGGGTTTTTAACAGACTCAGCGAGACGAGTGGCAGCTCTGATACTTACACTGTACACTGTGTATTATTAAATACTGTACAGTGCAAAATTTTTTGTTTCACTTACCTAGAATAATAAGTTTGGCAAGCTGAGCGTGCTCACACAAGAGTTTTAAAACTAAACTAAGAACATGTACAGACACCAAACTTCCTTCATCCACAATCAGAATCGTCACAGTAGAAAATTTCCACGGCTGTGCTTGTTCACTCTGCCTCCATGACTTAAAACTATAGATGATCTAGAAACAAATCAAAATAAATCAAGATCGGACACTAATCAACTGTAAACGACCGTCTTATAAAGGTAGCCAGAGTATCGTATCTTCTAATGTTGTATTTAGAGCTGATACCTGAAGTTCTGAACTTTAAGCTCTAAAGACTCAGAAGACTCAACAGTTTGGTCTTGTTTTCCTCCTTATTGAACACATTTCTAGCTGAGATTATCAACACTTACTTACATAAAAGCACAGAAATGCATTCTTTTGTTTCTGCAGGGACCTTAACAGATATGAGGTCGGCCATTGGGTTGCTCAGTAACCGAACACCTCCTGCTACAACTTGCTGACATTAATAAATCCCCAACAGTGCATGGAGAAAGGGGAACAGGCAACTATCCAGTCCCCAAAGATAAAATAAGCCCACAGTACTTTCTATGTTGTTATAATTTTGAGTTATAGAGGTATTCTACACCTCCAATGTTTTCTTGGCACCTTCCACTACCTAGGAGAACAGACGTGACCCAAGTTCAGTAACAAAGAGTTTGCTTTCTACTTTTTTCTAAAAAAAATCGCACAATATTTAACAGTAATTAAGAAAACACTGTGGGAATGAAATTCATCTTATTATTCAACCTCAGGCTACTGATCTGTTCATGTATGTGAGGGTAGGTGTATGATTGCTAGGCAACAGGACACTAGAAAATAGCTCTGCTATCTAGAAAGTACTTCTGCTCCTCATTAAAAAGAAAAAACTAGAAAGGCACAAATTTGACATGTGTGTAAGTAGAAGAAAAACACAAAATCACAGGAAATAATTTATTCCAAATGATTGCTTTGTGACTCCCCAAAATGCAACACTGGCTTTCAAATGCTGACAAGCTGTACTTAAGTATTATCATTAATAGTGACAAATTTTATACGGAAAGTTCAATAACAAGCTTTTTTTTCAAAACAAGGATGGACAGTGCCAAAAGGTCTTTCAGAACAAAACTTAACAACAAAAAGAAATTCCTTACCTGATGGAGCGTATACGCAGGAAGCTTAGTTTTTTCACTCAAAAGGCTTGCTGCCCTCCCTGTAGGCGCAGTAAATAGTACATTCAAAATTCTTTTTGTGTACATATTCTCTGACTCCCAATGATGATCAAAGGTATTCCATTCCTCAGATGCATCCAGGTCTTCTTCAAAGTCCTTAGAAGCAGCTTCCACTTCTTCTTCCATCTGCTTTAAGTGACGAAAAAGGCAGCTGACAATGGTACTCTTACCACAGCCTCCTTTTCCACTTATGATTGTGACAGGATTAGAACAAATCTTTTCCATAGCAATCACCTGATCTATGTCTACCTTTGCTTTACTTTGGGTGCCAGACGCAGACCCCTCTTCCTTTTCAGGAAAGTGATGCTCACAGTTATGATTGTCTGGACTATTTTCCTTCAGATGCTCCATTTCATGAGCCCAGGTAACATTTGTTTTGTTATCTTCCATTTCTCTTGCTGTCTCAGAAACATTAAGTACCTTTCTCACATCAACATCCAGTTGCCATGAGTGGTTTGACAGCAGGTTACGCACATACATTGCAATGTCTTTTTCAGACTTGTAAAGATGAGGCAGAAACACTAGTCTTTTCTCCCTAATCACTACGTTCTGATCTTTCAAAAATTCAAGAGATTGCCAAGCATGCTCAATGGACATATCTTTAGATACAAAATGAGCTAATTCATCTTGATCTTCGTAAGTGTGTCCCATTTCCCGACACTGTTTCTTGAGTTGATCGTACAGCATTAATGCGTTCTTCTGCAAGTCAGGAATCTTCCAGAGGAGATGTTCACACTGACAAAAGGCAGCCCACGTTGCCTCACAGTAAGAAAGGTTCAGTTCTCTATAGGTAATCTTCTCCCCAGAAAGAATAAAAGCAAACAAATATTTATTTCAGAAGATGTGAGCTGAGTAACATTCCTCCTAGTAAATATAAATTGCAATTCAGAGGGTGGAAGTCTACAAACATTTATGTATTTTTCATAACGTACAAAGTTATAATGCTTTTCAAGCTATACGAAAGCAAGGTATTTACAAGTAAGATGGAATGAAAATTCCTCTCAGTCACCCTTCTGTACTAAACAGAAACTTTAAAAATCAAAACCCTGGCACAGAAACTGCGTATTAGGGAGAACCTGGGCACACCTAATCAGCACAATTTCAAGTAAAGAGCACAGGAAAGGCATTAACCAGAATACTGTACCCAATTCTGAACACGTTACTTCAAGAAATACACAACACCTACAGAGACTACCGCAAAACAATGAAAGACGAAGATGTGCAAAAAAGATGAATTAATGAGCAAAAGAAAAAGAACTGGGCTTACTGAGCCTTAAGAGAACAAGCTACAGAGATTCTTCAAGCAATAAAAATAACTGCAGTGAGGATGCAGGTCCTTGGTACAAGAAACAAGAGCAACAAGTCTATATTGCATCAAGGAATAGTCAAATTGAACATCAGGAAAAGCTTTTTCAAGGAAATGATGTGTAATACTGGCATACACTGGCTAGACTGCTCAATCTCTGAAATCGGAGGTCTTCAAGACAAGTCAGAACATCTGTCAGTAAAAGCACTGGGGGCTGCAGGAGAGGGATTACCTAGTCACACTTCTGAACCATTAAGCCTCAGCTCCCAGCTGAGGTAGAGGAGTGCTAAGGCGAGGTGCAGCAGCAAAGCTGAACACCAAGCGTAGCAAAGGAAAACAAGAAGGTAAGCAGCAACCACAAATTCCATTACAAAAAAGGAGAACAACTAGACCAGATGACTTACGGAGTAACTTATCTACTTCACTATGAAACCATAGATACTGTTCTATGTATTAAGAACAGAAAATCTAATTTGCCAGTATAAAACTGAACAATACAATTGAGGGTTTTAAATTAGTTTTCTTACTTTTGGCCCAGTTACTTCAAGTATTTCATTTTCTGCTCCTTGCAGAAAAGACTAAGCAAATGGTTGTAACAAAACCACCTTTAAAATCTTCCAATACTGATTTATTGTAGACCAACTGGAAAAAAAAAACACCTTTGCTAAACTGAGTCCAGCAAATCATTCACTTTCAAACGAACTAAGCTCACCTCCTATAAATGGCCAGTTAATAAACTGAACATAACTGAAACAGCACTGCATTCTAAAAAAGCTCAAATGTAACAAACACATTTTTTACCCTGCTTAACATTACTTACCCTGCTGAATCCAAGTTTCCACGGCGCGTTCTTCAGTATCTCATCCAACTTTGTTAGCATCTTGTCTTGAAAATGTACTTCCTCACCATCCGTACCATTGTTTTCTTCAGTCTCTCTTTGCCAATACACCATATTCAACAGACAGCAAAAATGGCGTGGCAGAAGAACTGGTAAGAATTCCAGTATCATCGGAAAGGTCAGAGCCACCAACACCGCCTTTCCTGCAACTGCATGTACCATAAACCAGGACAGTTTTAAGCAATATACAAAGATATTTGTAAAGGCTCTTATCCTTCTGCCTCCTCTAGGTCCAAAACATCCCTGACTTTTTTCAGTATTTATTCTTTTTAATCCTTTTCATATTCTTTTAAAGTCCGCTATCCCTGGACTGCCTTGGAGAAAAAAAATGTAAACAGATGATAGATAAAAACTGCAACTAAATGTACACATTTCGAAAATACATATTATACATTTGGTTTAAACTGCCTACTGAACAGCATTCTGTAGAACATCAGTTCAGACGTCACCACACCTGCCCCTCCTGTCTAAAGACAATTTTCATACAAATGCACATAAGAGCATTTAAAATACAAAGCAAGAACACAGGCTTCTAAATTTGTAGCATCAGATCAGTACAGGAACTTAGCAAAACTTAGGGCGGAGAAAAAAAAAAGAAATTCTTCACCATGAGGGTGGTGAGGCAGTGGAACAGGCTGCCCAGAGGAGCTGTGGCTGCCCCCTCCCTGGCAGTGTTCAAGGCCAGGCTGGATGGGGCTTCGAGCAACCTGCTCTGGTGGAAGGTGTCCCTGCCCATGGCAGGAGGGCTGGAACTAGGTGATCTTTAAGATCCCTACCAACCCAAACCATTCTACAATTCTATGAAAACAGTGCTCCTCACTGGCTTTCTCAATGACCCCAAACTTAGGTTATCACTTTCCCTGTTTGTACCAGTCTTGGGATCTGCAAAAGAGGGATAATGAAACTGATAAGCTCTATATCTTGCTTTAAAAAACTAATTTTAGAAGAAAGTGAGACTTTTAGAAGTTTTATGTCTTCACAGGAAGAAAACCTCACAATTTTTCATAAAGTGGTATGGAAATTCCATAATTCCAAATTTAAAACACCCATTTTTTTCAGTTAAGTACCTTTTCTGATTACTGTCTTACCTACAGAAAGGCATAGATAAAACCTTTTCCCTTTGAGGCAATAACTTCACTTACAAGTGGAGAATCAACACACACTACTTCTAGACAAAAGCATTGTGAAGGCTTCAATAACAAACTGCTCCAGCCCGTAACAATGACAACCAGGAAAAAACAACAAAAGTAACGACATTACATACAGGGGGTGGGTTGTTGTTTCTATTGCCCAATGATAAAGAAGAAAGCTTAAGTTGTATCAAAGTCATTTAAGTCAGATACTAGGAAAAATCTGCCAACTACAACAACAGTGAACAGGATACCTAGGCACGCTGTGCTACCTTCAACGCTGAAGACTGATGAATGTATTAGACAAGCTTCAATCAGAAGTGATCCATGCATCTCATTAAAATTCATGCAGCAAACTAGATCCGAGTTTCCACCACTGTAGATTCCCATCTCTTTGTGGTCACAAAAAGATTTCAAGTCCGTAAGATGGGTTAAGAACTTTTCTACCATTACAAGAACACAACAAAAAGCCTGAAGTCCATAGAACTGAGTGTTTTCCTCTCCTTGTACATGTGATTTGGAGCAAAGTCTAACAAAAGCTCTGAACTCTCGTGTCAGACACGATTTGAACTCCAAAAGTCGCCTCCATCTTTTGCCCTGCCACTGCCAAGAAAACCAGGTCCTGGAAGACTTCGTGGATAGACCCAACCTGTCTGTACAGATTTCTGCCCGGCTGTGGCTGACTTTACAAGACCTCCTCCAGATGAGAGTACTGAGTCCCGCGACACTGACACCAAAGCAGCTCTGTACCAACCCAGGACTGCCTGTGTCCACACCAGGAATGTGGTGGTAACAGATCATCGGAGCAAAACAAGAGAGCTAGTGTTGCAGACATGTCTCAGACGTCTTGGCTTTCCGTATTTCAGTGATTTGCCTTAGACTGGCTATAGTCTGGTCCCACAGACTGAATGCCCATTAGGTTCAGCTGGAACACACCATTCGGGTTCCATCCAGCAGGAATACAGTCAATACTCTCAGAGACTGCACCACAGTGGGGACAAGAGGTGTATTTTCTTCCAAAGCACACTCCTGATCCAACCTCTAACACTCCTGCAGTCACACCAACACAGACCACAACAGGATCCTCAGCAGTCCTGAACTGTCTCCACGTGAGGACACTCCAGTGCTTCTACGCTCTGCTCCCCAGCCACACCAGCCTGCTGATGGGCAGGATTCAAATACACTGAAATTGCCTATCTAGTGCGCCTGACTTGGACTGCACTGAGCCCATTAGCTGTTCCCTACGCTACAAAGAAGCAGCTATACTACATCTGAACAACTATTTGTCTTAAAAAGCCATACCACCACGTTTGAGCAGTGCTGAACCCATTTTCTAATAAGCCATGTTATATCTGAATTTTATACGAAGCCAGTACCAGTGTCTTTTCATCCCTAGCACAGACAATTCTACTCAGTAAGCCTACAGATTTCAGGGAAGTCCTAATGAGTTTGTAACTGTATGCCTATCTTTAACAGGCCAGCTGTCCCACTGCCCTCAAATTAAAAAAAAAATCATCTTTGGATGTTCAGAATCCGTTTGAATATACACTATATTAATGAAGACACATTAGCTCGAACACAGTATCTGAGATAGACCTCATTAGCTTATAAAGCAATCAAAATAGCACAGGATATACCTACATGATTTTGAAACATAGTAGAAGATGTCATAATGCTTGGTGTCTCTTTGTTTCTTCCCAGTCCTTAAGTGTGAAACTTGGAACTGTTTTAGCTTTTCTTCAAGATTTCTAAAACTCAGCACAGACTCAGTAGGAAGCCAAGTAAAAAACTTTTCTCTGAAATCCTCAGGAACGGCACATTCCTTAAGAAAGAGCGAAAAGACTTGTCGGTTGTTTTCTTCTATATCAGTCCGCAGAAAATATGATGGATATCCTTGCACAAAGTATTTCGACCCCATTTTTTTAGCTTTAACATTAACTCTCCACCAAGGGCCAACTAATGGGAAACGTCCAACTACTTCACACTCCTCTTTGGAGTTGTCTTCTTGTATAACAACTGAATCATTGAAAAGAAAAATAAAACCTTTGTTAATTGACAGTCATAAGCATCAAAAGTTTGATTAGAAGAGTCTTGTTTGTTTGTTCAAAGCTTATTTTTGTCTTTTGTATAAGTTAAAGTGACAAAAGGCACCGGTGTTCACAAGCTTCCTGAGGTCAGTCTTCCCAGTAGCATTAAAAAGCGAAACCAACCTCAGAAACAAGCACTAGAACTGCTTCTCTAAGTATCACAAATACAAAATTAAACTTGTGCATGAATATTTATTAAGCCAATTAAACACAATGGCATATAGTTTAATATTACACCATTTATGCCAAGCCAAGCTTGCAATTCAATTTTAAAGTTCTGCCACAAAGCACTGCATCGTGATACCTGCGTGCTCTTCAGATAGATTAATACACCAAACACTTCCCGTAAATGAAACCACCAAAAATTATAAGCAATTAATATAATAAACTCCTAACACAGTGTATGGCCTGGGTTGCCTCCTCTTTCCATCATTCTTCCCTCACAAAAAAGAGTACACCGTTCCCCGGCCCACAACCTGGGACTAAAACACCACGACCAGAACAAAGCGAGGACCGGTGTTCAGCAGGACCTCCTGCTCTCCAAACCAGACCACCAGCAGATCTTCAGTCTCCAACGCCTTGTCTACTTGTTCTCCATTTGTTACCTAGCTCAATTTTGCCATTTCTAAAACAATTTTCAGACTCAATATTCTTGCTAGGCACAAGTTGCTCCAACATCACCTGCTTTTCCAAGTTCTAAATTGAAAGCAGGGGGTCACTAATGTCAGGTATGAACACCTTTACATGTGATACAAGACACAAAAAGATGGAAGGTTTTGTGCAAAGTTAACTTGAATGGAAAAACCTTGTTTTCTTACTGCTGCAACATGTGGCCATAGGAAAGGACAAACACCGCCGCCCTGCTGCTGCCTGCGCCAGACCTGCTTCGCCCCGTCCCCCCCGTACCTGCCACGAAGGCAGCACCCGGGGAAGCAGCGAGAACCCATCTTACCGACTCCCGAGCCGCTCCGCCCCAGCAGCGCAGAGCCCGGCGCGGAGGCCTCCGCCGCAGGCCCACGGCAGGGCCGCCTCGCCACCAGCACCGGGACCGCTCCCGCGGGGCCCAAACCCGCCTCCCAGGGAGCCCGCCGACGGGGGAGGC
>Ga0065711_1009868_pt1 | contig 10401 bp, 5 predicted proteins | sample Hoacrofraction12_FD_59098 | JGI IMG/M metagenome (GOLD analysis project Ga0065711, IMG submission 59098) | Hoatzin crop microbial communities from Cojedes, Venezuela - Epithelial fraction 12 v2 (version 2) | ecosystem: Host-associated > Birds > Digestive system > Esophagus > Crop | place...
CAACTTTCCAGCCTGTCCAGGTCATGCTGAATGGCAGCACAGCCTTCCGGTGTGTCTACCACACCTCCCAGTTTGGTGTCATCAGCAAACTTGCTGAGGGTACATTCTAACTCTTCCTCCAGGTCGTTGATGAGGAAGTTAAACAAGAGTGGGCCCAGTACTGACCCCTGGGGGACACCGCTAGTTACCAGCCTCCAACTAGACTCAGCGCCGCTGATGACAACCCTCTGAGTTCTGCCATTCAGCCAGTTCTCAATCCACCTCACTGACCACTCATCTAGCCTGCACTTCCTGAGCTTAAGTTCTTGCTTTAGGAGACTGAGGAATTGAATGCTGTGATGTGATATATGGAAACAATCTGTTTCCAGTGAATAATTGTATTGGGTGTAGGTATCTAGGTTTTGGTAGTGATGGGACTGCCGTGGACCATGCTAGTGGTGCCTCTGTGAAAATGGATCTAAGAAAGGCCAATACACCACACAATGGAGAGGGGGGAAGTGTGAAAAACACCGAGGTTGGAGAAGGAGGAAGGGAAGGAGGTGAGCAGCACTGGAGGTAAGATTTCCTTGCATCTTGTGGGAGAGATGTTAGTGGAGCAGGTATGGAGAACCTTGCTAGAACAGATACCAACGCTGCAGCTGTGGAGGACCCCACGCTGGAAAAGGGGGATACAGCCTGGAGGAACTGCAGCCAGGAGAGGACCCATGCAGGAGCAGGTTTATGCTGAAGGACTTTAGCCCGTGAGAAGCAGCCATCCTGGAGTGGGGAAGGAGCGACACAAAGGAACTGCTGTGGACTGACCACAGCCTCCCATTCCCCATCTCCCTGCAGGGTGGGGGAAGGAGGCAGATGAGTCCTAAGAAGGAATGAAATTGAGCCTGGGGAGAAGGTGGGAGGGAAGGTGTCTTAGTGTTGACTTTGTTTCTCACCTTTCTACTCTAATAGACAAAAAATTAAATTAGTTTTCCCCAAGTCAGGTCTGTTTTACCCATGTCAGTGTTTGGGAAGTGATCCCCCTGTCCTTATTGGGATCTGTGACTTTTTCCATTTTGTTTTCTCCACCTGCTGTGTTGGGGAGGGAGGATTAAAGAGCGGTTGGGTGGGTGTTTGGCAGCTGGCCGATGTCGACCTGCAACTATAATCTGTATGATAATGTGCAAAAGGACTACCAAATAGTAGATATAAAATCCTGTAATGCACAACTGAACTGTCACATTAGGAATCTCTGTTACATTTCATTGTTCGTGATCTACAGTATTTAAGGAAGAATACAGGTTTTTCTTTTATCTCATTTTCAGAGACTTAATGTTAAAAGCACTGAACTCATGCTAGTATTGAATCATTCAACTCTTGGACTTAGCTTTTGAAGAATTAATTGTACTAATTTGTGATTATAAGTTACATGCTTAATCAAAAATGAATAAAATTATTTGAAGAACGTAGGGTACAGTAAAACTAAATGCATTGGGTATATGATCGTGTGACAAAAATAACTATTTTAGTGCTCGAGGAGAAAAATATATCAATTGGCAACGTAAACTGATTCATGTCTGGTTCTGCAACTGGGTTAGTCCTAGATCTTTCCTCCAAATTGCAACTTCTGTAGGCGAAGTAGTAGCTGTAGTCTCTGGCACTGAAGATAGTACAGCTGAAATACTCGTACATCTCTATGGATGTATGTGTTTAATGCATCTCTTTCCCTTGAAGGAATGTGTTACTACATACACAGTCATGTGGGAAATTGATGTGCAGCATTAAAACATTGTTCTGGAAAAAGGATACAATTTGCTTGATGTAGACTAAGTTTTGAGGCATTACATGTAATGGTTTCAGAATAAATGGGAACCTCAGCTATGGGGTCAGAGAAGTTTTCTGTAACCCTGTGTTTTTGTACATACTGCAGCCAGGACATAACTATTTATCCTTTGAGGGACATCATACTGATCTTGATTTACTCTACTGTGTTGTATGTGAATATCTGATATTTATTGAGTCCATCTAAAAAGCACATTAACTAGTATAATTTATTCAGTATCTCCTTAGCAAAGAAAATTGTATTTAAAGTAATTCAAAGAAAGCAAAGACTTACCCCCTCATTAAATAAGGTATCTGCAATATCTTGGTTCTTCTCTAAGCATGCAGAAGACTGTAGTTTATCATTTAATACCTTATTTTGTAGCAGTGTGGAAATACTGCCTTTTTAATTGCAGACACTGTAACACAATAAATACTGTGAATTTTTGCAAAAGGACTGTATGAACTATTTCATAACCTACTATATGATAGGAAGTAGCAAGCAAAATTCATTAAAAATAGGATGAACTGCAGAATTAAATTCTGTGGCAAAAACCTCTTCATCTGAGGGGAATGTCTATCCCCTTTCACGTAGGTATTAATATTCTAGGATGCAGATATTAATGTTTTCATTACCAAATCGCCCCTCTGCCTGTCTTTCCTGTACACAAAACATTCCCCTGCACTGCGTCTTGTCTACTAAAACCAGCAGAGTTGACAAAAATCTGTGTGAACAGTTGCAAACATCACAGACGCAACCAGCTTTCACAACATTATGGCTTTGCTTCCTAGTGATAGCTCTCTCCATTTTGACCAGATTTTGCAGCCAGCACAGTAAGCTGTATAGGTTTACTTTCATGATTCTCTTTTCATGCCAGTGCTGGGATTAAGCCATTCATTCTTGGTTTGGATGCAAGGTAAATACTATTAGTATCAGCTCCGCAAATCTAGAGTGAATTATTCTGTTCCTGGTGTAATTTGATTTAGCTCCAGTGTAAATCAGTGCTGTTATACCAGTTTACAGAAGCAAAGGCATGATCTCAAAAGTGCATTTACTCTAATGCTAGTCGTGTAATAGATAGTGATATTTATTGGTTATAAATATAGTAATACTTTAGAATTGGAAAGCTTGTAGGAGTGCACAGTATATGAGTAAATATTTTCTTACTGTAGATTTTCAAAGCTTGTGTTTGGTTTATAAATATAAAGATCCATTAAAAGTATAAAGATCCATTTATAAGCAAAAAGGCTATGCATGCAGAATCAAGAGGAGTTCCTTCCTTCTGCCTTCCAAGTAGCTCACCATACTTTTACATAATTCACATTTAGAGCATTGAATGGGGAAATTATTGATTAATGCTTAGAGACCTGTCTCTTTCTGTGATGTGTTTTGGGGATCAAAGAGTATAGGTTTGTGGGAGGGGTGGAAAAATAGTCTTAGTAATGAAGCAGCAGGAGTGGGATTCATAGGTAAGATACCTAATCACCACCAAAGCTGTCGTACCAGAAGTCCTCAAAGACAGAATTCTGGTCGTAGTCATTTTGTGGGTGAGAAATTTTGTCCCCAGAAATGGAGGCAAAGTAGACCTCTTAAAATGCTGAGGATTTGCTGTAAAATAAAATAACTCTCTTGTTTATGTGAGAAACGTGAATCAGAAAAGCTCCACTGAAAGTGTATCAATTGCATCTCCTTAAAAACAGGGCCTATAAAAGAAGAACCATGTCTATTCTTCATTTGGACTTTGCTTTTTTTCATAAGTCGCTATTCTCTAAAATTTCCATTTATATATACTTAAAATAATAAAGTTCTCGTTAAGAATTTTGAGAATGAATAAATACACTTTGTAAAAGTGTATAAGAGAATTCCTGCCTCTAGAACAGACCTGTTAACAACCCTTCATCAGTCTTCTATATGCATGTATGCTCCAGTCTTTGAATTAATTTATTATTCACAGTTATTAGCAATACATACTTGAAGACTGATTAAGTACTAGCAAAAAAGACAGTCTTACACTTCCACAGTGATGACTTTATCTGCCTAATGAAGGCGGGGTAGAACCTCAGCAAGTACTTCAGCAGTATTGCTACTTCAGCATGTCAAAGTGCTAGTGATTTAATTGTCATATGTTCTGTCTTGCACTTCCTAAATTAATTGTTTTAAATTTTGAAGGATGCTTCTTTGTGTGTATGTATGTGAATATATATAAAAAAAAAAAGGTACGCGTATGTATAAAATATGAGCGTTAGTCAGTTTGATTGCATGAGATGTTTCACAGAAGCTTCCAAAAAAGAATCCGTTTCTGGCTACCAGTTTTCTGATGGTTTTGCGAGTGTTCTTCCCAGGCGCACTTGCTGTCTGTTGAAACGGCAGTTGCTGACCTTGGATACCATACTAGAGGGAAGATGGGGCTAGCTTGTGTCAATGTTACTGATGCATCACATGGTAAGTCAAAAAGACACCCACAACTGTTGCACTATGTTGTACATGCTCATGTTCAAATTGTAATATACAATATGAAAGGATTAAGGACAGAGCTGCACTGAACTTGTTTGTGTTCCTTGTTGGACATTTGTACAAAAGTGTTTCTTCCATTTTGCGTACACTGCAAGAGACTGAAAAAAATGGAAAATGAGAAGAGAATTCTTCAGCTAAATGGTTATTTTGTGTGGTGCCAAATAATAAATTAGAAAACCTATTACAATTCTCTTGTAGGTTTGTTTTTTATGCCCACTGCTTTATGAAAATGTTGATGTGAGATTTGAAGGAGACGTGCATGTGGGGCTTCTTCATGGAAACACAGATAGCATTTGCAAGCTGATGAAATATGTTCCTGTGGATGGCTTAAGTGACGAGACTTGTCAAGGTAATGAATGAAGTATTGTACTTAGGCAGGAATATTAAAATGGCTAATATATGCAGAGATGATGTTTCCTAAATTGAAAAACAGGTTTATTAATGGTGTTCTTAAAAAGATGGGACTAATCTAGGATTCTGCTACCGTATTTAATTAACAAGTCAAGCATTAATGATCCATGCAGTTCAGCTTGCAAAGTGAGTGGTGATCCATTTTTTTGCAGTGCTGTGTTCACAGCTACGGCGAGGTGGTTGCAAACCTCAGAAAGCTAATTCAGAAACATGGATCAATATTTCATTCTGTCTTTTGCCAGTGTTAATTTACTTGAAAGAAATGTTCACATATTTTCACGTATTCCTAACCTTGTTTATGATTTAAGCTTCCTGCTTATTTATTTATTTGAAAATATTATTCCTTACCAAAAAGACAGTTTAATCTGATAATCTTGTATCAGGGGGGATTTCTTGGGAGTAAACAGGCTGTTCAAAATTACGTGTTGCCTCTCAGGTCTTGAAATCTGCGATTCATAAATTACACGGTATGGACCGGGGGGGTGGGCCTCTGGTTTTCCCGAGGAGAAGGGCGTCTGTAGTGCTGGGAGCTCGGCCGTCTGCCCCCAGTTGAGGTGAGTGGGAGCTGTCCCCAAGATGTACGCGTGAAGGCAGACGGCAGAAGCACCGGGCTGTGACAATCGCAACAGCAGGCGCGAGGGGCTGGAGCCTGGTGTGCGACCCGTGCGGTATTGTCTTCGAGCAGCTGTCGCGCCGCGGCAGCCGGCACAGATGGCAGGAGCGCGGAAGGGAGACCCGGTGGGAAGTTTGGCTGATTTATCCGCGACTGCCTCCTCTCCTTTTGTTGCGTCGTTAGCGGTATACTGAGGAAGCAGAACAATAAAGACACGCTTTGGGAGCGTATAGTGGTGCAGCAGCAAGAAATGTTAATGAAGGGTTGGAAAAAAAGCTTTTGGGAGTGGAGTGTTCGCATATCAATGTATTGCCTTTTTAATGGGGCAGGTTCCCTAATTTAATAGGCCTGGTCATGATTTAATGCAAAAGATGCTGTCTTTCAGCTCTAAACAGGCAGAAAGTGGGAAGGGAAACGAGAAGAAAAACATATGGTTCTCCTGTATTTAAAGTAAACATCAGTAGGCTATGAGCTGTGAGTGCAGTGGACAAAAGGAGGATGTATGAAGTGATACAAAATAGATCCCAAGAGATCAAGTTAATGTTAAACCTCGGCAAAACAATGCCTTTAAACTTGAGTAGATTGCAAAATTTCCAGTCAAGTGATACAAAGGGAAAATAAGGAGGAGTGTTTGGAGGACTGTGTGAAACAGTGTTTGTTCTGGAGCTGTTGTGCAAGGTTGGTGCCTGGCCAGCTTTGGTCAAAGCAGACTAAAAGCTCTGACATTTGGCCAGAGTTCATTGCTGGATGTAGCTGAGATTATCCGAACTACTTTATCACTAGGTAGCTGATCCAATGAGCTGCTTTAGGATCCTAAATATTGTAGTAGCCTCTAAAAGATCATCCTTTCCACTAGATTGGTTACCCATAGTAGTAGCTTAATATGCTAGACAGAGGTTCTTCTGCAGGGAAGGTAAGAGAGACTTTAAACCCGTTCAGTTAGGTGGCACTTTCTTCTTCTGTTCTCCTGTGTCTCAGTCTGCACTATCTGTCTGCACAAAGCTGACCTTATATACAACATTTCTGTCCCACCTTGCTGGACCGCATATACAAGAGCAAATGTATGGTGGTGCAGCAGAGATGAATTACTGTATATCTCACTTGGGTCTCCTTGCTAGTTTGTGATGGCATATGAGTACGAGTTATTTAAAGGGATTTTCCATAATAGTGGCTATTTCCCTTCAGTACACGTTAAATTATTCTGGAGATCAGATACTCTTCTTATTTGGTTCCCTTGGAAATTACTAGGAATTTTTTTTTTTAAGTGCCGCAACAATATATGGTTACGCCTATAGTGAAGAGCAAAACCAAACAATTTTCTTGGGGAAACGATCTATAGCTGCCTTGCTTCTCTCCCTTTTCTATTATACGCCCTATCAAAGAACTGGCACCCTTCAGGCTCCGTTCTCTTGCTGCGCAGGGAAGTGTGTGCGCGAGTATCTGTGAATGGAGATGAGACTGTACCCTGGAGTAGGTGTTTGAGCCACATATATCCTTATGCTGCACAGAGGTGTCTGATACTGTGGAACTCGGCTGATGGAGGAAGCAGGCTGTGCATTGTTTATTTTAGGAGATAATGGCCTATAGCAGCTAAAGGGGAAAATACTTGTTACATGGTGCATTCAAATGTAATCTTCTTTTTATTGTCATCCTGAGCACTGAATAGTTCAACTAAGCATATGGTATTTGCAATGAAATGTCACCCAAAATAGTCTATAAATATTTTATGGTGCCTAGGCTGGTAAGGGATAAGAAATCTTTAAAGCACAACATGCTGCCTTGTCTGTGCCTCCTGGCCAACTGTCAGACAAATAGAAATGGGTGCAGCTGCAGCGGTGTATATTCTTATGGCTGTGAAGTGCTTGGGTATAGATTTAATCCAAAATAAAGCTGTCCCAGAGCAAGGTGACACATACAGCAACACAACATATGTGTATTAGGCTTCAGTCAAGGCATAGCAGCTCTTTGTGCTGCAAAATGTTTTGACTAATAGTTTTAAAAGTCATTTTGCACAAGTTAAATATGTACTAACTGACCATCGCTGTATTTCTTAGGTTAGAGCTGCCTTGTAAAAGGCGATGTTTTGTTGGCTGACAGGTTGCTGCCTTCCAGGACTGATTACCAGTGAGTGGGGAGAAGTGCAAGGGAGCAGAGTCCTAACTTTCCCAGTCTCTCAAATATGAAATAATAGAGAAATAGGGCTGGAAAACCCAGAGGACTTCTGTAGTTTATATCCCTGCTCCGAGGAGAAAATAATCTCTTCCTATTTTTTCTCAGCCAATGTTCATCTAATTGTGCGGAGGCTGTGAACCTCAAAGACAGGACTTCTAGGAGCAGAAGCTCACTGAACCAAACTGCGTATGTGGGTGGATGTGACTGCATGTGGTGCTTTGGAAAAATGAGCCAAGGGAAACCAGTGGGGCCACGAAGAAACCCCTGAGGGGAGCTCTGGGACTAAACTTTGGACCTTGCTTTGCTCCTTGTCACCATGGGTAGGGGCTACCTAAGATGTAGATCCAGCAGAAAGGATTTGTGCTGGATGAAGCTACCTGACGTTGGTATGTTTCTGAAGTCTTCCTGTGATGAAAAAATCGCTTACTTACACTAGTGATCTTCTGATAGCTATCCTGAACCTTTTTGCTTTCAGTTTAAGAAAAAAAGACTATAGTAGACTTAGTTGTCTTGCTGGATAATAGATATGCCATCAAGCTGATGTGAAAAAGCTACAAAGGATGTAGATCTGAAGCTGTTAACTTCTTGTTAGCACTTGTTAACAGCAGCAAGAAGGATGTAAGGTTAGCAGCAGGGCTAGTGCAGAAATGTGGTAGGTAATGCTGTGGATTGGTTTTCAAACTGACGCTCTGACTCGGTGTTAGCATTTGTTGTGTAAGAGGCTCCTGTGTCAAGTTGTTCAGGTGTCACCAGGAATGGGCTTAGAGTTAGCACCAACAGCAGCTGCCATCAGCTCAGCGTCAGACTCTCTATGCATCTGACTTTCTGTCCCTAGGTAGAACTCTCCCATGGGATAAGCAGCCCTGTCCCTCGCTTGCCTCTTACTCTTCCCCCCAGCCTCCCCTAGGTAGGGAAGCCGAGACCATACAGCTGCCTTGCCTTGCCTGTGACCCTATGCCACAAGTGTGAGTTCTGCCTTGATTGGGTTCATGCACCAGGTTGTGTGTGGGGTAAACTTGGAGAATGTGAACCTACAAGTTTTGGGAATCCACTGCAAAATCAGCACATCGACTCATCAGCAGCAGTTCTGGAGAGGAGTCTTCTGCTGCTTAATTAAGCATCTCCACATATTAAGAGTGAGGAGTTACTGCAGGTGCATGCTGGTTTTTGAATAAATTGGTTTCCTGCTGGTTCTGTGAATGTTATGTCTTAGAATATGAAGAAATATATTAATGTGGGAATTTCTTTTGCTTTTCCGATCTCTTATGGTAGACGGTGTTTGACTGTGGAATCCTGTGCCATTTGCATTTTTTAATTTGAGCTCTCTGGGGTTACCAAGAATTTTCTCGGTTATTACTTGAGTGTCTAATCCTTTTTGTTGTTTCCAGAATATGTTCACATAACTGAAAGTGCACATATTAGTATTAAAGTAGGTGCCACTAATATTATGGTTACGTTTGTCGTCTTGTTTTCCATTCCAAGATGCTTGTTTTAACACTCAAAAATTTGTGTTCTGTACTTTTAATGTGCTGCTCTTACCTTAAAGTTTTTTGACGAGGAGGAAAAGTGGGGAAATGAGTTTCAGACAGATCTTCTGTAATGAAATCTTGAAAAGCAGAAGGGGAAAAAAAACCTCATGCATATTTTTTTGGTTATTTCAGTGGTGCACAAAGATGTACAAAGCCAGAAATGGGGGACAGAGTAGGCAGGACAGATCCTCACAAGAATTGTAATATGTAGTCCTGTTTCAGTAAACTTTAGGGTCTTTATATTATAAAGCTTTGTCTCATAGGACTCTAAATCCTATAGGGTGATGAACTATCTTTAGGGCTAGGTAATCTTTTTAGGAATTTGTGATGATGTTCAGCACCTTTCAGCATTGTTCTTCACAACTCCTTTTATACTGTGTGGAGACAGCAAGGTGGGACGACTCATATTTCCTGACGTGATGCTTCTCCAATCTACCTGCTACCATATTTACCATATGGGAGGATCTGCCTGAGTTTTGTGCTGGAGCTTGCAGTGCCAGACCGAGCAAACTTCAGAGATTTTTGTATGGCCTGAGGACTTCCAGGCTCTTGCCTAGCCAGGCTGTGTTTCCAGATACTGGGTGCTTCGGCAAGAGAATGGTTCAGCTGTGTAGTGCTTAAAGAAAAGGTGCAAACACTGGCATCGAAGTCTCCACTTCGGGTAAGTTAATGAAAACCAGGAAGCATGACCAGAGAAGATAAGGAGTACTAACAGCATATGAAGCGACTGGAAGAAAAGCTTAAGAACCAGCAGTAGACGGTTCAGTAAGAGTCTAATGTGGACAAGTCTCTCTTGATTGAGCATGGACTTATACACTGCGTAATTAAATCAGATTTGATCAGTCAGGATAAGGTTATGGCAGCCTAGTGATTTGTGCTCCGTAGTCATTATGCTGTCGATCCAGTGTTTGGACTGTAAAACCAGGAGTTGCTTTGCTGTAGGCTTCAGAGATCTGAGTTCAACTTTGGCTGTATCCCAGGAGATTTGTTGACACTGTCTGTAAGCTCTTGATTTTTCCCTTTCTCTTTTAAAGTTACTGTATTGAGGAAGGTGGGACCTGGGTAACAGAAACCTGTATATAGGTAGAATGGGGACAAGGGAAACCCGGAAGACATTTATGGAGCTGTTTCTTCAATTAGTTCTACCCACAACAGAATCATATGTTTGGGCTACCCTGGTCTTTAACAACTTAAAAGAAGGTGATTCTTCAGCACACCCTGTTACAAGATTCCTGGAAAGAACAGGGTAGTTTGTTCATCCAAAATCAAATTTTAATAATGAGAACCAGACAGTGATGAGCTGCGTGTGTTGCCTTGGTAACCTACTGCCTCAGAAGTCTTATGCATAGCTTTAAGACTGGGGGGGG
>Ga0065711_1012562_pt1 | contig 10401 bp, 11 predicted proteins | sample Hoacrofraction12_FD_59098 | JGI IMG/M metagenome (GOLD analysis project Ga0065711, IMG submission 59098) | Hoatzin crop microbial communities from Cojedes, Venezuela - Epithelial fraction 12 v2 (version 2) | ecosystem: Host-associated > Birds > Digestive system > Esophagus > Crop | place...
GGTCTGGAATATCTCCAGAGAAGGAGACTCCACAGCCTCCCTGGGCAGCCTGGGCCAGGGCTCCGTCACCCTCAGAGGGAAGAAGTTCTTCCTCATGTTCAGCTGGAACTTCCTCTGCTTCTGTTTGTGCCCGTTGCCCCTTGTCCTGTCGCTGGGCACTACTGAAAAGAGCTTGGCCCCATCCTCCTGACACCCACCCTTGAGATATTTGTAAGTATATATTCGGTCCCCTCGCAGCCTTCTCTTCTTCAGGCTGAACAAGCCCAGCTCCCTCAGCCTCTCCTCATGCACCTAAGAGCCGCAAGAAGCGAATGCTTTGGAGAACCGGTGGGCAGTGGCGGCAGCAGAGACCTCCGTGAGAAGCTCAAAGGCTGCCAATGAGGGCAGCTCTCCAGAAGTCCTGCTGCTCTCTGGCTTGGCTGGAAGCGAAGCTGGATGACGGGGTGAGCACCTGGATGCTGGAAAGCTGGCTTGCTCCATTCTGCAGCAAGGACCTTGGACCCCACGACTAGCACAGCCCTCCTGTAGTGTAAGCATTGGCTCACTCAAACTGCTTGAGAGCCGTCCTTGAAACATCACACTGGTAGATCAGGCAGAGGAAATCGAATATTTGCAGCCTAGAGACAAGCTCAGGTTTGTGTCCAGGTCCACTGCGGACTGGCATGAGCAGGAAATGAGGAGTAAGGATCTGCCGTACAATGATCGGCAGACATCAAAAATGGGTAAAAGGGAAAAGTGTCATTCCAGCTCTCGGCACTCTCACTGTTCAGTGAGAGTTTTGGTCCTTTCCTGCTGCTAATTTTCCTTTTCAGTTGCGGAAACCTGCTCAAATGCAGAACGCAAAGGGAGAAAGCTGTGGAAGCCGCCTGGAGCACGCGTTCGAGGGCCCCGCAGCAGCATGCGTGCATCAGCCACAAAGAGTGAGGATGCACGTGCCTTCGTGGAACCAGATTCTTCGCCCTTAATGCTGCATGGTTTTGATACCGTTGTGATGTATTTGGTACGTCAGAAAGCCCACCCTGCTGAGGCACCCTGGTCTGTGTAGAAAGATCTCTTCTCTCCAGGCCTGCAAAGCAGTTGGGCACTGGTCCTGCCAGAAAGCCTGCAGAGACCTGAGCAGATCTTTGGCCCTTCCTAACGTTTGCCAGCAGACAGCAACCGGGAGGTTCAGGGCCTTGAGCTACACCTTGGGAAGCGCTATGGTTTATCTCTGCGCTTGATTGCACCCTGTTACTTGCTACGAACGTGTTCTTTGTAAAAAGATCTGGAGCTGGATCCTTCTCTCATTGCGACTCTGCCAGCTGCCGTCCCCAAAGCTATGTTTAAGCAGACAAAATTCCCCATCCCTGCCAAAAAAACTCGTAATAATTAATAACAATAAAATGAAGGTAGCCTGGATAAATGGATCGTGCTGGCTCTATAAATCAGCAGCAAAGGCTGCCAGGGAAGATGAGCGCGGCGTTGTTAACGTGCCGTCTTCCATTCTGCGGTAGCCTTGGTCTCCTGGTTCACCATCGCTGCGCTGCCGGTCTCCGCGCTGCCTGTCGCAGGTAGGCTGGCAGATGGGCACGAGCACCTCGGCGCAGCGGGCGGCTTTGATCCGTCTCGCTGCGGATGTGAGGTGGGCGCGAATGCTCCCGCTGACGTGCCCATCACGTTGCGCTGCTGAGCTCGCTCATTCTGGGAGCCGCAGGATGACGGAGAGCTGCGCCCAGAGTAGGCTTGGCGGTTCGGTGAATTCTCGGCACCGTCACGTTGCAGCCGCCGGTGTGAGGATCTGCCTGCGGGTGTGCGTGTCCTGGTGCCGTGATCCTGTCAGAAGTTGAGCCGTGTTGGGCTGGAGCGGAGCGCGGACAGGAGGCCTCCGAGGAGAGGCTGCTGAAGCCATTTCGGGCAGCGATCCCATGAAGCCGTAGGTGGTAACCTGCACGCTGCCAGCGCTGCCACGACACGCTGCCGGGGAGATGCTGAGCTGCTGAAGGTTCCCCCCCGCCTTGGGTGCAAGCTGTTGTTGCCTTGCCATGTGTGGTAACAAAACATTTCCTGGCAATATTATTGAAAAGAAAAAAAAAAAAAACAAAAGAAAAGAGAAAAGCACAGGGGTGCGAGTCTGAAGGTACTGCCCTAGCCGAGCCCTGGGCTGGGTATCTGTGCTTGGTTTGCTTCCGTGTCGTCTTTTTCCTGCTGAACATATTTCTCCTCAACCCTGGCTCCAGACTGTTTGATAACATTGTTCTTGGTCTGTTCTGCCCTGCTCCAGAGCTGGAGGCCACACTGGGAGGGGGAGCTGCACGGTTCTGGGAGGAAAGATAATTAGGAAATGGAAAAAGCAGAGGAAAAGACAGGGAAGAATTACATGAGCAAGCCACTACTTTGTGCTTCCTTCTGAAGAATAAGTGCCACGGCGACGTTCACAGGACTCTGGCAGGTGATAAAGTCGAGGTGGGTGGCAAGCTCCGAGTAATGGTGCTCATCAGATGGGCCACAGCAAGGCAAAGCAGCAAAAATCCCTCCACACCTGCCAGCTGGGGAAGCAGCTACCTGTGAAACCATGCGCTCAGAAAACTCTTTGTTCTCTTACCCAGGGTTTCTTATCAGAATCTACGACAGAAGTACAGATCTGTTTCAGGCAGTGGTTTTAACTTAAATGGGTGAGTATCCAGGTGATTTTCCACTGGAAGCGCATTACTGTGAACATGACTAAAATCGAGGTGCTTCCCCCAGACCACTCTGAAGTTGCCCACGGTCCTCCCCCAGCCCTCAGCCAGGCGGTAGCCGCCGAGGTAGGGAACGTCTGCGCTGCTGGGGCTGCAGGCTGCAGCGGTTCTGGGGGTGGCTCTGAAGAGACCGCGCTGCAAATCTGCTGGCGCATGGGCCACGTGGATCTCCCTGCCACCCAAGTGTTTCGTTAGCATCGCAGCACCCGCGTTGCCACATCTACGCTGCTAGCAGGAACCAAACGCAAAGCCAGTCTGAGTACAGGCGCACAGCTGACAAACTGCACCGTAGTCATACTAAGCACGTGCTTTGCTCTGTGCCCGTGCATAATCTCACCTTCAAGGTACCACTTGTTTGCGTGAAGCAGCACGCGGATGGTTTTCAGGCTGGAGACCTAGCATCGTAATTATTCTGAGGCACGTTCCCTACAGTTCAGGTGCTGAGCCCAAAGGCGTGCCAGCCTGGCCGAGTCCTCTGGTTACACGTGACAAGAAGTCCTTTTATTGGTAAGCTGGTGTTGCAGCAAGGCAGAAACGGACACACAATCTGCTTCACTGAATGCTTTAATAGTTGGTGTCATCTGCTGCCAGAAGACCTCAAAATACTAATCCCAAAAGGAATGTGACATGACCGAGGTTGCCTGTATGTTTTTGGGAGAGTGGTGGAAGGCGAGCCCGTCTAATTTCACCTCGAGTGCTTTGCATGACTGGCGCTGCAGCAAGCTCCGCACACACGCGCACAGAGGCTGAGGTCAGTGTGCAGGCGCTGTGCAGCCAGCTCCACGGGTCACCTCTGCTTTGGGGATTCTCAGCTCCTGCCAGCAGGTGTGAAATTCGTACCATCCCCATTCATGCTAGCCCCAGATGGCCATCTCGGCCGCCAGGTCAAGGCCAGCCTGCGACATCAGGACCGGCCTGTGGTAACGTGGTGCTCTGGCAGCGGGCTGGCGTGGAGCGTGTGTGTAATCACATACCACAGGGTTCGGTCATAAATTCAGGCTGATTTAACATGTTCTGCAGGGAACACCCAGTTTTTGTTCCTAAACTTTGTACTGCAAATTTGTGGGAACGAGCTTTATCAACGCGAGCGTCCTTACGCTGTTCTAACGGCAGCCTTAGCGGGGATGGTGGTGGCTTCCTCACGCGAAACAGAGTAAGGAGCACTTCAGTGAAATCCATGGGTGATGACTGCTGTGACTTGCGGTTGCGATGCCTGCTCTTAAACAGTTTGTGAACCCTTTAGTGGTGGTTTGAATCTGAGAAAACAAGCACAGCAGCAGAGGAGGACTAGAGCTAGATCTTGTGTGTTGTGCAAATGCAGCCATTCACTGCAGGTATCTAGGTGTTCTGATGGTTTGTGTGTACATACTTTTCGTTTGTTTTACAAGAAGTGAAAGACATGTCAATGCTGCACTGGGAAAGGCTGTGAACACCGTTATGGACAGGAAAGTGATATGAAGCAATTCAAGAGAGATTAAAGAATGGCTGGAAAACAACCATGCAAGTTCCAACTTGGAAAAATGCAAACCGAAGAAAACCAACCTGAAACTCAAATATGCAGCAGGAATAAACACTGTTGAGGAGATCGAGGAATGATAGTGGCGAGCTGATTGGAAGTGATATTTCTCAAGCTGCAGAAGCGGGCAGCGCGTGGGAAGGCACCCTCTTACATGTGGGAAGGCAGAGCATGTGGAATATTGCCCCGAGTCCTGGGTACTGCACTTCTAGGCAGACAGAGGCACGCTGGAGGGGATTCAAGAACAGCAACCAAAAAAAAAATGGGGGGTGGTTGTCTGTGAAGAGGCTGCCCCATGATTTTTCTCTATAAAGTAGTCAAAAAATGAAAAAGAGGGAATGTAGTGACTGTCGCCAGTGTTAGAAAAAAGTAAATGCTAAGCAGATTTACTTAAGGCTGTGTGCAGGGGGATAATCAGGAGTAATGGGAGTGCACCAAGAAGAGGAACATTTAACTGAAAACCAAGAATCTCCCTGATGGAGGGATGTGCAATGCCTTGCAAGGAAGTGGTGGAAACTTCATCCCTGGGGACATCTAACACTTGACCACACAAAGCACTAGGAAGTTTATTAGAGGAAATGACTGCATTGGCTAGGCGGGGGAAGTATGGTACAAAAGATCACTTTCAATTTATCTGAATGTATGATATGAACGGAAAAATATGTACCAGGATGTTTGTGATTTCCACATTCAACAGCCTTAAGCTGTCTTCCATTTACAGTGATGATGGACTAATTTATTCCCAGGTTGCTCTTTCTTCCACTCCACCAACTTCACCTTTCCTAATCCGTGCTGGGAAGCACAGAGGAGTGGGAGGCTTTTTCTCAGAATAAGCAATAGCTTTGATGGAAGTTCTCACTTTCTGGCAGGATGCTGTCAAAATATAGGGCGGAAGGTTGTCCTCTTGGATTTGTAGGTGTCGCCTCCGTGGGGTGCTCCTTCTTTACTGACCTGTGAGGGAGATCACTGTTCTCCATAGAGGCACATGACTTTGGTAAGTTCCCACATGGGTTATGTGAGCCGCTCCCATTTGCCATTAGAACTGGCTGCCAGAATGTGAATTGCCCTGGTTATTTAATTGGCATCCTTAAAAGTCCGTTAAAAAAGACAAACACAAAGATATACACACACCAAAAAAAGTTTACAGCCACCTTGTTTTTAAAAGCACGCGCCTCCCATCCGCGCCAGCGCTTCCCCGTCCTGCCGGGCGCCCGTGGCTGCGTGGGTACAGCGAGCACCGCGTCCCTGAGGGCTCAAAAGACTTTTATTGTCGCCTAGATATTCTGAGATCGGGTGGCCAAGCTGTAGCTTCAGAGCAACAGGGAGAGGGGAAAACCAGATACAAATATGCGCCTGGATGTGCTGAAAACCCAGCCTGGCAGCCCCGCCAGCGGTGTCCCGCTGCTGCAGCACTGGTTTAACCCCATGCTCATTAGCCTTGACAGTCTCTCTTGATGGCATGCCCTCTCTGTAATCCAAAGCTGTGCTTGGAAGATAAAGGCTTTGTGTGCTGGTTATAAACAGCAAGGCTGGAGTGGAAATTCACAGGGTTGGAAGTCAGAGAGCAGCTTTGCCGCTACATCGAGAAAGCCTCATGAAGGGTGAGGGCTCCTTCTCTCATCGCATTCAGAGCAGCTTCTCCTCCAAGCTCTCACAGGGCCTTCGCGCTTTTTGTTCTGCCCCCACCTCCACAAGTGCTGGTGCTGAAAGGTTTTTCTTGTTTTATGCTGGAGTCACTTTGGATGCATTGTCCTCTCCCAAACGCTTTGTACTTTCTACAAAGCAATGTGCTTGTACACCATTGCTGAGGGGGAGGGAAAATAGCAGGGCGGGAGGAAAAACACTTACCCTGGGAAACCTTCACGAATCTTCTTGGTTTTTTTCTCAGACCAAAGACTGATTGTCTTTTGAAATGTCCATAGTTTTCATGATACTTGTCTTCTTGCACCTCTTGGCTCTTAATTGGTTTGGAGAATTCCCCTGTTTATTCATTAGTGGGGGATCGAGAGCCCTCCCACCACCCTTCTCACCCTATGTATTGTCAGCTCTTGGGGAAAAGCTGGACTTGGGGGGGTTCCTTTGTTAAAAAAAAATAGGAAAATCTAATGCTCCCACTTCTACATGGGTGAAATGAAAAGAGTTGCAAGTGGTTCTCAGTAAAGGATAAGGGTGGGTTTACTCAGTTCAAAACAGATTATTTGGCTATGGCAAGAGAATATTATCTAATAGCCTTGGAAGCCATCTAAAGAAAGTGCAGTAAGAATAAAGACATCAGCTGTCAAAGGGTGCACAGCCTCTGAGCTTCCTGCCCCTCTGTCCTCCAGCCTTTGTGTTGCCCCAGATTAATATTCCTTTTCACTCGCCCGAATGCTTGGGGGTTTTCAGCGGGCTTGTCAAGGCAAACAATGAGAAAAATATGGGAAGCCAGAGAACAGGTTCCCAACCAGTATCCTGTTCGGAGCAATGTTTTATGACCCTGAAGCAGATGCAGTTGCTTACTCTGTTCAGCTCTGTCCTCGGCGAGCACATACCAAGGGTTAAAAGCGCAGCTGCAGCGCAGAACCTGGTGGGGACGCAGGAAATAAAGCAGAGGCAATATTCGAGGTATACCCAGGTGCGCTGACGTTCTGCGGAGGTCCCCCGAGTGCAGAATTAAAGGAGCAAGCTGTTCATCTTTGATTCAGCTGCCTCACTGGACTCCAGCATCCAGGCTGTTTTCCGTTCCTTGGGCTTCTGTCTGTATGGACTCTCAAATCCAGCATCTCCTTGTCTGCCCGCCAACACAAACCTAGACGTGGGCCCTTGGTGTCGCCACCCTTCCTTCACTGCTATTGCAGTAGCCTGGATGCCTGCCACACCGATCCTCTCAAGCCTCCTAAACAACGTGGTGCTAAAACCTTCTGTTTTGGCTCGCTGCTTGGACAACCACACTGCTCCTTTCTTCCTTCTGCTGGATGACTCCTCCCCACTTTTACTTTTCAGGTCCCTCAAGAGTCAGCCGACCCTGCCATTCTTGTCTAACAGATCTAAACCCCATGGCCCCTTGGCAAAGGTGGCCCGGCTCTCACAGAGAGCCCACCCTGGCTGGGACACACTCCCTCCAGGCATCTGCAAAACTATTTTCCTCTCCTTTGGACCGCTGAAAATTTGCCACTCTCCACACCCTACCAGTGCCTACCAGGTGCACCAGGAGCTGAGCCTGCCTGGTCACTGGCTAATAGCACCCTTCTGTCATCGATATCTTGTCCTTCCCTCTCTACTTCATATGGGTCTAAACAAAAGTGGGATTGTGCAGAGGATATTCATGTGGCTTCATTAATTTCAGGCTACTAAATTAGCTGAGTGAGTTTGGCTCCCTACAGAGTCAATAAAGGAAGACGACATCTAATAAACCTCCTAAGTTGTCCTACGTTTCTCCACTGACTGCATAGGGAGCTTATTTATCTAACTTTGATAATAAAAATATCCCCCTGGGGCTCCTTACCCTTCTCCTCTATGTCCAGCTCCTTCTCAGAGAAAGCAAGTGTTGGGGAATTACATGTGTAGCAGAGAAAGAAAGAAAAAAATACATGTGTAGCGGAGAAAGAAAGAAAGGCTGGTGCTGATAGGAATGGGGCAAGGAGGAGAGAAACTGATGGGAGATGAGGGTGAGGAGACTGGGGTGATGAGGATAGGGAAGGAAAAACAGGAGATGAGATGAGGGAGTGGGAAGGATGCAGAGATCCTGAGGCAGAAATGAACTCAAGAGGCGGAAGTGGAGGAAAGATAAATACAGAAGAGAAGTTGAAGGAAAAGCGGAGAAGAGAGCAGCAGGAGGCAATATGATGTTCATGAGAGAAATGTTTGTAGGTGGGCAGGCAGGCAGAAGCCACCATGAAGGAAAGATACATTTGAAATGATACCAAATGGGAGAGAAGGTCTAGTAGCGATACTCAAAAGCTTGAGGAGAAGATTCTTAAGAGAGACAAACCCAGGGAAGAGAAGAGGGTGGGTTCAGGAAACAAACACTGACAACATTTTAAAGAACGACACTGTGCCAGAGGATGGTTTAGTCGAACCCAGCAACAGAAATGTTTGGAATGGGAAAAAAAAACCCCAACCCCACAGCAATAAGTGGAGGACAAATGAACAGAGGAAAGGCACTAAAAGAAGAGTAGGCACAGAGAGCAAGGGTCTCAGCTTGCTGCCTTGGAGTCTGTCCAGGGACTTTAGCGGGAGCAGGTTGGGCCCCAGGGCATTTGAAACGAAACTTTAGCCAAAACTCATTCTCATAACTCTGATGTTCAAATCCTGTATCTTCAAAGCCGTTCTGGAGACGTATGTATGCAGTCCCATCCCTGCCAACCCCTGTGCTATAAACCCCTAGATGATGACTGCTCTCCCTGAGGACTGACTTGGATTTGTGCTCTCCAAGTGTGTCGGCACCCGCTGTTTGGGTTGCACCTAGCCACTGCAAATAGAACCACTGAGCTACCAAGTACTGCAGCTTACCTCTCAGCAGAACAGATGCCAGCCAAGGTGTCACGGAGTTGGGCTCCAGACTGCTCCCTGGGGAAGGTTCTGCATAAAGGTCCTTTACATGGAGTCCATGCAAAGCAGCCATTTCCAGCTGGGATGGGCCCTGTACTTTCTTAATTGGTGGATTTTTGATCAGTGATTTTTGAAGGCTGTTCCCTGCCAGACTGTTATGGCCCTTTCTTTCCTCCATCCAGTAGCACTCCTTCCTCCCAGAGAATGACCACGGTGCCTCTGAAGGCAAACAAAGCACAGGACAGGATTGGCAAGACCTTTCAAAAGGAAAATATTCCCTCTCCGTCTGAGTGGTTATGAATAATGATCTCTGTGCTAATGTAGCACATTTAGTTCGGACTTCAAAGCCTTTGTCACTGAGGTTGTGTCAAAGCTGATTTGAAACATAGACTGACAGAAGTGAAAGAACTCACAGGAAAGACAGTTCTTGCCCAGAACAGATTGTCAGAGTACCTGCAGCCAGCTGGGTTAAGCTGCTTTTTACAAATGATTAGATTTCTTCTCTTAGCAGCCTCTCCTGGGTTTCTGTCTGTCGTTCCCCTCCCAAAGGGAAGCGTGGCTTTTAACACTGCCTGCCAGAAAGGCAAAGGGTGCAAAGCTGCTGAGCATCTTCAGAAACGGTCACCCTGCAGCATCGTCAGCACCGGCGGCTGGCACGCCCCAAACCCGGGCACCGCCGTCCCGGTGCGACGACCCCGCCGCTGCCTTTCCACGGGCTGCAGCGGATTTGCCTGCCTGTTGAGCTGTGCTTGATTGAAGGTCAGAGATGAAAACAAGGCTAGATGAAATCTGCTTGGCTCATTTCTGTACCCCACCTTCTGTAAAGCACTCAGCCTCTTGCCCTTCCCCCTCATGGCAAGGAGAGAGCTCTTGCGGTTAAACCTTTGCTAAACCAAGATGCAAGCAGCTCGGATGCCAGGGTGAGGAACATGAAACGAAAAGCACATGAAAGCAACCGCCCAGCAGTCCTGCCACGGCTGGCTGGAGCCCAGTCGTTGTCAGGCTAACGACACGGGCATGACATAGCCCTTTCCAAACTCTGGCACTGTGTGGTGCTTCTTGGAGCCAAATACAGACGCCTCCATCCACTTGAAAGAAACCCCAACAAGCAAAATCCCACAGGTGGACATTGCAGACAGTCGGTGCAGAACGTTCTGGAGTCCACCTTGCTCTCAGAAAAGCAGGAAGTGTTGCTAAATCTTCTTTCTTTTTTCTTTTGGCCACAGACCGATGGCACATTGTCTACCTTTGCCTCCGTTTGCTGCGGCTTTCTGACGGTGAGCGGTGGTGAGCACGGAGAGCATGAGCACCCCGGGGCTGCTGAGCGTGGTCAGCCCCCACCTCGCACCACGGCAAAAGCCCACAGACAAAATGGGCTCCTTGTTCAGCTTCGGGGCCTATCTGCTCTTTGGCAAAACCTCACGGCGTCTGCTCTAAACCGACTGCTTTTGTGCTTATTTGTGGGTATGCCCATACAGGCCATAGAGGCAGCTCACAGGGAGTGTGGAGCAATTTATTGCTTCCAGGCTCTAGGAGAAATCACAGAATCACAGAATCACAGAATAGTAGGGGTTGGAAGGGACCTCTGTGGGTCATCTAGTCCAACCCCCCTGCCGAAGCAGGGTCACCTACAGCAGG
>Ga0065711_1051390_pt1 | contig 10400 bp, 4 predicted proteins | sample Hoacrofraction12_FD_59098 | JGI IMG/M metagenome (GOLD analysis project Ga0065711, IMG submission 59098) | Hoatzin crop microbial communities from Cojedes, Venezuela - Epithelial fraction 12 v2 (version 2) | ecosystem: Host-associated > Birds > Digestive system > Esophagus > Crop | place...
AAGTTCTTCCTCATGTTCAGACGGAACTTCCTGTGCTTCAGTTTGTGCCCATTGCCCCTTGTCCTGTTGCTGGGCACCACTGAAAAGAGTCTGGCCCCATCCTCCTGACACCCACCCTTCAGATATTTATCAGCATTTATAAGGTCCCCTCTCAGCCTTCTCTTCTTCAGGCTAAACAAGACCAGCTCTCTCAGCCTTTCCTCATAGAACAGATGCTCCAGTCCCCTCACCATCCTCGTAGCCCTCCCCTGGACTCTCTCCAGTAGCTCCTCATCTTTCTTGAACTGGGGATCCCAGAACTGGACAGAGTACTCCAGATGAGGCCTCACTAGGGTAGAGTAGAGGGGGAGGAGAACCTCCCTTGACCTGCTGGCCACACTCTTCCTAATGCACCCCAGGATCCCATTGGCCTTCTTGGCAGCCAGGGCACACTGCTAGCTCATGGTCAACCTGTCATCCACCAGCACTCCCAGGTCCCTTTCCATACAGCTGCTCTCCAGTAGGCCATGCCCAAGCCTGTACTGGTACATGGGGTTGTTCCTCCCCAGGTGCAGGACCCCACACTTGCCCTTGTTGAACCTCATCAGGTTCTTCTGCACCCAACTCTCCAGCCTGTCCACGTCTTGCCGAATGGCAGGACAGCCTTCCAGTGCATCCGCCATTCCTCCCAGTTTTGTGTCATCAGCAAACTTGCTGAGGGTACATTCTAACTCTACACAAAAAGAAAGTGTTTGGCTTATATGCTCTATTTATTTTTATTGTAACAATACATAGACAGATACAGGACTCAGCGCATTAACAGCGATGACAGTCTCCTTGCTATTTTAACTTTGCATTCGAATGTTTTGTGAAAATACTCTTGGAAAGCTTGTGATTTAATACTGTAGGGTAAATATGTTATTTTTACTACCAGCTACAGAATTTAGGAGTCGCTTGATTTTAGAGACTCTGCTTTACCTGGAGATACCTTGAAACAACAGATTATGGTGGTTTCCTTCTTTCAACATTATCATTCTTCCCAGCCACATATTCACCAGGAAGTGTCAGTGGGATTTGTTTTCTTTTTTGAAAGGAGAGAGCAGGGAGCAGTTATTGCTATTTTTAAAGACTGCATTTCCCCTGCCTTCGCCAAGGATGCTACTATCTTTATAGACATTTTTGCCTTGCTGAAAAGGACCTGGAGGTGACTGTTGGTGCCAAGCTGAAAATGAGCCAACAGCATACTGCTGACATCTGATCAACAGATAAAGCAAATCTCATACTGGCTACATTAAGTGTAGGTCCAGCAGACCAAGAAGAGTTATTATCCCTCTCTACCCAGTGCTGGTAAGACAGCAGCTGGAATAATGTGCCTGACTTTCCCCTCCACAGTTCAAGCAGGGTGCCAAGAAGCAGGAGAAGGCTTGTGGCAGACCACCATGGCAGCTGGAGCCTAAAGCAGGTGACTTGAAGGAGCGGTTAAGGGACCTGGATTTGTTTCATGTGACGAAGAGTAGGTTACAAGTCAGGGAGAGATCTAACTGCAGCCTGGCACTGCCTGAAGGGGAGTTACAAAAACCGTGGAGAGAAACTCTTCAGAGGGTGCAACCAGGGACAACAGCCACCAACTGCAGGTTGGGATGTTCAAACCAGACATCAGGAAAATCTCCTCTAGGAGGCCAGAGCACTGGAGCAGATTTACTGGACAAGTGGAAGAATCTCCATACTTCGATGTCGTCAAGACATTACCAGGCGAAGCCATGGCTTTTCTGTGATTCATTATACAAGTTTATGCACATACACTGAACAGTGCAAGCACTGCAAGGGATCTCTCACCCTTCTTTTCCCAACCAAGGTGGTTGCAGTGGAGATAATCCCCAAGGCTGGACAAAGTCCCAGCAAGAGAGACTAAAAGAAGAGTCAGCTGATATCTGCTTGTATTCCCTTATTGTAAAACCTACAGCAGGATTTGATTTCCTATCAAGCGTTACTGCACGTCTCTGTAGGAAGTGCAGAAAGATGGAGGTGGGGTGTATGAAAGCGTGGATAAAGAAAGGACAAGATACCTTTATTTAGCTGGATGTAAATAGGATTAAATACTGTGCAAATCACTCGTGCTCCTCACAAGGATGCTAAGAGGAGGAGGAATGCCCTCTTATAAATCTCTTAGGCTCTTCTCCTTGGCTTGTCACCCACCTACCCTGTGTAGAAATTTACGTTTCCTAAAACTCCATGGACCAAATTTATCAGTGACAGTTTTCTGGAAAATAGGTGGAGTTTAAGTTCGTGTTTGTTGATGTGACATGAGTCATGGAAATACACAGGAAATGATGCATTGTAAAATAACAACACAAATTATATCATCCTGTTTATAGTATTGTTGTTTAGGCTTTTTATTGTTGTTGTTCTCTTATATAACAGAAATCTTATTTGGGGGGGAAGGGGATTAGTATAAAAGCAAAATTTGTTCTGTCATGAAAATTGGCAGAGATTTTCTCTGGGCCTGAAACAATTTATCTGAAAATTAAGGCACTAAATGAAGTCACTTTTGAATGGGAGATCCTACCAAAAAAAATATTTTCAGATTATTTTTCCTGGGTTTTATAACACAGAACAGATGCTTATTTACCTTTCTAAATACGAAAACATTGGTTATGCTTATGTTTCATGGAATCTACAAAAAAGAACTTAAATTCACCTAGAATTTAGCAGTAAGAAAATTGGTAAGTGCACTTAGGCAGCAACCTCTCTCATAACTTTTAACACATTCAGCACTGTATTGAAATTAGTGGAGCTTATCCATCAATTCATTAGTTGCCTGCATGTGATAAGAATGCTCCATTTATTCTAATCAAGCATCTCTGTCAAAAATCCAGTTCTGCTCAAACAAGATGAAAATCCTCCACGGAAAGCAAGTGAGCTAGGTCCCAGATTTGAGAGATATGCTCCACTGACTATAAGTGAACTGGGTTTTATACCTAAATTTGTCCACATAGCAGATGCTTGTGTCTCCAGCCTCCCACTGCAACACGGTTTTAAGGATGTCCTTCCCCAAATAACACCAGTTTCCACCAACTTCCTTCCCTGTTTACTTTGTAATTTGAAGCAATCACTTACAGTCCAAGACTTCAGCCTGTATAAATCGGCATAAGACAACAGGTATCATGTTAAAAGAGATATGTAGAGGACACGACTCACAGCTTTCCTTATTCTTGCTCCCTGAATATACACAAAAAGCTCTTTCTAATTTTCAGTGCCAGAAAGCTTACAAAAAAAACCCCCCCAAACCTCATGCCCCCAACAGTGCAGGCTCCTGTTTGCCTTTCTCATTAAAGAGGGACACATTGACTTTGTAAGATGCAAGTAGCCACTTGCTCACTCTGGCCACACTCTAAACGCGCTGGCTTAGCATCAACTGTAGCTGGGAAGCTCGCTAACCAAATTAGCACAAGGTTGAACACAATATCCTACATTTCACTGCTCAGCAGAGCTTACCAGCTTGCATGCAGGGCTGGGCTGATGTAGTACATGGAGCTCGCTTGCATGTGAGTATTGCAGAGCACAACCTGGAGGCCTATGACACTTTCTAAGTGACTATACAGAAATAACCTTAAGCAATGGTCTGACCTCATCAGGAAAATTTGTTTCTGTGCTCTGTTCTATCCGAAAGAAAGCAATAATGACTCAGTCCTCACTGACGCTGTATATTCTCACTGCCTTCAGCAGCCTTGCTCCTAACTCTCTTCTCAAGGCTGTGAGCTAACAAAAACTATAGCCAGACCATCTCATTCAGTGATGTACTGCAATAAAAGAATATTGTTTTATTGTAATTCCACACAAAAAAAACAAACCCACAAACTTCTACATTTTAAGAAAAAATAAAGCCAGAAAAGTGAAGTGGGGAATACTGCATTATTTACATCCGCACACTGACAATGCAGATTGGTATAATTTGGCATGACTTACAAGAAACTGCTCATGCACATGCTTATACCAATCAAAGAACAATCACTGCTGATTTACCATATTGACAAAATTACTTGGATTGCCTTAAAAATTTTGTAAGTTTACTTTGTTTCAAACATGATGCTTCAGAAGTATCCTTATGTGATTCCTTATTCTTACTAGTGGTTTTATTGCACATTAATCTAATCATAGAATCATGGAATGGTTTGGGTTGGAAGGGACCTTAAAGATCATCTAGTTCCAACCCCCCTGCCATGGGCAGGGACACCTTCCACTAGAGCAGGGTGCTCAAAGCTCCATCCAATCTGGCCTTGAACACTGCCAGGAAGAGGGCATCCACAGCTTCTTTGGGCAACCTGTCCCAGTGCCTCACCACCCTCACGGTGAAGAATTTCTTCCATTAGTGTATCTTCATATATTTCTTCATTAGTATATCTTCTGTTGCTTGTAGGAATGTGTTACCTTGTATCTGGATGTATCATGGACAATCGCAAAACAACTAGATTCTAGCAGACTGGTGTTTAGGTATTGTGTACTAGGTATAGCTCTTACACCTGAATGCTTTTTACGTTGTAAAGGGAAAAAAATTTTATGAAGAAGAAACCAGACATCTGGACCACTAAGCAAAGAGTACCAAAATCATACAGAGCTTGTTTCAGCCCCAGAAGTCACAGGATAAGAAGCAGAACATTTCCTAACAATACAGTCCACGTGCACCTACACATATCTCATGTAAACTCTGAACTCAGAGAAAAATAAAAACAGAGTTGACTTCAGTGGCTACAGAGTCAAAACTTTTATGATTTTATTTCACCTTTCACAAAAAGTCTACGATACAATAGAATTTGACATATATCAACACATCCAAAACTACCCAACAACAAAGGCCTTCTAGATGTATACTTAACCTACATGCTGTTTACTGGATCCCATGAAGAGCACAACTGTTACAAGGCAAGGAATCCAGTAGCTGAGCATGCAACCTGATTTACACTGGAGCTAAGTGATGCGTGCCCTAATTGTCTATGAGAAGCGTATTGCATTCTTATTGCATCACGGCAGGCAGAGAAAACAGGCAAAGTCTCCTTTATGTTCTCCAGCATTCAGATGATTTAAGTGCAGGCTGTTGTGATGATGTAGCTTTCAGAGCTACATTTTTATCTGGAAAATTAACAAGCTCTAAACTGAAAGGCAGATTTTAGGACACATATGGCAGAGCAGGAAAGACAAGTGTGAGGAGAGGGAGTGAAATTTTGCAAGTGAACCTATTAACCCCTAAAGCATTAACATGGAGAATGTATGTGTAGTCTGGAAGATACGATGTGTCAGAATAGAGATATTTTTTTGTTGTGTGCATACATTTTTTAAATTAAGGAGGTAAGGTTGGGGGAAGATGATCCAAAGAAGACTTCCAAGGGGAGAGAGAGAGAAACAGGGAGAGAGTGAAGATGTAATCTGTCCTGGGCCCACAGCCATCTAGCCAGGTGGCAGAAATTGGTTTCTTGATGACAGGAGGGCAAACCAGCCAGGGAAAGTCCGCTCCTTTCCTCAGCAAGAGGTCAGAATAGAAGGCTGACATAGGAAAGCAGATATATTACTGCCAGGAGTTTTATCAAGAGCTCGCTACCCTGCTATACTGGGGAAAATGCTGTTCCCTCTGTGCTAAACTTGCACTTCACGGCTCCCCTCCCTCGCCTCCCCTCCCATGTAGCAGAAGCAGCTTCCGGCAAGGGAAGCGATGGGGAGCACCTGCCAGCGGGACCAGTGCCAGGACACTCGATGCTCGCCCTTCGCAGGAAAGCAAGAACAAGTCCCCAGAGTAAAAGCACACGGGGCTTGGCTGTTGCGCCGTGCACACAGGAACACCGTGGATGCCTGGATTTAAGCACATTAAGGCCCTACGCAGAACTTGTATTCTTCTGCTTCTCCAAGGACCGAGGTCTGCCCTGAATGGCAACCAGCCAGGCCACAAACCTGCTTACCCCTGTTCGATCAGAGAAGTTATACTGCAAGGAGACGATGTTATTGCACGGTGTGTCCTGTCAAAAAAATTCTTCCCCGAGGAAAATACATTCCCTGTGGTGCTCAGAGGGGACTGGCAAGCATATTCTTGTTTTGGGAGGGGAAAAACACCACGCCACGTTCCACAGTCTGAGGAAAGAGTCTCTTAAGGTGACAGGAAAGAGGGAGGCAATTCAATAGCCTGATCCCAAACCAAGAAACATTTATTAGTGCAACATGTGGATGAAGCACAGGACCCCAGATACTGCCCCATGGCTCACAGATTCCTGTTATGCCTCAGATATCATGTATTTATGTACTACCCATCTTGAGTCTTGCCTCAAGCTAGTTTCCCTTGGCACATCAATATCTCCCCCACGTTTTACAAGCCTGCTTCTCTTCCAGCTCATCAGCCCAGTGCTCTTTTTTCATTCATGAGTCAGGAATTTTAGTAACTGACCAATTTCTCCTGCTCAGATACCGCAGCCCTCACTCACAACTCAAGTTCACCGCTGTAACATTTCAAGGCTTTGCATGGCGGCTATGCAGGCTCAACAGGCAGATATCAGATCATCCTTCACATGTAAAAATATTCAAGTAGAACATGCACATAGAATTTAAAGGTGTTTAAGATGGCTACAAGTCTTACACAAACAGTTCTCAGATAGATGATTCTCTTAGTTACAGGCAACTTTGTCCAGATGTAACATGCAAAGGTGAGGCACTTACTCTTCATAGTCTATTGTTTAAACAATTGAAAATATAACAACTTTTTAAAGAGCATTAAAGGAAAATAAAATCCGCTCTGAAATGTATCAGTGATACATTGATCACTAAATCTGGCCTACCTGTACCCATAGCTGGGCCTCAGAGGAGACAGAGATGTCTTCCATCTTCAGTCTCATCACAGACCATCTGAGTTTCTTGAAAAATGTAATAAGGCTACTTTTTTTTCCTGGTTTGTGCTGAATCACAAAGAGTTGTCCTAACAGCTTGAGCCTGTTGCATTATGCTGCAACTTTTCCCAGTTACTCCCACCTCCAATATACCCCTCAGCACTTGAATTTAAATTCTAGACACAACTGAACAGTTTAAATCAAGAAATGCAGCTCTGCAAAAGCACAGAAAGCCAGCTATGCACTTGTTGAATGCCCTTCCGAATACACCAGATGGATTCTTCTCCTGAACAGCTCTCTCCTACCCGTTCCCATCTCCACTTTGACATCGCCGTGCTCCTTTCAGGGTGGGATGCCTATACAAAAACAAGTCCTTTGGGACAGACAGTGGAAAGTACCATCCCAAAGCAGCGCAGTCCCTCTAGCACACCGAGCTGCAGCAGTGAGTGCTAGCAGTGTCACCCCTACGTGGATCCTCGGTACTTTCTCCCGATCGCTTAAGCAACTCCTTGCATCGGCACATTTCACCTCACCTCCTGTGGAGCCCAGCAGGGGATGCGGGGGAATGCAGGACATGCACAGACCTGCTCGGGCACCGCTGCTTTCCTTGGCACCAAGGAACACGCTCTTTCAGCCTTTCGCACCTTCCCAGTCACCTGTGCCCCTGCTGAGCAGCCGGGCTGTGTGTCGCACATCCTGCTTTTGTGAGGGAATTATCTCCCAGACCAAGGCCCTCGATGTTATCCCTGTTTGTAAACTTCCCTGGGAACTGGGGAACGAGCTGAAATTATAAACGTTGTATTAAGTACTGCTTCAGTCTGGCATACTGTGAGTATGATTTAAAGTTCTTGATTTCATTTTATATATATATAAGCCAGGTCTTTTTTTGTTGGTGTAGATCTACCTACAGTTATGCTGGCAAGGAACACAGCCCATCAATCTTATACTGTATACACGTCAGGCACTTGAAATGAGCACAAAACCTGACAGTTAAATGAGAAGCTCACTCTTTTTTGCATATTTTCAAGGTTACTCTCCCACATCATCTACACAGAGTTTGTACAATTCCCTTCTCATTTGTTAGTGTGCAGAAAAGAAGAGAATGGGACCTTATGCTAAACTTAAATATTGAAGAACAGATGCTTTGTTACTTAATCTATAGAGTTTGTGCCAAGAAATCATAAAGTTTGAGTTTGGTATGTTGCTGCACCAGTTAAAATATAGAGGCTCCCTTCCAATATGCTGCTCTTTTAGAGGTACCAAGCACCACATCCTATTTATCTTCCTGTGCAGCACCGCTGCAGGAAGTCCCGCAGAAATCAGTTGTAAAAATGCCATTCATTTCCATACAGTTAGCATAAACAAGCCAGTGCAGATTACAGATTCACTGAGTTTCTAAACTGTTCTGAACATGCTTTCAGGGAGACATACTGATGTATTTTAGCACTCCAGCATCTGGAGTGACTCTACAAAAAATTAAAAAGACCCTACCTGTTCCCAGTTTGTTACTCCATATAAATGCAAACAGTAGTTAATTGAGTCCCCTTTGACAATTTCACTACCCTTCTAATCATGCTTGACTGCTATTCAAAATTTTGAGTGGAGCAGGTTCTCTACTGAAAATAGAGACTCACGCATATATAATCAAATTAATAACTTGAAATCAGTATGTTGCAATTCTCGGGGCTGTGCCATTCATTTTTTAGTAATACTCAGGTACCAAACATCCATCACAATATTTATGCACTTCAGAAGTTTAGCAATTTTGTACCAAAAATGTGCTGGCCTTCTCCCCACCATTTTTCTGTTAAAATGTTTCAGTTATCCAGTCAGAGAGCAGAAGCAGGGTGATCATCACATGCCAGGAATTATGAATAACAAACAGCATACAGTTTGTGAACCATCCTTCCTGTAAAAACTATTCACTCCAACTATTTGGTGAATACTTATGCATGATAAATACATTCACAGATCTCAAGGATGATTCACTTCTGACACGTCAATAAAGAAACAAGACTAAATTAATCTCGTTCCCAATTAATGAAATTAAATCCCGCCAAAGAACTTCAGTTTGATTTACAATGCTCTGACGTATAATGTTGTGTGAGACAGTTACCCGAGACACTACCTCTTCCCTCCCGCATCATCACAGGAGGAGATACCGCGTGGCTTGCTGGAACAGATCGACACTACAGTTCATCATCTTTAGTGAACGCACTTTCAGGGACAGTTCCAGTAAAGGAGCTTGCATTTCCCTGTTAGCCTGGTAGAGTTTGAGGCCTGTTTATTTAACATAATTCTCATGCTGGGATAGAGAGCAAGAGTTGATATTACTTTGTTATGAGATGATTAGTTTGTTTCCTTTTTTTAATTTACGGAAATCTTTAAAAATTATATACACGAGTCCTGTCCTTTGCAAACATGACTCAATGCCCTTAATAAATGAAATGAAGGCAGAAATAATGCAGACTCACATAATGACACAAACTTACATTTGGGTATCTTTATCCTCTCCTTGTAATGACGTAATAAGCTCAGGTCTCATTACAGGACAAGTTAACATCAAACGAAACTACTGTGTAGGCTACTGAATCTGCACAACCGGGTCTCCTCACAGAACATACACTAGTTGTCTTTCATGCTGTTCACAATAAACAAATTTCTTATCTGACCTGGAATCACAGGATCCTTACAGAAGTAAATATTATACTTGGCAAGTATTTGAAGGATGATGACTTGAAGCATTGTACTTCTAGCTGGCAGCATTCCTTATACCTGTATATTATTCTACAAAGTTTGTGACCTATAACTTTGAACAGCTTACTGAAGTAAAACAAAATAGAAAGAGAAAGGTCAATGAAAATATTACTTTTCTAATGCTTTCTAAAAGAGAAGACCAAGTATCAAAATGGCCAAGGTGACAGATTAAAATAAATTTAGACAGTCTGTGTTTGCTCACCCTGAAATACCACTCTAAGCCTTCCAAATCACACCCAGATGACTGGTGTCTTCCTTCATACATCTATCTTAAGGTCAATACTGCCGGGAACAAATTATAAGAAATCTTGCCAAGAGCCTATCCCACCACAAACCATCTGAAATAGCCTATAAATAAAATATCTGTGCAGGGATTCCCAGATACATAGTAAAGTTTTTTATATACCTGAAAAAAACAGTAATGGAAAAATAGCTATTTCTTAGAGCTAAAATTGAAGACGTGGGTATCAGAAACCTGGAGATCCCACACCTTTTGGTGACCTCTGATGAAAAATGGCTGACATCACTGTGGGTTGTTTTTAACGTGAAGCACACTGTGTTCAGGGTGATAGGTCACCCCAGGGCCCTGTGTGCAACCCCTGATGGCCCTGTCTCGCCAAGGCCATGGGGAGAGCTCCGTCTGAACATGAGGAAGACCTTCTTCCCTCTGAGGGTGACGGAGCACTGGAAAAGGCTGCCCAGGGAGGTTGTGGAGTCTCCTTCTCTGGAGATATTCAAGACCTGCCTGGACAAGGTCCTCTGCAGCCTGCTGTAGGTGACCCTGCTTCGGCAGGAGGGTTG
>Ga0065711_1051391_pt1 | contig 10400 bp, 7 predicted proteins | sample Hoacrofraction12_FD_59098 | JGI IMG/M metagenome (GOLD analysis project Ga0065711, IMG submission 59098) | Hoatzin crop microbial communities from Cojedes, Venezuela - Epithelial fraction 12 v2 (version 2) | ecosystem: Host-associated > Birds > Digestive system > Esophagus > Crop | place...
CTGAAATTGTACTGATTGACTTTTTTTTTTTTTTTTTTTTTTTTTTTTTTACACCCTCAGTTTCTACCCATTTACCAGATTCTGTTCCATGGAGTCTAAGAGCTTTTCCCTGTAAGTGACCTCAAATTTTTTTTTCTTTCAGAAAAATAAAACCATACATTGAAGTATGTTTAAAGTATAAAAATGCTATTAACCTTTAATTGTCAATGGTACATTAAAGTCAAACTAGTGGATTTTCTCTGCAGTTGTGCCTCTTGCACAGTAAAGCTGGACTAAAGTGTGTTCCCTGTGGTATGACAATAGTTGTTCTAGAAAACTGCATGTGGATAAATATGTTTGTATGTGTATACACACACACACATAGATATAAAAATAAACTTTTGTGAAATGGCATTTGATGGTCAAAGTGTGCTTCTGGGTTATGCCACGCACACTCCTTACATATTCAGTGTTTTCCATTTTAAAGTTATCGCGTGTGGGAAGATGAGGTGAGGGAACATGGAATACTTTGGTTCCTAATTCAGAATGTTGTTGGGAGAAGTCTTCAAGTAGAAAGATGAGCTTATGCTCATTTTAGCTATGCTGTGATGCTGTCAGAAGTGCATATGGAAAGGTTTTAGCAGATAAATAGGACATTGGCCAAAGGCTTCTTGCTATTTCTTTATAAACATTTCAAATGTGGTCAGGTATCTCTGGACTATGGCACACTTTGTAAAACAAAGAACTAGAAGAAGATGGCTCTGTAATTGAATACCAGGCGCAACGGTGAAATGTGATTCTATTTGATCAGATACGGCATTTAAGAATGAAGAGTCAGGTTTGAATTTGTCAGTTAACGCAGCTATCACCACTAACTATAAATAAATGCATTAACTTAAAGTCTCTGTCCCCTGTTGCCCAGCTGCTTTCCCCAGGCTAGTCTGCAGATCTTTCTGGCAGCTCTAGCATTCATTGTTTGCTGGTAACTTTTGAAGTTATAGATACTGTGAAGAGAGACCCTGTAGTCGTGGAGGGGATGTGAGCCCTGGAAATTGTTCGCTTTGCAGTTTGGCACTTGCTGCTCCTCTAAATATTGCTTGTTTTGACACTGATGCCAGCAGCTGAGAATCTGCTGTATTTTATGTGCATGAAGTTAGAGCCAGGGTGTTGAGGAGAGGCTTTCAACACAGGAAGGAGAATGGGGGTGCTGCAGGTATGGGATAGCATACCAGCTCCAAGCCCTTGTGGAAAGCCAGATTGGGCTCAGAGGCGGGGGACAGCCACTGCATGCTTCAGCACAGCCTCGTCTGCACAAGGAACAGCAGGCTGCTAGAGGAGGTAAATCCCAACACGCGTTACAAGCTCTGAGAAAGGTGTTTCCGAAGGTGGAAATGCACGGAAAGTGGAGGGACTGTCAAATATGCATCACTGTTTATCCAGCAATATAAATGGAGGAGCAAAGACTCTGGGGACATTTTGGTTTATGTTGACTGCCTCGCACTGTAGCTACTTTTTAAAACCAAGTTTATTTATATTTACCTTGCAGTTATAATTGTGTGCACACATAATCCAACATAACTGGTTGCTTTAGGAACTTCTTTTTCCATGTAATCTGCTTTGAGTCCTAGAAGGAACCTGCAGATGGCTTGGGCTCAAAATCTTTTTATATCAGCTTAAATTAGCTTCCAAACACTTGGGCAAACACAACCATCAGTGATTTTTATCAATGTCTAACTGTCCATCTAAAATGTAAATTTGCTGCTAAGGGCACTGTCTACAAGTAAATCACATTTTAAACATCAAATCAATTTTATTTGCTGAGGCTTTGGGCACATTTTAATACTGCAATGCTAGCATTTTAAGTGTATTTTTGTGAGGCCTCTGGAGCGCTGTCGCAGATAGGCACCATATAAATAACATTTATTGTTATTATCATTGTATGTCGTATTCACTCTGTTTTGCTACCATTAATAAACCATTCAGGCAATGTTGTTGTAATGTATAATATTAGCAGCACCCTCCTTTGGGAGACATATAACTGGGTACTTAATATTCTAGCTGTTTCCTGAGCCATCTCTCCACAGGCGCAGACGCTACAGTGTGTTCAAAGTTCAATATAAAAAAAATGGGCTGGCTGTGCAAAGATCACACCATCTTACAGCATGCCTCGCAGTAACTTACACCGTGGCTGTTGCTGTCAAAATTCTGCTACACTAGATAATAGTTCTTGCTATGTTAGATAATAATTTTGGGAACGCTATTCTGCTCCTTTTGAATTCGTCACTGCTCAAAAAAAAAAAAAATGCATTCACTTAAATTCATCCCCCTCTTCCTCAGCCTACCAGATAAGACTGTTGCCCTGCAACCCTCATGTGGGGCTGCCTAAATTACTGAGAAGACTGGTTCTAAGGAAAAGCAAACTGTGAAGCCCAGGGTTGTTTGTTTGAGGGCTATATTAATTTGTGCTAAGGATCTGAGCCTTATGAATATCCTCCTTAATGTCTTTTCTCTTAATAAGCAGTATACAAAAGCCAGCCATGTTTAAAATTGCACTCTTAAAACGACAAAAACAAATAATGTTTTTGGATAATGCTGATGATGTGAATATGGAAGAAAGAAAACTCTGTAGGTGTGAAAGCGTTGTTGGATTAGTGGGTGGCTTTGCTACCCCAGGAGGAAAGATGAGGGAAGCATCACTGCTGCAGGTCCTCCCCACCACATAGCCACCCAAATGCTTCATTGGCTCACAAGGCAAAACATAACATACCAGCTTGTGGATGCCCCTGAAGGGCACTGCTGGCCAGGGGCAGACAGGGGAGGCTGCTGTCAGTGCTTGGCCCCCTAAGGCCAGTCCTGGCTGCACCCACTCACCTGGACAGTCTCCATGGGCTTTCTTCCTCTAGTGTTGTACACCTTTTTTGTGGTGCTGTTTTTCCTCTTGGTTGTTGTCTTTTAACAGGCCTGCCTCTGTTTGTGATGTATTCGCCTTTCCTATCCTTCTGCGGATTTTCTCACAGCTCTTCCCAGGCATCCTGAGTCATGGTGATGCGGCTGCAACATATTGCAGTTGACCTGTAGGCCTTGGCATGCAGGCAGCTAACCTCAGAGGAGTGGAGGGACCTCATGCCAGGCAGCCTCAGCAGCAACAGGCATCCAGGTCAGAACACAAGCCTATGGTTCCATCACTTTTTAGCTCTAGATACGCTTTTCTTTCCTTATTGCATGTCCTGTTTTTACAATTTTCCCCTCTGGGAAATAAAACCTCACGGACAACAGTCACCAATAACATGCAAACAGCCAGCACAACCTGTTGGTTTGGAGGGCCTCTCTGCTGTGACCACTCTGCCTGCCTGCCATCCTGTGGAAGTCTAACAGGGGCTCTGCTGCCCATACAGCCAGCTCATACATGGGATGTACCTGGTGTCCTGTGACTGAAACATCTTCTTCAAGGTAAGGGTGCACTACCACATCCTTCCCAATGCCATCGGCGGAGCCCTGTGGTCTTTCCAGCAACTGATACTTTTTTCCAGTCTTTCCTTCCTCACTCATTCCACATAAAACTTTAGATGTAATTTGCACACTCATGCATTACTAATTTAATGGTTTCTCTGGGACTCATTGTTCCATCTCTTTGAAGGTAAACTGTCAACTTTTCTGTCTAATGACTTGATCATCATCTTAGTCTGTATTAGACCATGTTAAAGTCCTCCCAGCCCTGCATAGCCCAGGAGAAATGTTTCCTTGCCTTTTGTTAGTGGGAAACTGCATTTCAGGGTAGGCTGACTAGCAGGTTTAAAAACACTGGACACAGGATGGGAGGGAAGGGGGGTAGGAAGCATATCCTGCTCGATGTCTAGTCCAACGCCCTGTTTCTTACACCGGCAATGCTATCTGTGGAGGAATCTGAGTAATGGGCACGTAGAAAAACAGCCATCTGAAACTGAAAGGATTCAATGTGGTCAAGTGGTCTGATAAATGTACTACGTGGTTTTCTTACATTCATTTCACTGCGTGACTGCTATCGGTAGACACCTGCCTCTTGAAAACATGAATAACCAGCAGACTAAGCCATGGCAATCCACCGTTTTCTGCCATAGGTTCAGCTGAGTGCAGTTGTGTCACCTCATCAAATGTTTGCAGCCAGACAATGATGCCATTTTCACTAGTGGTCAGAAGTGCAGTGAAAGTCTTTGGGGTTAATGCTGTATATATGTTCCCTATATGTTCCTACACATTTGCAGGGCAGCTAGTGGTAAAAAAAAACTCAAACTGTTTTTAAAATAAATTAAAATAGAGAACAATAACTGAATTATACACAAGATATAATTAAGTTCCAAAAGCAGTCTTGGATTTCTTCTTAAAGATTATATAAGAGAGGAATGCAAGATTTTAAGGATCACAGACATCACTGCATCAGCTCCCTCACAGAAACTGGCAACCATTTAGTAGATACCATGTCCAGAAAGGCCTGAAAGGACTGTAGTCTCTGATTGCCTAGTGTGTTTCCTAGGTCCTAAGCCAGGTTGAATCTCATGATGACAGAGTTCTTTTAAATACTGTTGCTAAAGACTTGGTCCCGAACAAGGCTGGAGGACTAATACCGGTGTATCTCACTTGGATATCTGCAGTTTGGTCATTTACTGGATATAGCCTGTTATTCTTCCTTGATAGCTTGGAGCTTCTCTGTTTGGTCGATGGATGGGAGCCTGAGAGTATTAAAAAGGAACAAAGTATGGCAAAGCATGAGGAAAGGTGATGGGGCCTGAGATGATCTGTAACTTGTATATTTCTCTGTGTACATAATAAACATACTGCACTACACAAGTCAGATGGGCTATGCATATCTTGTTTTTCAGCAGAGCATCACCCATTGAGTCATGTATTTTATTGTGAGAGTAACACTGTCCCTATTCATGACCACTGCACCCATGTGGTGCAGAAAATAAGTATCTATTTTTCCTAGAGATTCTCTGTGTGTCAGGTCTGCGAGCACAGAGATGCTGTGCTGTTGTTATGGGTCAGGCATATAGTATCATCACTATTCCAAAGGAAGACAGGAAATGTTACAATATTGGAATAAGACCCTTGGCTTAAAATGTTAAGACTACTGGAATATCACAAGCAATCAGCATGACACTCCCACTGAACTAAACATGGGAAGAGAGATCATGTATCTTCAAGCATCTGTGCACTGGCTGCTGCATCCTTTCAGACCCTCGCTGGCTCAGGCTGTCTACTTGTAGAAATCCCAAGGTAGCGTGTAGGCTTCACATTGTGCTTTTTACTTTATTTCAGCTCTTTCTTTTTCAGTTTTGGGGTTGACATGTGGCTCTGGTGGTGATGTGCAGTGCCATAAATAGACACCTTGCATGCAGACAATTAGTAGCCTGGGAAATTAGGGAGTGAGCTGTTGCCCTTCCACTCCTCCCATCTTTGCCCAAGGCTGTAAAGCTCAAAGCAAAAGGTGCGAGTCCTAATAAATAAAATTATTTATATATTTTGTTATGTGTAAGTATATTTTATACAATTTTTTCTTTAAAAGTCTTTGAGAAAGTATCTGAATGGTAGTATTTCATCAACATTTGTTTTAGAGCTTTACGCAAAAAGTTTGCAGGGTGAATCTGACTCCCTGAAAAAATACAGTGCTCCAGGTTCGATGGGCCCCTTCCTGAAAGCCCTTCAGTGGACACTAAACTTTCCGGGGACTCTTCACTGGGCTTTCTGGAATCTGTGAGCTAATTACTGATTTGGAATTTGCAACAGCAGTCGGGTCATATGTTTTCCCAGGTGTAGGGAAAAATGTGACTGCGGGGGATGGATGGATGACAGCTAGAGGAGGATAGAGGGTGGGGAGAAAAGAGTAGTGAAAGCAGCTTATCAAAGTTCACTCTTGGCTGCAACCTGTTGATAGTAAAGAGAAGATGAATCACCAGCTTAGGTCTGTGACAGGTTTCCTGAGATGAGAAAAGGGGCCCAGTAAATGCATGCAGCCTTCTCCCATCATCCGTTTAATAACCTGTAATATCGTAGCAGGATATTTTTGTCACACTGAATCTGATTGATGCTCTTGGCTATAAGACATTACAAGTGTAGAGTAAATTGACCGAACACCTAAACATACAAATTATTAAAAGGCGGAGGGAGCAGACTTGGGCCTCCTGGGTAAAGCCGTCAGGCTTTAGTTAAGATCATCCCATTTCCAATTGCAATTTATAATCTATTGACTTGCAGTAGTGTCTTTTCAGATGTGAGGAAATTGTTGTACATTGTGAATGAGAAGCTGTTTTGACATCACAATCGGGGAGAGTGCCAGGAAGAAATTATATCAATGCCTGGTCTGTTAAGGTTAAATGAAGTTGCATTGTTGCCAGCAGATAGGCATTCATTTCCTATTCTTCGCTGCCTGTCCTTGTGTACAATTACTGTGATTAGGATGAGTAACAATGTGCTTCTGACACCCATTGTATTGACAGCTTGCCTAGTTTTTTCCACTCAAGTGGCATTAGTCATTACTTAAACACTTGGGTATTTTGACAGGGAAGATCCGTGCCTGCCAGTCAAGTGTATCAATGACAAGTCAGCCTTAGCCCCTGAACGCGTAGCACTGAATTAAAGCAGTGAAAGCCATTGCTGCTGGAATATGATGAACCTTTTTAGAAACAGGGCTCTGGCAAGCCCGTAGATGCACAGATGCACTCGGTCCATTCTTCCCGCCTTGTCCACATATTACTGCTGTTCATGCACTCATTTTTTTCCCATGTATGTTGTGATCTTTTGGAGGAAAGCGTGATTGCAAAGCAAGTTGTTATAGAGGGGAAAGGAGTCAAAATGATTGTGGACTTTTATGTTGGGGAATAGTTTTAACTCAGACTATCCTGTAAAAGAGGTTAGCATGGATGGGTCAGCCTGAGGGCTGAGCAGGGTGATGAAATGGGAAGGTGCCTTGATTTGTTGTCATGTACCCCTATGGCAGTTTTAGTGTTAGCAGCTGTTGCTTACTTCCTGTAGGCTGCATTTTAAGTGCTGTAGTACTTGGACCCTCTCTTGAAGGAATAAGAGTCCAAACCAGCTGCGTTTCATCTGTATGCTACATGACTCCCATCATTCTAGGTGTCCTACTAGCAGTAGCAAGCAAACCTTCACTGAACACTGATGTCTACTTCCTTATCCAGCTCTGTGTCCCTTAACTAGAAAGGGACAGTCTTGCATATCTAGATACTGTGGAAGAAATTATAATGTGTGTTCGTGCAAGTAAAGGAAGATAGATGTGAGACCAGAGGCAGCCAGCTGGCTCTCGATGATACTTTGCAAAGAAATCCAACAACTTGCAGGCTGATGTCATATCTAGCACCTTTCTTTTGGTTTGGCAGGCAGTCTTAAGTTTTCTCTGAATGCCTGGAGAAGGCAGCTGCCCTGAAAGGGCAGCAGGGTGAATATACATATTGGTGCCTTGGGTGAAAGCACTTGAAATAACAAATTCTGCAGCCTGAATACATCAAGTAGGAGAAGAGAGATAGTTTTTATTGTCAATATGACCTAAGTTATGTTATATATTACACAGGAAACTTTACATATGGTAGGTGATCTAATTACAGGCAGGTGATACACTACATACCTAAGTGGCATTTGTTATATATGTTGGATTGTACACATTAGCTTCCTCTACCGTGTGCCCTGACATCTTTTTCAAACTTGTCTTCCATATGTTTCAAAAGCAAATAAATATACCAAGGTTCCTTGATTATTATTATTTTTAATTTTTTTTTAATTTTACTGTCAGGAGGCTTTGATAGTTTGGGTTCAATCTGGAGAAAAACTTGGGAGGAATAAAAATAATAGCTTTGTGCAGAAGGATTCTGAAAATTGACAAAATATTTATTCTGAAAGTGAGAGGATGAAGGGGAAAAAACTAACATACATAGAAAAAAAAAGTACCATCTGTGTGTTTTTACCATGTCTTATTCCTGTGTCTCTGAATACTTTAAGTGCTGGAGGCACTTATTCAGTTGCTTAAGCATTATTGTGGTTTTGAAGACCTTTAGGGCTTTGCAGATGTCCTTGTTTATGTGAATGTGTGAGCATGTGCACATTCACACAAAGAATTTGACAGGTTATTCTCAGAGCTACCAAACTAGTACTCTGCAATGCTGCTGGATTTTCATAATCTGCTCCCCCCCCTCCAGTGCTGTATGATAATAATAAAGAAAATGGTTTGCAGATTTCTGCAGGAATCAGAAAAGAGTCTAAGCTTTACTGGAAAATCAATTATGTAGTAGGCAAAGTACCCCATAATGTTCAGCAAAAAAATATGCTAACATCCAGGTCAGTACATTGGAAAACACATTTATCATGAATTTCATGGTAGCCTCAGCCTAGTGTGTCACAAGATCAACCTCTGAACTTCCTTGAACCAAATACTGAAATAGATAACTCTGCCTACTTAGCATTTTAAAAATTTGCTTCTTTCTCAGTCTTGAACTGGAAGCCTCATAAAATGGGCTCTTCAGTCTCCCCAGAGAGATTTTAATAAACATTTTCTGTAGAGGAGATTTGTTGCCTGACTTGTTTCTTTGACTCAGCTCTAAAAAGGGTTTTGTATGGGTCCTCAAACTTTTTTTGCCAGTGATTTGCCATAGGAAACATTGACTATTAAATGCAATTACATGTACAGAGCATTAAATGTGTATACTATCAAATTACAGGTTCTGGCAGTCACATAGTTTTCCTTTAAATCCTCACTTCTTTACTGAGCTAGATATTTCACATTTCTGTTACAGAATATCACAGAGAAGCTAGTTATGGTCTCAGCAGTATTGTTCTAGATGCTGTACAAATATAGGGCTAGAGTTAGAGACAATCCTTTTATTGAGCTATTTACAACCCATAAAATAGGTGTGTACACCTGAGCAAGTAGTTGTGCAGTGATTGTGTGAGAAAATGGCTGCACGTCGACCAGAACTAAGCTTACCTTTGCCCTGCTGGCACTTCTGAGAGCTAACAGCTCTGCCGCAGCTTTGGAAGTTGGAATGCAAAGCAAATTTCCAAATGAAAAAACAGCAAAGCTCCTGTAGGGCTGTCCATGAGGAACATGTATCACAACGTGCAATATAGTGCACAGAACAGGTGAAATTTTTGTGAAACAAGCCCCTGCAGTCCGCTTCCTCTGAAGATGACCTGCTGAAAAGAGACCTGGGGTTTCACCTAGCTGCCTGTGTCCCAGGGTGTATGCAACCATCCTGATGTGTATCCATTCCCCATTTGTCTTTGTCTGCATAGGTTGTAAGCAGAAATTGTCATTGCTAAGTAGCTATACAGTTTCCAGTAGAATATTTGAAATAAACTAGGGGGAGCACTTTGGCATCCAAATTTGAATGGCTTGTTCTCTCAACTTGAAGACAAAGTATTTACATTGCTAGGTCTTGCTAGGCTTTATTCATAACACTCTTTCTCTACAGAAAACAGGCACAGTACTGGGACACAGGTGCACCTGCAGATTCCTTCACTGAAAAAGACAGAGAATTTCTCCCTTTTGCTGCCATGATTTTTATCCCAGCGACATTCCTAAACTTGTTGTCCCAAAAACCTGGGTTCGTTGACCCGATGTGCAGTACACCAATATACACACAGAGCAGAGGTATTTTATTGCATATTTGTGCAAATATGGGTGTCTGTCCCAAGACAACACACCTTGTTCACAAATCGACAGTCACTTCTACTCTTAACATTACCATATTCATCTTCCTAATACATATGCATTGCTATTCTATTAAATGATTGTTTAAAGTCTCTGTCCAGCATGTAAATTAGTATGCATACTCAATGTTTCGGTTTTGGCTGCCGCTGGCAACAAAAGCGCCATGCGGCCGCCCCTCCCCCCGCTGGCGTGTGGAGGAGAATGGAGAGAAAGAGGCAGAAACTGGTGGGTCGGGATAAGGGCAGTTTAACAGAACAGCAAACAGAGGGAAACAGGAACAACGGTACAAATAAGGAGAAAACACAACAATGAACCGCACGACCCAGACAGCCGCTCTCCCGAACAGGACCGGCGCCGCACGCTCCCAAGCCGCGAGTGAGTTCCCGCCATGCCACCCCCCCCACAAGAACCCAGCATGATGTCACATGGTATGGAATACCAGGCTCTGTTTGGCCAGGTGGGGTCAGCCCCCACCCTCCGGCTGTGCCCCTTCCTGGAGTCCGGTGAAAATTAACTCTGTCCTGGCCAAACCCAGGACATCATCCACCCCTTATTCCATACCATCTACGTCATGCCCAGGTCCTCCATTGTCCAGTTGATCGGCACCACTTCTCCTGTCTCCAGATATCATTCCCTTAGTCTATGGATCATCTCTCTAAAGTGTCCATTGAGTTCATTTAATCCATGACTTCAGGCTCCATCTGTCGTAATGGTCTTCCGTGGCAGG
>Ga0065711_1051392_pt1 | contig 10400 bp, 3 predicted proteins | sample Hoacrofraction12_FD_59098 | JGI IMG/M metagenome (GOLD analysis project Ga0065711, IMG submission 59098) | Hoatzin crop microbial communities from Cojedes, Venezuela - Epithelial fraction 12 v2 (version 2) | ecosystem: Host-associated > Birds > Digestive system > Esophagus > Crop | place...
GGGCCCGGGCCCGCCCCGCCTTCGTCCCGCGCCCCCCCCCGGCGCCGAGGGGAGGTTTGCTCCCGTTCGGGGCCGCTGCTGTTTGAGGGGAAGGGGGGCTTTTGGCTGAGGAATGCGTTAAGTTGCCGGTTGAGGTGGTGTCGGTTCCACCAGCGCTGGGCTCCGCGTGTGCTGGGACCGCGGGGGCCAGCAGCGCCCGGGTCCGCCCGCGGTACAGAAGCGTGAGCTGTTTCAAACCCGTGCAGCCAGCCGTTACGAATCACGCACGAGGTTTTCCGGGAAGCCCTAGGTTTTAGTATTATGTGAAGATCCTCAGACTGGCAAATTGTATTTTAAAAAAATGCAGGTAGCCGGTCCTCCTGGTTTAAAGTTTTTTCTTCTTCAGTCCTAAGCTCTGATAATTTAAAAAAATAGGGAAGACATCATACTTTAAAAAAATGTAATGATTTTTGTACAGAATAATTCAAGTTTAATGCTAGCAACATTCCCTCAGTCCTGGTGAATGCATGGATTTGTGTGTTTGTTTGCTTCCTTGGGTTGTGGGGTTTTTGGTTTGTTTGGGGTTTTTTGTTGGTCCAGCATGTGTTCATGCAGTAAGGTGTTGAGCAAAAGAGACACAATGACATAGAGACAGAATGTGGATACCCCTGTCATGAAGTACGTCAAAGTTATTCAGTGTATGTGTGTTCTGTGTGTTCATGGAGTGTTTAGTTTAGTTTTGCAATGCTTATTTAACCCTGACAAATAGTTTGTGTTTCCTTAGTCCAGTGCTGAGGACCTTCTTGACCACCGGTTGCTTCTGGCCTGCATCAAACTCATAACTCCATGTTGCCATCTTTCCTGGAAGCCCCTCAAAATCTTTCCATTATTGTATGATCAGAATTGTTTCTTTTTTTCTAGCCAGCACTTTGCATTTCTACACAAACCGTAAAAATACACATTTTTCATTTGCAGCTAGCACCGTGCCCTATCATGGTTGCATGGCTATCCTGGACAATGGGCTGTTTGCATCCTCTCTTACTTCCTAGGGATTTCTCTGTGGCTTGACCAGGCTGTGGCTATTCCTTGTCAGATGACTGACGTCTTTGGTCATGCACCAGAAGTGCTTTTGGTCATATAGTTGAGAAGGAATTTTTTTCTTGCAGATGTCTTCTCTTGCCTTCGCAGTGGTGTAAGTGGCTTGAGCTGACCTAAAGACTTTTTTTGCCTCTGCTCTAATCTCCACATACTGTTTGTGCATGAACTGCCCATCTTCCCAGTGCTATTTGTTGTGGAATCCTCTGCTAAAGACACTAAAATGTAGAGCAGTTATGATTCTGATTTCAGAAAAACTGTAATGTCTGTCTACAGTTTTTTCATGTTTTAGAACTTCATATCAAAGCAAAACTTAAATATGCTTTATGTTACTTTTTTGTAATCCATGCTTTTCAAAATGGTGATAGGTTTGGTGTTTTTTTTTCATATAACTGTCTAGAATGTGTACAAATCTTAGCGTATTACAATTCTTGTTCCTTACATACTTTGGACATGTAACAGTTCATTTTTCTGCATTAAAAAATAATATCCTGGAGACCATCTAGCAATGTCAGAAAACAGAATAAACCTCAGCTTTAGTTAGAGAATTATGCTTTTTAGTTAATGTATCAGAAAGGTAAACAGTCCCACAGTGGAGTTAATCTAACTCTGGAAGTCAATGCACTGTTAAGACAATTCATTAACACCTATTTATATTAATAAGAAAGGAATTGTCTTTAATGAGGCAATATGCTTTCAAAAAGGAAAGAGTTAGAAAAAGTAAGATGTCCTTTCCAGTTGGAAGCAAAAAAAAGTCTTAAAAGAAAGCTTTACATAATAAAGGAATTGGATGTCAGCAGTTTCTAAGTTAGTATTAGAATTCTTAAAGGTTATGTGCTTGGCTTATGATGTAGAATCCAAAGCCAAGATCAGGCACTTCACAAAGGGTGGCTGGGGAGATGAGAGAGGTGATGCACAACACCTGCACAGGGAGCAGTGAGACTGACCCACAAGGTAATGTGACATTGGTGTGTTTTAACTCTCAGCCTTCTCTGGAGCTAAAAAAGCTTGTCAGTCTGTGTCTTCCACATTCATATAGAATTGTATTTAGAAAATAATGAAAATTTGATTTGAAAACCCAGGTTTTTTTGTTTTCCTATGATTGTGCCCGCTTTACTCTGATGTGCTAGCACTGAGGTATGTAGGGGAAGGCCAGGGTCAATAGAGATACCATATGAGTCTCCAAAATCCCATGGTTCCCTGTTACTGGGGAATGACCAGAACCTTGTTCATCCCAGCTGGGGCTAAGTAAGGTGTCTATCTTGAGACAAGAATGGCTGTGATTCAGCAAAAGTCTGATGTTTTAGAGGTCTCTTGTTTAAGAGACAATTTATTAGTACTTTCAAGAGTTTGACGTAGCCAATTGTCAAGTACTTTGGAAAGTCTGACCCATTTTTCCATAGTTAGCAAAGTACTTGAATGTTCACTTAAGGACATGCTTAAAATCAAATGTGCAATTCTGCTGATTTCAATCAAAAATAGCATGACCTTATAAAAAGAGGCTCAGTGTCTTGGTAGTGACAAGTCAGAAATACTGTAATTGTGAAACATGTGTTGTAAGTAAGAACTCCATGTAATTTGCCTTGTGAAAGACCAACTCAAAATGGATACCTCTGAATCTTTCACACACACTCCCAACCCTGAAAATGGGCAAGTGCAGATGTGTGTGTTCCTAAAGCCAGCGTGAAGATATGAGGATTTGGTCATTCCCCAGTAACCAGGAATCATAGCTTTAGCTATGTATTTATCAGTCCAGAATAATTGCCTTATTAATAGTGAAGCTTCTGGAAGTGCTATTAATTTACTCTGTGTGCAGGTAACTTCTTTGAAGAATTTACCTTCTTGGTGACTTTTTAAAAGTTTTTTAAAAAAACTTATACAGAATAAACTTAGATTTTAATACACAGGTCAGTAAATTCAGTTGCCATAGTAATAGAAAAGCACTAATACTGTAATTTGCGTTTGAAAACCACAAGTACCAAACAAATTGATTCACTGCCAGACAGAAGTAAATATGATGCTGCTTCCTTGAAAGCCCAAGTGTCTTTTTGTGTGAACTGATAATAAAGTTAAGGGAGACTTTCAAAGATCAGATAAAAGGTCTCAGAAAAAAAATTATGTAGTTTTAGCTGATACAGTGCTGTGTTGTGGTATAAATCTGACTTTCTAAACTGCACTTTTTTTTTTTTAGTACTGGTTATGTCACTAAGGGTCTACATTAAAACAGTAGGTTATGTTATTTTTTTAAATAATTCTCTTTTCTCAAAACCAGTTGGTATTTTATTTTCAGAAGGGCAGGAAGTTTCACATATCTTAAATGGCAGTATGCAGCTTCCAACTTGAGCCTGAGGAGTCAAAAGTGCTGGGTACCTGCACGGGAGCACTGTGGCGTGGTCTGTGCTGATATACGCTCTTGCTTTATGCAGTTGATTTCTTCTTGAGAGTCGTTTTTGCGTATTTACTAGCTAGTAACCATTAGAAGTAAATGGATTCACAGTGAGGGCAATGTTTTAACAAGGAAAAGTAGTAAACCAGTTTCTTAAATGCAACGTTTTAAAAAATGTTTGATGCCAGCATGCTTACGTGCTGGGTATGAAAGAATGTTGCTTACTATGGAAAACTTTGCAAGTGAACTGCTTATTTACAGTCAACAGCGCATAGGAGAAGAAGAATGATGTGTAAACTATGATGTGCATTATCCCCCAAATGGAGAGTTCTGGTGTAATGCGCTGATGTGTATGTTTTAAGTAAGTTTAGGAGAGTTACAGGAGAAAAAAATACTCAGTAATTTAAGAATCCTGTATAGCTGGGGGTGAGTTATTTATGGATTAAGTGCATTAGTCAGTAGCAATCAAATATATAGTCTGTGAAGCATTTGCTTCAGGTGGACAAAAAGTCTATAGTAGATTAATAGTGAACAAACATAACGGCTTGAAACTGTTACTACTGTAGAGTGAATTGTTGGCCTACTTGGTTTACAGCCTTTTAAACCTGCCTAAAGATGTAGGTAATGTGGTACAAAGACAGTTCAAAATAAATTCTTAATTGGACCGTTACCAAGCAGTCTGACCAAGAACAATTTTTTATTCTCAGTCTGCTTTCAGTATTTTTTTTGTAATATGGTCTATGATATATTCATCACTGCATTAGTTGTCCCCTGTTTCTTCCACTTTCTGTACAGAGTTGAGCACAGTCTGTCAGGTGTAGTGTGGGGTTTAACTTTCTTTTCAGCATCAGGCACAGGAACAGCTATTGCTGAGGGCAGAGGACTGGCTGCACTTTCAGCCTGTCATCAATCTGAGGTGTGTTCCAGTGTGAGAGGGATAGAGGAGGGCTTTACCATGGGCATGTAGTGACTTATTCCTAAATCTGTTTCCTGTTAAAACATCTCCAATGCATGACGTTTTTATGAACTAGTAGTTTTTTCCTGACATTCAGCAGAATTGTTCCGGTTCTTTTTTTGTTATGAAGTCAGAAGAGCCAGTAAAATATCAACTTTTTATATTAGCTTTTTTTTTTTTTTTCTTCTGGAAACCGTGTCTCATTTAAAATGCATCTCAGAAATTTCAGTCCCCTAAACATTTCATGTTTTTGAGGTAATGACATAACAAACTTAGCTGCTTTTGGAAATAATTTAGCATTCAAACTGAAATATATGTGTCAAATTTCAGCCTTAAGCAAATCCTGACTGGCAAAATTCTAAGAGTTGAAGGAAAATAGCTGTATTTTTGCAATGGAAATATCAACTCAACCGTAACGGTTTGTGGCATGGATATATTAATGGATTTATAATTCATAAGAGATTAGAGAAGGTATCTATAGATACTTTATATTCAGAGTTTAACAAAATGGTTTTCTTCTAGTGAATGAACAGTCAGTTCAACATGCACATTTCTTAAATGATGACTTAGGAGTCCAGTTCGTTAAGTGAAAATATACGTTGTATATCTTGGAGATTTACATTGTTTGCTCTTTTTTTTCTTAGGAAGCCTGACAAATAGGAAAATACTACAAAGTGAAGAGAAAATTCACGAGAACTGAGCTCTGCTTTCGTTTGCTTTTGAATTTTATTTGTGTTAATAACTGATTAGTGTCAGATTATCTCTGTAGTCTACTGTGGTGAAATTATTAGGTTAAAGCTGGAAAAAATGAAACAATTGAAAAGAAAAAGAAAAAGCAATTTTAGTGTTCAGGAAACTCAAACTCTCCTTAAGGAAATCAGAAAAAGGAGAGAAGTACTCTTTTCAAAGCAACTTAATACAACAATTAATGAGATGAAACGGAAAGCTTGGGAGGAAATAGCAGAGTGTGTAAATGCTGTAGGTGAAGGAGAGCAAAGAACAGGGACAGAAGTGAAAAGGCGATACCTTGACTGGAGAGCACTCATGAAGAGAAAACGTCTGAATGCAAACATCAAAGTAGTAGGTGCTGGGTTTCACCTTCCTTCATCCAATTTAGATGACTCTCTCAATGAAGATATGGATGAGAAAATGGGATTTGCAATTGAATCTAGTTTTGAATGGCAAAATATCACTGACTTCAGAGGAGCCGGTGGATCTTTAACAGAAATCAAAGTAGAAGAGGAAGAGGAGGATCCGCAGAATTTTGAAGTGAGTGACTGACATACGTTAGCTATATGCAATATGGCCTTCCTGTCATTTCAGCTTAAGGCTTTTTGGTGTGTTACTTCATAGCATCTGTTTCTGTTTTTTTCTGAATGTGTGAATTAAAGAAACTGTAGAAACAAATACGTTTCAGAGAGACGGTATTCAAATCTAGCAGCTTGCAAATGTGTGCAAGGTCTTGGATGTTGATTGTTGAATTGATATCCCTCAACTTCGAATATGTATTTGCTCATATATTTTCTATTTGTATGTGCCACGGATAAGAATTAGTTCAGTCAGTAGAATGAAAGTACACTGTTGAAGGAAACTGGTGGTGTGAATACATAGGCTGTCTGGATGGATGAACAGAGAAGAGAAATGCAGCTCTTTAACAAATGAAAGTATATTTTACTTGCAGGTACAGAAAGAAATAGAATACAGAAAGAAATAGAATACTGTTTGCATTTCTTAAAGTTAACCCACAGAAGATGAAAATATTACTGGAATAAGTCAGTCAGCCATTCTTCTATGTCAGAATTTTACTGTGAGTTTGACAAGCAGCTGTGGATTCTGTGAACAGGCTGTTACTCCTAGTAGTACCGTGACTGTCCTGGGGTAGGCAGCCAGCTAGAGTAAAGTTGAATGTTTGGGTAGCTTTCTTGTGCCTGTACAAATATAAAGTTCTCATTTCAAAAAGGGGTACTCAAACAGATTTGGTTTGGGTTTTGGTTTGGGGTGGGGGAGAGCAACTCCAGTTTAGCTCAGTTGAGATGTATGCTGGGAATAAATCAGCATAAGCTGTTAAATGGTAGTGGGACTACGGTCTGACAGCTGCTGAAGAATGCTGCCTGTCTGCTCTGATGCTAGAGGCTTGGCAGCAGCTCTTAAGATTCTCTGAACCTGTCTCTTCCTCAGTTTGCTTTTCTTTTGCAGCATACTTAGTGGGAGACAATTATCCCTTGTCTACTATGAATTTGTAGCACACAAGGGCTATAATTCTGCATGAGTTGTCACAGTCTGCTAAGAGCAATGGTCCTAACCACGTAGTCACCTGTGTCATAAATAGTTTTTCAGTGAATGTGATAACACAAAATTGGTTAAACAGGTCCTGTTTATTGACACACTTAATACAGTTAGAAGGGTTAGGAGAACGTGAAAAATGTCAGTGTTAAATGTGTTTTAGAAATGGAATCCTCAAGTTAGTGGAGGCTGTGTTAGCTTACATACCACGTAGCTTGTGGATCCAGCTGCCCTAATAAATAGTTAGTCACAACAAATTCCTAGTGGCTTACATAAATGTCACTCAGCTATATGAAAAGTAAGGACAACATACGCTATTTCAGATACAGTTTTCGATCAGTGGTTCTGAATGCTCAATTGCACCTATTGTGCAATATTTTCTGCATGTTCTTGCACGTCCACTGACAAACTGATTTTCCATTTTTCATTACCAGATACTAACTTGCAGATAAAGTGTGTTTCTCCACCTATGTAAAGGTAGAAAACAGTCTTTTGATCTAACTTGGTTATTTCACAGCATGCAAGTTAAACAGTTCTGAATAACTTTTAAGACAAAAAAACCAATATATTATTTTCAGTCAACTTGTGTGTAACAAATTTGTTCTGGCATAAAGACTGGAATGTAATTCTTGTCTGTCGCATTCCTCCCTGCAGTTCCCTATTGAGGAAGAGGAAGAAATTTTGTCGTCAGTTTTGCCAGATTCAAAAAAGGAAAATGACCTGCCGGACTTCCCTCACATTGAAGAGTTTGGAAATCTGAGCTCTGCTCAAGCTCGGCTAGCCTATGAAGATTCTCACTTGCTCATAAATCTGGAGAAGCAGAAGGTGGAGCTGGAGAAGCAGCGACTAGACATTGAAGCTGAAAGATTGCAAGTGGAAAAGGAGCGCCTGCAGATTGAAAAAGAACGTTTGCGGCATGTTGACTTGGAGCGTGAGAGACTTCAGATTGAGAAGGAGCGACTTCAGATCGAATGGGAGAAACTGAGGCTACAGAGTCTGCATGCTGAAAAACCTGCCCTGGAAAATGACCTCACCCAAACGGAAAAACCCATCATGCAGCCTCTGGATCTAGAAACTGAAAAGTTAAAACTTGAAAAAGAACGTTTGCAGTTAGAGAAGGAGAGGCTGCAGTTCCTGAAGTTTGAGTCGGAGAAGCTTCAGATTGAGAAGGAGCGCTTGCAAGTGGAGAAGGAGCGCCTTCGAATCCAGATAGAGGGTCACCTGCAGTGAACTCCTTGACTGAAGTGTCAGCAGTAGTGTTTTGATGTTTGTAAAATAGACGTAGTTCTTCTCTTGATACTGAAATTGTCCTAGAGGGTTAACATTCTTCTGTTCGCAGTTGAATGGTGATGTTAAACGGAAAAAGAAAAAAAAAAAGGTGCTCAATATGTGAGTGTGCCTACATAAATGAGCTTGTGTGTGAAACTGCTTTTCAGTGTATCAGAACTAAGTGTTATGTTCTCTTGTCTTCAGTATTGTGTTGTATTAGTTTGGTGTCCTCCTCTCATAGACACATTGAGAAGAATCAAGGCTGAACCTTGTACTTTTTTACTGTACTAACAGTAAGGAAGGATCAGAATAAATCAACATATGTTGTGAGGGCGTGGTGCTGATGATAGCCCACGTAGTAAATAAGTTAGAACACAATAACAGAGTCATGATGCGGTTGATTCATTAAACTTAAGTTCCCCTTTTTGGTTTTTTTTCTTGCCACCTCCACAATTGGAAAAAGCGTTGAAGAATTATTTCAAAGTTAAACTTTGAACTGTTCAGTTAAACTGAACGAGTTCAGTTCACTGCAGTTATGTTTACTGTGGTTCCAGGGCTTGAACTGAATGGGAGTGCAGAAAATAGTATTCTTCCTTTAGCATGAAGTATTAGTAGCAGGTAAAGTTACACATCAGCCATGCCTACGGTCAGCTGGACTGTTGGTTGCACCAGGCCATTAACAATGCCTCATGGACTGTAACATCTGTCTTAGGGTAGTACAGGGACTTGCTGATTCCGCAAGCATGCTGTCTGATGAGTCTGTGATGACCCCCTGAAGTAAATTGTTAGACCTGGTTTGTTCCTTGGAAGACAGTAGCTGGTGATGGGTGTCGTGGAGGGCAGGCACAGAGGCTGAGCACAGACTAAGGAGCACTGAGCTTGCACGCCTAACGCTCCTCATGTTAGTTCTGTCTGGCCAGCACTGAGGTCATGTGTGGGAGGCAGCCAGAAGAGACTTCTGTGGCTGACACCAGAGTATGTTTTAATTAGGCAAACAGAAAAGATCAGTGCTGAAGGCTGTGAGTACTTTTCATAAGCAATGTATTAATTTAAAATAATAAACCCCCCCAAAAAAAACAAGGAAGCTTTCTATTATTTCATATATGTTTAAATCCTAACTGAGCCAGACTTCACATTTCTCATCTTTGTGCAAGTAACTATCTCTTGTTGACTCCGTTTGAAACTTTGGACTATGAGAATACTAAATCTGAATATATGTTGAGTGACTTACAGGGGTTCTTGTGCAAGTAAATATATTTATACCACTACAGGATTACTTTTATTCTTCAAAGAAAATGTTATTTTTTTATTACTGAAACAAGTGTGCTTCTACAGTGGAAATAAATTTGACTACCACAAACAAAAATTGCTTTTGAGACTGTGTTTCTTCACAGAGAAACAGGGTTATGTATGAAGAGAAACCTGGGTACTCTGTACTGCGGTGCCACAAAGTTGCTGGTGCCTGTGTTCCCTGAGTCATCTTGGAGTAGGACTTCAGCCAGCCAGCACTTGAGAGAGGAGAATGGAAGGAGACACAACCCAGCTGGGTAGAAGTGCCCCAGGGGAAAGTGTATCTGAGATTCTTCTTCCTGAACATGGTGGGTTGACCCTGGCTGCATGCAAGGTGCCCACCAAAGCCACTCCATCACTCCCCTCCTCAGCTGGACAAGGGGGAGGAATATGACAAAAGGCTCGTGGGTTGAGATAAGGACAGGGAGAGATCACTCACCAGTTACCCTCATGGGCAAATCAGGCTCGACTTGGTGAAATTAATTTATCACAAGTCAAATCAGCGTAGGAATGGGAAATAAAACCAAATCTTAAAAACGCCTTCCGCCCACCCCTCCCTTCTTCACGGGCTCAACTTCACTCCCAATTTTCTCTCCCTCCTCCCCACTGAGTGGCACAGGGGGACGGAGAATGGGGGTTGCGGTCAGTTCATCACACGTCACTCAGGGGTAGGACTCCTCACACTCTGCACCTGCTCCAGCGTGGGGTCCTTCCCTCAGGATCCAGTCCTCTGTGAACTGCTCCAATGTGAGTTCTTCCCATGGGATGCAACTCTCCACGAATTGCCCCAGCGTGGGTGCCTCCGACGGGCTGCAGTCCTTCAGGAACAGGCTGCTCCAGTGTGGGACCCCCATGGGGTCACAAGCCCTGCTAGCAGACCTGCTCCAGCATGGGCTCCTCTCTCTGTGGGTCCACAGGCCCTGCCAGGAGCCTGCTCCAGTGCAGACTTTTCACAGGGTCACAGCCTCCTTTGGGCATCCACCTGCTCTGGTTTGGGGTCCGTTCCATGGGCTGCAGGTGGGTATCTCCTCCAGCATGGACCTCCATGGGCTGCAGGGATACAGCCTGCGTCACCATGGTCTGCTTCACGGGCTGCAGGGGAACCTCTGCTCCAGCGCCTGGAGCACCTCCTGCCCCTCCTTC
>Ga0065711_1051393_pt1 | contig 10400 bp, 7 predicted proteins | sample Hoacrofraction12_FD_59098 | JGI IMG/M metagenome (GOLD analysis project Ga0065711, IMG submission 59098) | Hoatzin crop microbial communities from Cojedes, Venezuela - Epithelial fraction 12 v2 (version 2) | ecosystem: Host-associated > Birds > Digestive system > Esophagus > Crop | place...
CTCTCCATCATCTTTGAGAGGTCCTGGAGGACAGGAGAGGTGCGCGAGGACTGGAGAAAGGCCAATGTCACTCCAATCTTCAAAAAGGGCAAGAAGGAGGACCCAGGGAAATACAGGCCGGTCAGCCTCACCTCCATCCCCTGAAAGGTGATGGAGCAGCTTACCCTGGAGGTCATCATCAAGCAAGTGGAGGAAAAGAAGGTTATCAGGAGTAGTCAGCATGGATTCACTAAGGGGAAATCATACTTCACCAATCTCATAGCTTTCTACGATGGCATGACTGTCTGAGCAGAAGAGGGGAGAGCAACGGATGTTGTCTACCTCGGCTTCAGCAAGGCTTTCGACACTGTCTCCCATAATATCCTCCTAGGGAAGCTCAGGAAGTGTGGGCTGGATGAGTGGTCAGGGAGGTGGATTGAGAACTGGCTGAATGGCAGAACTCAGAGGGTTGTCATCAGCGGCGCTCAGTCTAGTTGGAGGCCTGTAACTAGTGGTGTCCCCCAGGGGTCAGGACTTGGCCCAGTCTTGTTCAGTTTGTTAATCAATGACCTGGATGAAGAGTTAGAATGTACCCTCAGAAAGTTTGCTGACGACACCAAACTGGAAGGAGTGGTGGGTACACCACAAGGCTGTGCTGCCATTCAACGTGACCTGGATAGGCTGGAGAGTTGGGCACAGAGGAACCTGCTGAAGTTCAACATGGACAAGTGCAGGGTCCTGCACCTGAGGAGGAACAACCCCATGCATCAGTACAGGCTTGGGGCAGACCTGCTGGAGAGCAGCTCTGTGGAGAGGGACCTGGGTGTGCTGGTGGACGGCAGGTTGACCATTAGCCAGCAGTGTGCCCTTGTTGCCAAGAAGGCCAATGGCATTCTGGGATGCATTAGGAGGAGTGTGGCCAGCAGGTCGAGTCAGGTTCTCCTTCCCCTCTACACTGCCCTGGTGAGGCCCCATCTGGAGTACTCTGTCCAGTTTCGGGCTCCCCACTTCAAGAAAGACGTGGCGCTACTGGAGAGAGTCCAGCGGAGGGCTATGAGGATGATGATATGGGGACTGGAGCATATGTCCTATGAGGAGAGGCTGAGGGATCTGGGCTTGCTCAGCCTGAAGAAGAGAAGGCTGCGAGGGGACCTAATATATACTTATAAATATCTACAGGGTGGGTGTCAGGAGGATGTGGCCAGACTCTTTTCAGTGGTGCCCAGCGACAGGACAAGGGGCAACAGGCACAAACTGGAGCTTAGGAAGTTCTGTCTGAACATGAGGAAGAACTTCTTCCCTCTGAGGGTGACGGAGCACTGGAACAGGCTGCCCAGGGAGGTTGTGGAGTCTCCTTCTCTGGAGATATTCAAGACCGTCCTCGACAAGGTCCTGTGCATCCTGCTGTAGGTGACTCTGCTTTGGCAGGAGGGTTGGACTAGATGACCCATAGAGGTCCCTTCCAACCCCGAACATTCTTTGATTCTGTGATTCTGTGATTTCTCCTTCATTCAAAGCAGCTTCATCATGACTAAGTACAGATACAGGATAGGAATTAAATGCTTAAGTTGTTTCCACAAAATAAATATTTCAGCTTTCATAAGAACTTAGCTACCTGACAAAAGATGCAGGAAGAAATCTTCTTCTCTAACATCTGTTTAAATTTCCAGATTCTTCAATTCTGAGTTTTCTTCTTTCTGGGAAAAAACAATCTAAGCGGAAAATGCCTTATTATTATGTATTCCAATGGTAACAGCCAGAATCCTTTCAGGATCCAGGGCAGCTTTGATTTAACAATTTTTTTCTTAGTGCTACTGAAGAATAACAGGATTTTCGATGTACAGTTGGACATAGCACACATGGCTTTTACAAGAGAAAATGGTAGCGTAGAGAAATATATATTGATAGGTGTTAGAATGACATGACCATGAGAAAGCAAAAAACCACTATGTGGTTCACAAAGAGAACTCCCCTTTTTGGTGAGTTACATAAGGAACCAGTAATACACTCAGAAAGACAGCTCTTGATTCAAAACGAGTATTCATCTACTACTAAAGGTGAAAAAACACCAATGCCTAAGTATCAAAGTGTGGGGACCCAAAGTCTGCCTCCCTCATTCAGACTGGAAACAAACTTGTGCTTAGAGATCTACTGAAGGCATGTTTGCAGCGGAGAGTATGTCAGTTCTGAGGTCTGCCAGGAGCAAAATGTCTGTCTTGCCTAGATATCAGGATATTTCCTTTGTAAATGCTTTGCTTGATTATAGCATTAGAAACAACTCTTAGAGGGTTAAATAATAAAACTTGTTGTTTATGTAAAATAAAGTCCTTCTTGCATATCAAATTGAAAGGTGAAAGGGTATAATAAATAAAACTTCAGGGTGGTACATATCTGAAAGGACGCTGCTGGATAGTCTTTGTATTTTTTAAATTTCTTGGTCACAATGGCCTTCTAGCATCATAAATATGGAAGACAAAAAAGTAACTACATAGAGAAAGACTGTGGAAATCACACAAATCAGTATCACAAGCCCTCTTTACTTCAGTAACCACTTGTAGACACTTGTTCTGTAAAATGCCTGAAAAGCACCTTCAGTTTTAAGCCTTCTCTGCTTCTCCTTGCAACCTGTATTTGGATTTCCTTGCATCACCCTCTCGGAATGAAGAAAATCCTTTGCAACAAGTTTGGAGTATTTATAGTACTTCTGCTAGTACTAGAACATGTTACTTCACTTTCATCTGAAGGGGCAAAAAAGAAACTAGCATATCAGGCTGCAAACATGGAGCAGTCATTCAGCCTTTATTTCTGTATTTTATACATATTAAAAAGCAGAATTTGACATGAGGACACCTTTTAATTTTCACTGAAATTTATCAGCTGCAATGTTGCTATTTTCTTCTTTGCAAAGAACGTGCAAAATTATGAATTCTGAAGGCTCTTTTCTCTTTATCCAACAATTTTATTCTAGGATAACAAAATCATGGGGAAAAAAAGAGTAGACTAGATAATTTCTGAGAGAAAAAGCTTCCATAACACCAGAATAATGAGCTCATAGAAATACCATGAATGAAACAGAAGAGGAACTCACATGACTGGAAAATATTTAGGTCATCTTAATAGGCCTTAAAATTACAGGAAGGGCAATTTACAAGAAGCTTGAGGGAAATTCCCATAATCTCTGATATGTCTTACAGAACTCATTAAATCTGTTATTTAATCTGATTAATTTATGCCCATTTACTTGCAATGCCCCAGCACAGTTTAACTGCATTTAAATGAATTGATCTTGTACTGCATACAGTGCAAAAAATAGCTAATGTAAACATAAGAAGGCACCCGAATGCTGACATCTCTCCCACCCCTCAAAATCCAGCCTTCTCCTGATTTACCAAGTCACTTCTTCATGGTCTATTACAGAAAGTGACTAGGACTTCCACAAAATATATCAGCAGGATACTCTGCTTTTATAGTTCCCTAGAAAAAGATCCATATCTAATGTTCAGAACAAGCTGCAGACATCTTCGGTCCTCTAGTCTACTGCTGTAACCAGTCACAGTCCCACCAAGATATACATGGCTATTTCATGTTTTGGAGATGTAATAACTCACTTTTTGAAAACGGCTTTGAATAATGAGGATATGGAGGTATCAAGTGCTACAGTAGGGCTAGCTTAACCATTTTCTCTGAAAACAGAGCAAGTTTCAGTCTACAAATCAAATGCAGTTTCCCAATGGGATTGCAATAGAAATCTAGATTATTATCATTATTCTATATTGCTCATACTGAAAGAAGACGTAGGCATTTATATGGACAGACAGGAAAAGAAAACTGTTATTTCAAGAAATTCTCAGGCCAAATGCAAAGAAGTAAACTGTTCTGGTTTTGTCTGCAGCCGGCAACAAAAGCACCACACAGCCGTCCCTCCCCCCACCAGGGTGCGCAGGGGAATGGAAAGAAACAGGCAGAAACTGGTGGGTCGGGATAAGGGCAGTTTAACAGAACAGCAAACAAAGGGAACAGGAACAACAACGATACAGATAAGGAGAAAAACACAACATGAACCGCACGACCCACAGAGCCGTTCTCCTCGACAGGACCCGCGCCCGTGCTTCCGAGCCGCGAGTGAGCTCATGCCGCGCCGCACCCCCCCCCGGAACCCAGCATGACGGCACATGGTATGGAATACCCGGCTCTGTTTGGCTAGGTTGGGGTTGGGTCAGCCCACCCGGCTGTGCCCTTTCCTGGATTCTGGTGAAAATTAACCCTGTCCTGGCTGAACCCAGGACATAAACCAACCTGATTTTCTTCAGAGAATAATTCATGTTACCAGAACCAGGATGGAAGAAATAGTCACATGTAAAGGTCTTCCCAGAGACAAATTAGAGATATTTCAAGTGACAACAGGGACTGCACAAAGCAGCCAGAAAGACTGAAAAAGTTCAGTGAAAGGGGATGTGTATTGAAAAGCAGAGAGGCCACATTAAGTGGGGCAAAAAAAGAAACAAGAATTAAAAAAAAAGCCGTAAAGCCAGTGGAAAGAGTAGATATACAAATAGCTTTGCAGGTTGCCAAGCTGATATATGCTTTTGCTTCAGCTGTGTACATACCCTCATGTGTCCATGGTTACTTTGTTGGCTGACGTTTTGTGTTAAACCTTAGCGAAACATCTTAGTTATCAAACATTTTTCAGGAAAAGGATTATTCACCAAAACGTTAGCAGAACACCAGAGTGTTGTCTTCATTTATGATGGGATTTAGAATTTTTTTCCAAAAGGGAAAGGAGGAGATAGATTTACTTGAATTTTCACTCACTTCAGATTGGAAAATGTTGAAAAGGAAAAAAGAAAATATTCCATAAGTATCTCTGCAAGCATGACAGGTTTATGTCCATGAAAATTGTCTGTCCATGACAGGCATGACAGTTGATGTCCACCTAATAATTACATGAGTTCTTCGACAAAATAGTGTGATAAACAGAGGGGGTGACTAAGCCAGCAAAGTATATTTAACAAATTTCAGACATCCTTTCACTGTGCTTCTATACTGAAAGCTGCTCACTTCAGTATTATTTCCCTAGTTTCATCACCACACTCTGTACTGTAAATCAATGTCCTGTGCTACAAACCAATGAAACAAAGCTTAAACAAAGAAAATCTAATCACTAAGATGGTAATGGGGAATGTCTCAGGCTTTAGGAATGTTGTCAGAAATATAAAACATCTTTGTAATCTCTCTCATGCTTTTATAAACATGAAACTGAACCTGTAACTTAAAAGCCCTACTTACACTTGTATTTTTCTTCTGATTTTCAGAGACTCTGGATGTTTGAAGAAGGAAGAGTCACAAAGATGCAATCTGTTATTTTGATGCAATTATATGGAGGAAACAAGAGTTCTCTAAAATAACAGTTACTTCTGAACAGAGTTTTATTAATGTTGTATTTATTTGTTGGATTTCTTTTATGAGAGAGCAGTGATACATCAATTAGAAAGCATCATATTAGCAGCACAAAGAAAAAATATTTCAGGATCCCACCCACCTACCACTCTCAAGCACAATGAGGATGTCAGTCCTGTTGAAGATTTGCGTTGATATCCAACTGAACCAGCCCACTTTGTTCAATTCTTAATGTAAGTCGTGATCACCTGCTTCTTTATTGAAATCAAATATCAAACAGACTTGCAAAAAATCTTGTTTTACCATGCGTCTGGGAAAACAAAACCAAGAACAAACCAAGGCAGCTCTCAATGTTTAGCCTATGATTTTCCTGCCTGGTCCTGTATTTTATCCCTTGGACAACAGGCAGGGGAAATATTTCTGAAACGACCTGTAGAAAACATAAAGAGAATACACTAATCAAGTAGCAACAACTTTTAAATTATTCTTTTATACTTCAGTAGCTCTCTCTCTTCATTAACTTAAAAGTACAGCCATCTCCAAGTGTTGCATTCCTTCCCTGTAATCTTCCATCCTTTCTTTCTCTATCTTCATAGTTATCCTAACAATGCTCATACAGCTAAAATGACTGTCAAGGTCATAAATCTGTTTGTTGAAAGTTCAAGGTTGCTGAGTGGTGAAACACTTTGCAAACTATGTTAAACTGAGTAAACTGTCTTCTTCACAGAAAGATGATAAATCAGTCTAGGTCATATGGTGATTCTTAAATCAGATATACATGAATTAAATAAGGTAATAGCAATATGTTTCAAAGTACTCATGAGAATAAAAGAACTCCAATACCACCTAGTGTCTGCTAGGTACACTGTCCTTCACTGAACACTGAGACAAAATGGTGGAAGAAAGGACAACCATCACGTGGAGTCCTGTAAAGACAATGCTGGGGGTGAAAGAGAGGCTCCTGCAAATAGGAGGAAAATACAAGACATGCATTAAAAATAATTTCCTAAACTGAACAAAGTTAAGAGAAATTACTACTGTGAAATGCAACCTACAGAGCTGGCTTTCGGGAACCTTTCTGACAAAATGTAGTTTTTCTTAACCATTTGACAGTGAGATCCTGCTGACGGGCAAAATCTTCCTGAAGGTTAAAAGCTAGGTATAATTAAGTCCCTGGTTTGGGATCCAGAAGCCCTGGACTTCTTTTTTTCAGTTCCGGTACAGCCTATCTGTGCAATCTTGAACAAATCAATTAATCTGAAGAATCGAAATACATACAAAATTCAATTTTCCTCTCTTCTGCTGTGAGAGTGAAATCTTCGTAGAATAATGGATTATTCCTTATTCTTTGAGAAGACATGCTGTATAAGCAGTCAGGGATTTAGGAGCTTGTGGAGTAAAACAAAATACCTACCTCTTCCTGAAGATATTTGTCCAATATTAGTTATAATTATTTGCCATTTCATTGAGACGTATGTGAGGTTCTTGCTAACCAAACACTTCATATCCAAAACTGTGTTCTATTTCTATGCCTTATTTACTGTTCCCTCTTCTAAACAAATATATTGCATATTTTTCTATTGCATGCCTAATTGAATACCATGAACATTTTGGTCCTGTAAAAAGAAACGCAGCTAGAGACAGAATGTGTCACAAAACATTCACCAAAGCCTGATTGGGCTCAGACACAAGATTATGTGTGGTGACTGGTGCTGTTTCATCAATTAGCTCTCACTTCGGCATTGTCTCCATCCTGGCTTTCTCCAGCTTCCTCTTTTGTTTTCTGATCCAGGACATTCTTATTGCTCACACTGGAGTCGTGTCCTTGCTATCCAGATCCCTAATCCTCCCCATGTGTTTAAAACTTCCTGCATAGCTCTGAATTTTCCGTGTTCTCTTTACTAGGACATGGCAGTTGATAACCTATTCTTCTAATCCACACATTCCTATTATAAAAGAAGGGAACAACATGGAAATCAAAGCAACCAACAGCACCGCCTGAATATTTAGAAGATGTGAGGTTTCTATGTAGCACTGCAAAATTCCCATCCAACACATTTATCTTTCTCTCAATATCTGCTAAAGCTATTCCCTCTGTCCTTTGTTCCTTAACTCCCAAAACATAAACGTCCATGTTGTAGGACTGGCCTGGCTGCTAGACCCTGTGATAAAGGCTATCCTATGAAAAAAACAGTTTCAAAGAAAAGAACAGAAGACAGGCAGGGAAGCAAATGCAATTTAATTGCAGTTTTCAAATACACACAAATTGATGCAAAAAAAAAGGAGAAAGGGAACAATCTGTTTTCCTTGTTCTTTTTGCACAGCATGAAAAAAAAACAATTTAATACCACAGCAGAAATGTGAGACGTTTGGAAAACTTCCCCATACTCAGGATAGCAAAGCTCCAAGGTTTGCTACTTGGCGACATTGCAGATGTGCCCATACTGGATATTTTTATAAGCTGCTCAAGCAAAGAACCCTAAAAAAAATATAGCACAGACTAAGTTGGTCTTTCCTTTGGGCATGTTTCAAGATATTGTAACAAATAGACATGTTTCTGGTGTTCCCCTATAGCTCTACTATTCCTTGAATCTATGACTAAATATATAAAACTATTTCTACATTAAAGTGTGTAAGGGTAGTGAAAGAAGAATGATTATCAATCCAATAGTACATCAACAACCTGGCAGCCGCACAGGGAGGATTAATATATAGTTGATTCAACCTCTATTAGACTCTAACCAAAATCAAGCCATTTCAAAGTTATTTTAAGGTAAGTTATCAAGGTTAGTGACCTGCATAAAATATTCATGTTTTAATGTATTAGCAGTTCTTTGGATCATATTTTTAAGCAATCCATTGTGACTCTTATTGTATTGCAGACCTATAAATTTGTAACAGTAATAGCCATTACTGTAACAGAGGAAACACTCATTCTCTGTTCTTATATTACTGGATTCTTTTAATAGTCGACAATTTAATTTAAACAGCTAATTTAGGGTAACAAAAAATATTACAAACAGCATAGGCTTCTCCTTAAATCAACCAATACAATCTCTTGTTGACAGTAAGATACCTTCATACTCATTGTAGCAAAGAAAAAAATAATTAAGATAACACAAAGCCAACTAAACTGTCATTCACAGCAAACATGATCTGCCAGAACACTTTCTTGTTAGTGACTGAAAAACTGGATGAGATCTTATCACATTTAAGGGGCAGATTATAGTGGAAAAGCAAATTCAGGTTGCAGAACTGACGGACCTCAGAACCCAGTGCCCCTCTGTCACGACCTTTTGGTCTTCATGCCTGGTGGTTCCAGCTGCAGCAGTATCCCATAGGAAGGCAGGTCCTTTAGGGGCTCTTCCATTTTCCCTCTGAGTTCACAGTCCCTCTATGCTAATTCATGCACCAGGGTAGTGCTTTTCATTTTGTTAATGTGCTAGAGATGCTTAAATAATAGGGATGATTGGGAAAGCCTATTTTGGTAACTTCAGTGACAATGTCACCCGGATAAAATATAGAAAGACATCCACAAAAGTGCTCTTCATACCTTCATTAGTTTTCTGCTACACTGACACTGCATCTCGTGTTTATACACCAGAACAAAATGGGTTTGTGAGTTTGCTTCTGGATTTGGAATTAAAAACTATGCCTGTATGAGGAGAATCCAGAATTGCTGACTCTTCAGGACTTGGTTAGGTAGTGATTTAGACTGCAATAGCCATTCTGCATGTTTTTTATTGTGCTTTCTTAGCATTAAAAATTCCTCATTTCTTTTAGAATAATGTCTTTCCAGCCTCACATTGTTGTGTAACTTTGGTGCTCTAAATTGCTGATCCGTTATGATTTTTGTGGGGAACCTAATCTGCAATTACAGTTCTCTGTTTCTGCAAAGGAAAGTAGTAGGCAGATAATGTATACCCATTTTACTTCCTTCCACCTGGTGTGCAAGTAAGCTAGAGTCAACCGTGGATGTTGACCTTGACTATTTTACTTCCTTCAAGAAGAATAAGTAAAACAGGGAACCTTGCTCATTCAAATAGCTATACAGTGTGTTGCTACCAAATTATATTATGGAATCATAGAATGGTAGGTGTTGGAAGGGACCTCTGCAGATCATCCATTCCAACTCCCCTGCCAAAGCAGGGTCACCTAGAGGAGGCTGCACAGGACTGTGTCCAGGTGGGTTTTGAATATCTCCAGAGAAGGGGATTCCACAACCCCTATGGGCAGCCTGTTCCAGGGCTCAAAGTAAGAAGGTCTGTCATCCCCAAGGTAAAGAAGGTCTTACTTCTATTCCGATGGAACTTCTCACGCTTCATTTTGTGCCCATTGCCCCTTGTCCTGTCTCTGAGCATCACTGAAAAGAGTCTGACCCCATCCTCCTGGCACAAACCCTTAAGACATTTATAACCATTTATAAGGTCTCCTCTCAGTCTCCTCTTCTCCAGGCTAAACAAGCCCAGGTCCCACAGCATTTCCTCGTAGGAGAGATGCTCCAGTCTCATCATCATTTTCTCAGCCCTCCTCTGGACTCTCTCCAGTAGTTCCTTGTCTTTCTTGAACTGGGGAGCCCAGAACTGGATGCAGTACTCCAGATGGAGCCTCTACAGGGCACAGTAGAGGGGGAGGGGAAACTCCTTCAACCTGCTGGTCATACTCTTCTTAATCACAGAATCATAGAATGTTAGGGGTTGGAAGGAACCTCTCTGGGTAATCTAGTACAACCCCCCTGCCAAAGCAGAGTCACCTACAGCAGGCTGCACAGGACTGCATCCAGGTAAGCCTTGAATATCTCCAGAGAACGAGACTCCACAACCTCCCTGGGCAACCTGTTGAAGTGCTCCATCACCCTCAGAGTGAAGAAGTTCTTCCTCGTCTTCAGACAGAACTTCCTAAGCTCCAGTTTGTGCCCATTGCCCCTTGTCCTGTCACTGGGCACCACTGAAAAGAGTCTGGCCCCATCCTCCTGACACCCACCCTTCAGATATTTGTAAGCATTTATTAGGTCCCCTCTCAGC
>Ga0065711_1051394_pt1 | contig 10400 bp, 5 predicted proteins | sample Hoacrofraction12_FD_59098 | JGI IMG/M metagenome (GOLD analysis project Ga0065711, IMG submission 59098) | Hoatzin crop microbial communities from Cojedes, Venezuela - Epithelial fraction 12 v2 (version 2) | ecosystem: Host-associated > Birds > Digestive system > Esophagus > Crop | place...
GCCGCGCCACCCCGCCGCCTCGGCGCCGCCCGCCGCCAAGGAGGCGTGCCGGCAGCGTCGGGCCCGCGCGTTACCTCTCCTTGTCAGCCGGAGACGCGGCGGCAGCCGCCATAACCCGGCAGCGCCGGCACCGCTACAGCCCCCAGTGGTGCCGCCCTCCCCCAGCTTCCCCTTCGCTGGGAAATCCCGCCCCCGCCCTGCAGGCTTGCGAATCCCATTGGGCGGTGGTGCTGTCTCTAAAGCGCATCACCCTGTGAGGAGGCGAGACGTGACCGCCGCTCAGCCGCCCGCTCAGCCGCGCATGCGCCTTGGCGGCTGGAGCGTGGGGCGGGACGGGACCGGGCTGGGGCCGGCTGAGGGGAGGAGAAGCGGGGCCGGGCTGGGGGGGGAAGATCCCCGCGGCGGCCCGGTCTGTGGAACCAGGAGCTCCCCGGTCGGTAGCGGAAGCGTGAGGCGAGAACGATGCCGTACCGAGGGCTACGGGACGACACCGCGCTGGGAGAGCGCTGCTGCGTTCAGCGCCCTTGGGTGCGGGCAGAGGCGGGAGGCCTGGCCCTGTCGGCTGCCCGCGCCGCGTGGGGCGCGCAGCCTCCCCGGGCGCAGGGAGCGCGGCGGGGTGACACGTACCCTGGGGGGGCACAGGCGCCAGCGGAAGGGGAACCCGGGGGGTGGTGACGGGCGGCACGAAGTCTGCCTGGAGGCACTAACGAGCGGTGTGCCCCGGGGGTCGCGTGCCGCTGAACGCCTCCGTTAACGATCTGCGTGGTGGGGCAGAGCTCACCCTCAGCAAGGTCGCTGGTGACACCAGGCTGGGAGGAGGGGCTGATAGGCCAGAGGGTCGTGCTGCCATCCAGAGGGACCTGGACAGGCTGGAGAAATGGGCTGATGGGAACCTCACGCAGTTCAACAAGGGGAAGTGCAAAGTCCTGCGCCTGGGGGGTAACAGCCCCAGGCACCAGCACAGGCTGGGGGCTGCCCAGCTGGAAAGCAGAAAAGGACCTGGGCACCCCAGTGGACACCAAGCCAGACACAAGCCAGCAACGTGCCCTTGTTGCAAAGAAGGCCAACAGCATCCTGGGCTGCATTAGGAGGACCGCGGCCAGCAGGTCAAGGGAGGTGATCCTTGCCTGTGCTCAGCGGGAGTGAGGTCATAGCTGGAGCGCTGTGCCCAGTGCTGGGCTCCCCACTACCAGAGAGCCATGGAGAGCGTCCAGTGAAGGGCCACCAAGATGATGAAGGGACTGGAGTATCTCTCCTAAGAGGAAAGGCTGAGAGAGCTGGGCTTGTTCAGCCTGGAGAAGAGAGGGCTCAGGGGGATCTCAGCAATGTGTATAAATATCTGCAGGGAGGGTGCAAAGAGGACAGAGCCAGGCTTTTTTCAGTGGTGCCCAGTGACAGGACCAGAGGCCGTGGGCACACACGGAAACACTGGAGGTCCCCTCTGAACATCAGGAAACACGTTGTCACTGTGAGGTTGCCCAGGGAGGTGGCGGAGTCTCCATCCTTGGAGATGTTCAAAAGCCATCTGGACATGGTCCTGGGCATCTTGCTCTACATGGGCCTGCTTGAGCAGAGGTTTGGACCAGATGACCTCCAGAGGTCCCTGCCAGCCTCAACCATTCAGTTGTTCTGTGAATTTCACAGGGCACGTTCTGTGCAGTTACGCTCACCAGTTAAACTTCAGTCAGTGGCTATGTGCCAGAACAAAGAACTGAAAGTATTTATTCAGTGTTTATCCATGGTGTTACACTTTTTTTTCTGCTCCACCAAAGCATCCAGCTCTCCGCAGTGAAATATGGAAGAGGAGGGTGCTGAGACCCAGTGCAACATAGTGGTTTTCCCAGGTGAGAACTGCAGGTACAGTTCATGAAAACCTGGAAGATGTTAAGAGTTGTGGAGAAGCTTCAGAACGAATCAGGGGGGCACTTGGTGCACATTACTGAGTTACTTGGACTATTCAGTCTTTTGAAGGATAGGCAGTTTTGTTCTATCTTTGCTCTCGTTATGTCAGAAGTGAATACGCCGTACAAAGTGTTACAGCAAAGAAATACGAACAGTACAACTGTGTGGCCTCAGCAGTAGCAGCTTTTGAAAACGTGACTGCAGCTGTCCGGCAGCAAGGCAGAGATTTGGCAGCACCTCACAGACATGACTTGACAAGCTCCTCAGGTAAAAAAAAGGTTATGTAGGCGAGGTGTGTCAAGTTACGAAGGAAACTGTTGATGCAATAGTTGCCCAGTGCAAAAGATGCATTTTTGGAGGGTGATCTGATTGCCTTCAAGCTGGCTGATGTGGAGTTAAGCGTAGCTCTCTAAGAGGTAATCTGTTACAAATAATTACTTAGACATTTTTTGTTGCTTAACAATAAAATGTTCTCATCTTGTTAACGCTAGCCTGGTAATGGATGTCCTATGTTGTTCTTTCTCTGCACAGTGTTTTTCTGTTAAATCTCCACTGCGTACCCACACTCATGTGTCTATTAAATGATTTTCCACTGAGATCCCCACCACCTAAGAAGTGTTGGAGCTGCCGTTACCTTGGGCATTGTCCTGCCGTCCAGGTTTCCAGTGCTTAATCTGCGTGTTGGCCTCAGCAGCTGAAGCTGGTTCTGCCAGCTGTTGTCACCTGCACTCGGGCAGAGAGAGGCAGGCGGCAGGGGAGGGAAGGAGGGCGGTGGGCAGGTCGGCAGCCTTGTGGTCGCGGCCAGCGGGCGTTTCACCTGCACGTCCCCTGGTCCCCTGTGGTCCTAAAGCTAAAAAAGGCTTCAACAACTTGTTTACGCCATTTAATCCTCCATGACTGTACATACAATGTGAACTGTGGACAGGCTAGTTCTTACTGTATTCGCTGTGTCACCGTGCAGGCGTGCAGTATGCAGGGCATGCTCATGACCAGACGATTACATGAAACATGGTCATCACTAAAACGTGTTAAAAATCAAGCCTATTGCTGTTTGGTTTTGTCAGATAATACGCGTAGCCCTTTCTTCCTGGGACACATAGGCTTGAACCCGCCAAAAGGATATAAACGTATCTTACTCTGAAGGACAGTGCTCTAGCACAGTTTAAATAGAAGAAAAATCTAATGCTTTTAGGAAAAAAATACTAAGAAATATTTATTTGGTATTACCACAGCTTCATAAACAAATAAAAAATAGGCTAAAACTTAATGAGCTAATATTAAAATTGACTTCTTCACACTGTGTGGTCCCCCCGTCCCCCGCCTCCCCCTCCTGCCTTAGATTTGATTTCTGCAACGTTTTTAGTTTCTCAGTTACTTTGCAAAGCAATTTCTGGTGCATAATGGGCTACTATTGGACAGCAGCTTGAGAAGCACTGCTGATGTTCTGTTAAGGCATCGCTCACAGCGGCAGTTTGAGAATGGCACAGTACCACCGTTGCGACTTAAGGTTGCTCTCAATCAGTCCACTTAAATCAGGACACAGAAAGCTGTTGTGTATTTGTTTAATGTTACATTTGACAATTGCATGTTATTTTTTTCCTTTGAATTCGTACGGCTTTTTAATACCAATATATTTGATTAATGGCTTCTCTGTTAAAACAATATTTAGTAACAGAACAAAAGCTACACAGCCTGTATCAGTATTTGTGGCGACAACAAAAATTATTTTCCACATCCTTTTCAGATGGAAAAAATAATTAAAAAAATTGTTGGAAAACTGAGTTTGTGGAGTTACAGATTTGATCATCTGACATCCATGTCTGACCACAACAGGGGAAGCATGTCTTCTTTTCTGCAGATGCTGTTACTGCATACCAGTCTCATTTCTTGGTGCTAGAATTCACAATATCTTGAAACTAACATGCCTAAAATGAAGCATGGGCTACAGACATGTCAGTTTTAATCCCCTTCATTACTGTAGAATGACTTCATGGAGTATATGGGCATCCAGTCACGGCATTTTTTCTAGTGCTGTAAGAAATACATCTCAAACTTGAATTTTGCATATTTCCAGCCTGAGGAAGTCAGAGACAGAAGTAGGTCACAAAGCACGCTAGCTCAGGCACGCTGCAGCTGCACGCACTTCTCAAATATCTGCTGTCCCTGACATCAGAAATTGAATGACAAAGCAATCAAAACCTGACAGCTTTTGAACACTTTAAAGCAGTATGTAGTGAAGGTATAATTGCTGGTGAGGATAGGACTCACGTACGTCTGCAGCGAAATTTCAAGATTGCAAATAATGCCTTTGGTGAGTGACAGGGACACTGGTCTCTGAAAGCCGTGTGTAACCCGGTGAGGTGCTTCCATTTGCTGCAACTGCTGCGGAAGGGGAAGTGGCAGGGAACGGGCACTGCGCTACAAGCATCTCCAGCAGAGAATTCCCTCACTGTGTACACACTGCCCGCAGCAAGTCGGGTGTCTGCAGCCAGACTCTATTTTTACTGTTAAGGGTGTCTAGGGAAGAAAAATAGTAAAACAATCCAGCAACAAGAGCCCCGTGCAAGTGTGAAACAGAAATCAACAGTGGTTGTGGCACAGGCTGGTACATTTCCCCTGGGCTGAACGCCAATGCCCTAACTAGAAGTGGGAGCCCAAGAAAACGCAGATGGTTTGAGGTGACACAGCTCCTCTGTGTTTTACTGGAAGTGTTGTGTACAGATGCCAGCTTATCCAGACCTAGCTTACGTGTTCAGTTTTCTCTAACCTGGTGTTACGTGGCATAGTCTAAACATGCTAGAAATGCCTATATTATAACTGGACTAGTGAAGTCATTCAGGAGGCGGTGTATTTTCAGCTAGACTGGTGGAACAGCTCTGTAGCAGACTGCAGATAAAACACATGACAAAGAAAGGGGATGTGCAGTGAAATCTTGGTTGGTTCAACAGATATTCAAGGGAAGGGGGCAAGCTGAGAAGGATTTTCTCCACAATTTTTATAAGCAAGGATTCAAAAAATGGCATTCAAAATAAAATATAGGGGCTGTGGAAAAAAAAGAAAACCAAACATCTGTTCAAAATGGAATCATACTTCATGAAATGTGACTCTTAAGGTGGAAGTGACAGGTGTGAACTTTGAATGGCATAGAGAAAACAATGCTGTCCTTCATTTAGTTTCATAAAACTGGTATTTATTTACGATGAAAATTCAACATGCAGAATTAACCATACCATTCTTGGTATATGCCACTTTTGAAAGACTGTATACACCATTTTCCCAAAAGAAGTGGTCCATAGACTACCCCACTTCTTTCAGACTTAACAATCCAAAATGCTGTCTCTCACATACGTTTTCTCTGGACAGGCATTACCTCATGTCCATCCTGCAGCGACAACAGCTACAGAACTTTACTAACCAGAAGAAGCATCACTTTTGTTCATCTCAGTGGTAGAGATCTATACACAATCTTGACAGCCTGTATATCCTTAAAAAGATCCTGGGGATGTTCAGGGGGGTGAAAAAATCTTAAAGGATCTTAAAAGGATCTTGGGAATGTTCATCTTGGGGATGTTCATTCCTTTCTCGGGCATGTGGGATGTTCTAAAGGCGGCTTGAAGCAGTCATCCTGACTTGTATGCTCTTAAAAGTTTTTGGATGATGTCACCTAGACCCAAGCCTTGACTTATATGAATCTCTGCTTAGCTGGTGACAGGAGAACTGGCAAAATGGCAATAGAAAAACAGGGACTTCTACCCACCTCATTCCTTTATATTTGCAGAGACTGTATCTCTTAAGCATAGATCTCAGATTTACACCCAGACATTCTCTGGCCTTCTGTTTTAGCCTTGCAGAACAGCCGACAGCTGTGTAAAGTCAGAACTGTGTACAGTCAGTTTGTGTAGATCAAAAGGAAACATCAGTCATCTGCGTGTAACACAGTAATACAATGTTTGCACTGAATTCATAGCTTTCACTGAAGCTCGGGGATTTCTGTTTGTAAGAATTCCAAATGACTTAAAATACAGTGTCAAATAATCCATCATGGTTGTTCAGCTGCTCAATTATAGTCAGAAATAAAAGATGCCAACTCCCCTTCATCACACAATGGAATAACAATAATAAAAAATATTTTAAAAAATGGGAGTTTTCTCACCATTCATATAAATGGCTTAACTTTCACATCTACCTTCCTGCTCTTCTGTAGCTCCTTCCACTCAGAGTATGTGCCATCACAGACCTTACCAACAATCTAGGTAAGATGCACAAGCAAATCTGAATTCCGTGTTAGGTTGTATCCAAACTGCATTTCCCCCCCTGCCCCAAACAATACACTTTTTATACAGAGGACTGTCATATTAAATGTAATCACTCAAATCTTCTTTTCATGATCCCTACTGGATTTAAACTGCAGGTGATAGTAATAACGCTTTTTATTTCTTCTGAATAAAAGCGTTTCAATTACTAGCAATGGAATTTCCCTTTCTGCACATAAATCAAGACTTAAGTGTATCTTTCTCTGGAACGCTTCAAAAATACAGTACCAGCTAATTAGTCCTGAAATTACAACTCATCTTCTCAACTATCAAGGAGCACTACAAATACTGGAAACCAAAGGATCTTGGTAACTGAGCAACAGTGCCTTTTCTTAGTTTAAGAAAGTGCTTCCAAGTATGCCAAAGCCTAAAGTGAACCTAAGAGTGCAAAATATGCATGTATATATAAATACATGTTTGTGTCTGTGTTGGGAATTAATGAGTCTGGGTCCCTTAAGAGTCTCTAATCGGTGACTAAACAATGCATTTATTATGGGAAAGAGACTTTGCAATTAACAGCGTCTCTGCTGTGCTTATGAGTCATAATGAAGTAAGCCTTCTTGCGAACGTCTTGTAAGTAACAGAGAGATTACAGAATTACACTGGGTTGCAACCAGATTTTGTTTTGTGCCGTTTGTTCTAAAATGAAACACGAAAGAGAGCAGAGAGCTCTGCTGGGGAACTGCAAATCTCCGAGCTGCTTTTTTTGCACTTCTGGTTCATGCAAAATGAGAAACTGTGTGGTTTTCTAGAGCATTTGTTCTGGTATGCCGAACCACTGCTGAAGTGTCTGAACAGCAACTTCCTTTTTAAATGAAATCATATTTCTAATACAGCAAACAGACACCCAACGTTCAGTAGTAGCCAAGAAAACAATCCCACTCTGACAAGGTGCAATCAGGAGGAAATTTTATATAACACTGCAAGTAATAAATAAATTATGCATAGCAATACTAAATTCAGAATTAGCATATTGTGAAACAAAATACATTAGAATAGTTGAAGAAAGAATTAATTACAGAGTTAGGATATAAACAGTAATGCATCTCAGGCAGAAGCAAACAACAAAACTGAAGGAAAGGTAATTGTGGGCTGAGCTTGTTCAAGAGAAACAACGTTTACAGGTGGGAAAAAGCATCTGATCTCAGAGGATGACAATTTAATTACTTGCAGAGAACCAGTACAAGATTTATTCATGTTAAATCCCACCAAGTAGTAGGGCATTAGAGACACGGTTTGTATGCATGGCTTGAGGTCTGGACAGAAGTGCGTTCTACTGACTGAACAAGTTCCCCCTGTATCTTCCTGACGATTCCTAATTGCAATTCCACAGCCACTCAAGCAAAGGATGCTTCACAAACAGCAAAATTGAATAATTTCCTGAAATCTTGAAGTGGCAGAAATTCATAAATACATAAGCCTGTAACTATGTGGAAATTTCCTATGAAAGGTTATTTGCAAATCTATTCTAGGGAGGCATTACTCAGTCTTAGAGAAAGTAAAAAGCACATCTGGTAAACTGAAAGTTGACAGCAGAAAATCTGTGTGTTAAACACATACCGTATATTCATCCTGGCATCACAAGTTAATTGGCACCTACATTAATTACTGTTGTGAACTCTTTTTAGCTCTTCAGCACCACACCAAATCCCCTTGCACTTCCAAAGTTTAACCAAACACAACACGTAACCAGTTAACTTACCATTCTGAGTAAAAACTCAACCTTAACTACATTAACATTCTCTATAGACACATTTACAGATACAATCTGTTATTCTGCATATAGGAGACTAAGAAGCAGGAATGCTATTTCTGTATGTGACTTGAAATAAAAACAAAAAAGCGTGCGCGACTCTTCTAGTTTTACTTAAAAGTGCAAAGGAGACAGCTGTGGAACCAGAGAGTGAATACATTTGGGCAATTTGGTATTAAGAAGGTCTCTGAAGTTTTAAGCATGTGGAGAAAGTCATGCTTCATGCTAAATGACACTGCACTTCTCAGTCGCAGCTTCATCCAAGTCACACATCTCAAGAACACAGCTGTCTGACAGGTGGGTGAGACTTTGCAAGGCATTACCATAGATACATGAAGTTACGTTTAGGTAGAAGTCTACACGCGATTGTTAGCAACGCTCTTGTGCCTGTTCACATTATTTAATGAAAGCTAGATGAGAAAAGACAGTCTCGGAGGCATCTAGTAACAAGAGAATAGAAGAGCTTGTAAGAGTCCGCCTAAACATTTTCCAGATCATCCCTACAAGTAGTATCGTCTTCATTAGGGAAGGGCTATGTTCTCTCCCTCTTCAAGCCTCTTCCAGAAAACAACTGGTTGTAATAAATCTTATTACTGGAAGGATTTACTGCATTGAATTTAATATTGCAAATTTAAGATTGTCACCTAGAAGTTTACATACGGTAGAAAAAATTGTTCTTTGGGTATTTTTGATGAAGAAATTTTTCCACAAGGACAAACCACAGACTGATGCAAAACTGCTGAAGTTAGTTGTCAGAATTTCCAGGATAAAGGACTTACCCAAACATAACATATTTAAATGGAAAGCGCTAGGGGCCATTAGGCAGGAGTTCAGAGTGAACAATAGTTAAGACTAAAAAAACCCGAACTTTAATTTGCTTTTGCTGTCTCAAAAAGGATAAAGAACAGGTCTGAAACTTGGCATATTGGCTTAAAACTGTGTGTAACGGCTTGATCCAGTGCGCTGACCATCCATGCACCACCCCAACCTCTCCCTACCAGCCCCATTTATCTTCTTTCCCGCTGGCTCAGGTGGCACTTGTCTCTGCACTCGGCAAATTCAGCATGCTAAAGGCAGCACAAATCCTGCTCTCCCTGTCAGTTATGCTAGGTAAGAGGTGAGCCAGTCCACCAAAAGGTCAGAGGAGAGGCAAGATTCACAGCCAGGAGCACGGAAGGGAGAAGAAAACTTCTTTCAACAGTGCATGCTGTTTCTTCAATTCTAGGAATAATACAGACCTTTATCCTTAAGAAGAATGAAGAAGCTAATACACGGTTATCTCTTGGTAATCGCAATTTCTGTTAAGAGGGATGGGGGGATGGACAGTTAGGAAATACTCCACAGCAACCATCAAAAGAATTCAGCTATCAGATTATCAAACAGAAGTTTTGCAGTTTCATGGTCTACTGGTATACTTTCAAAATAAAAATGTCACTGGTTCGTGAATGAAATGTTCTTTCTCCTGTGCAGCTTATGCAGTTTACTGGGGAAGATCCAGAAGTTCATCCCTGGGACAACATGGCTGAGTGTCTCTGAAATTATCCCTTTTCTTTCCCTCCTGCTTTACCCAAGACACAGCAACTAACTTCCCAAAGCCATCAAAGATACTAGTCTATGCTGAAGAACACTGCTGCTCACTGAAGTTTATAGCATAAATTATACTTGTATTCTGCAGCCAAATCCTGCTTGAAACAATATTCCAACCTCATCAGGAAATCCTGGCAAGGCTTCTCAATTTTCAAGCTGTCAGAGTTTTGAGAATTATCGTTGAGCTTTCAGGGGAAAATACTCTTGATAGAAAATGGCACATGTAGAAATAGATTAGTTCCCCTTTAGAGTTTGCAGTAATTAGATCAGTAATTAGCAATCAGTAATTCGAAGAGCTTTCACAGAGATTGAGCAATAACCTTAACTGCAGCACACTGTAAGACACTAAAATGAATGTACATTTTAAAAAGTGAACGAATTACACTTTGTGGAGAGGTCACGTTTCTGCTTTTCACATCAACAGGACAAAGCTATAAAGCTATAAGTCAGTCTGAAATAAGCTTTGTGAGTGCATTTTCAGTATAAACTTATTTCTAAGTACAAGTTTGATATGTTCGGGATATGGTAAGCTAATTCAAGGGCAACCAAAGGTGTGAGCCCAAGTCACAAAAGTTCTACCAAAATGTGCAGAAAGAAAGGCAGTGCATCCCAGAAGAACAGTTTCCTTAGCTCGCTGCTTTTCTTTGTTTTGCCTTGACATAAATAATGTCCTCTTACCTGCTGTGGTAACCTCATAAAAATAAAACCAAGGAACAAGAGTAAATCCTTAGCAGCATAAATAAAATCTGACTATCATGAATTCACACATCATTAACAAAATCCAAGACCAAGTATACTTATTACAGCCTTTTTTTTTTTTTTTTTTTTTTTTTTTTTTTTTTTTT
>Ga0065711_1051395_pt1 | contig 10399 bp, 8 predicted proteins | sample Hoacrofraction12_FD_59098 | JGI IMG/M metagenome (GOLD analysis project Ga0065711, IMG submission 59098) | Hoatzin crop microbial communities from Cojedes, Venezuela - Epithelial fraction 12 v2 (version 2) | ecosystem: Host-associated > Birds > Digestive system > Esophagus > Crop | place...
AATCACTGCTACAACTCCCCAAAGACATAAAATAGCAATAAAATGCATTCCCTATTTATGTCTCTTCACAAACCTATAACTTCATTCTGCTTCCAAAGAGGTCTTGAGAGAGGACAAGATAAGATTCACCACTGTCACCACTGCAGCTTATTTTAAATTTATTTAGCATGTCCAGCACATTTAACATTTATAGCACTTTATGACAAAGTGCTATTAATCTCAATAGAAAATTGAATTAGAAAGCTTTGAATCACTCTAAAAGTTAACATAAATTTACCTATATTACAGATAGAGACACAAAAGAGACTTGCAGAAAGAACAGTATTGTCTACTACATCCTCTAAAGCTGGAATGACATCTCTATTCAATTTCATTAAATTTGTCCATCAGATTGGAACAGAAGCAGAAACCCCCTGTATTTTGGCCATCATGCTGTATAAGTATAGGCATCCACACACATATATGTGCATGTACAACATGCACAGACACACAGTTCTGCAAATTTACCTACACCCTCTTGTATGCATACACAACATATGCCATAATTGCAAATTCTAATATTCATCCTCTGGACCACTGATACACTCGCCAAGGCGGCTTAGCCTGACAGCTACAGGCCAGACACCAGTTTTGAGCCCCCTCTTTCAAGAGGTTTGAACACAGACTCGTAGAAGTTACCTGGGTGTCAATACCTGCTCCTAGCATTACTAGTCCACTGCTTCCTTTACGCAGAGGTACAGTGAACGCCTTACTGCCAAAGTGCCTTTGGAAGGCATAGCACATTGTTCTGCTGTATCAGGAAATGGTGCAGGACAAGCCACCCTTCCCTCAGGGTCGTAGAAGAAAAGGTGGTGAATTGGATGAAGTTAGTTGGCAGGCTGTACAGTGTAACTAAGCAATACTATATCAAGTTAGTAATTGAAGTTCAGTTGCATGGTGAGAGGGAGAGATCCTTTGTAAGAAGTCAGTTTATGCTTCTGACATTTACACTTTCCTACTTTATTTAATTTCCTTATATAATTCAACAAAACATAAAATATCTTTCTATTTTTTTTTCCTCGGCTCTATAACTCCATTTTGTTCATCAGAGCCTTTGAGAAAAACATTCCGGGGAAGCACAACCCAGTGAAAGTCTCTTAGACTGCAGCAGTATTCACAAAAGATGCAGCTAGGTGGAGAAAAAGATGAAGAAATGGTTTTAGATTCGCATGCAAAACACTCCTTAGAACCTTATTTCAAAGGCTGTTTGAAAGGGCACTCCTTCTGTGCTGACGAAAAGCAAGCCTACTTAGGCTACCTTCTAACAGCTAAATCTGTGAAAATCACAGAATCACAGAATGGTTTGGGTTGGAAGGAGCCTACAAAGATCATCTGGTTCCAGCCCCCCTGCCATGAGTAGGGACACATTCCACCAGCCCAGGTTGCGCAGAGCTCCATCCAGCCTGGCCTGGAACCCTGCCAGGGAGGGGGCAGCCACAGCTTCTCTGGGCAACCCATTCCAGTGTGTCACCACCCTAAAGAATGTCTTCCTTATATGCAATCTAAATCTACTCTCTTTCAGTTTAAAACCTTTGCTCCGTGTTCTATTGCTACAGGCCCTGGTAAAAAGTCCCTTGCTGACTTTATTACCAGCCCCTTTTATATATTGAAAGGCTTCAACCAGGTCTCCCTGGAGCCTTCTCTTCTCCAGGCTGGCCAACCCCCACTCTACCAGTCTTATTTCACAGCAGAGGTGTTCCAGCCCTCTAATCATTTTCTGCTGGACAGGTCCATGTCCTTCTTGTGCTGGGGGCCTGAGAGCTAGATGCAGAGTTTACTCACTCCATTTGCAACTTTCATTAACAACAAACAGTAATTTCACTTATCATTTTACTTTTTTCTTCAGTAAAACAAAAAGATTCACCAACACAGTTTCTCTGTGTAGTACCTATTTTAATAACTATGCTGAATGTGGGCCACAACATGTGAGAGGTTATTAAAGCCAGCTTATCAGAGAAACTTCATTGTCAAATCCGGAGTGTAATGAAGTGACATGGAAAAAACCACCAGCTCCATTACACTGCAATATGTCAACAGTGATTATACACTTCTGAAAACTGCCCAGTCCATTAGAAAATTTCATTGAATCCTGTCAAATACTACACACACATTTTCACATTTCTTTTCACCCAGGTTTTGAAATGTGGGTTTAAAAACTGAAAGAACTATTTTGATAATCTTTTAATGGAATAATGTCTCCAAATATTGATTTCCCAACTTACACTAGTTCTTGCACATCTAGTAGTCTCAGCAAAAAAAAAACCTTGAGAATGAGCTAACTGCAATACTCCACAGAGTTCAATTTAGCAGAGTCATGGAAACATCCTCATAGCAGTAACAGTGAGTATAGACTTAACAAGAAGAGCTTCTATAGAGTGGCACAAATAATAGGAAAGGAAAAAAAATCTGGTTACTGTATAGGAAGTACCACAGAAAATGGCTTGGTAGGCTCTGATTGAGGAAAGCTGGCCATCTCCAGATGGGTATATGTAAACTTGTAATTTAGTAATGTATTTGCGAGTTCATGACAAATTACCTACCATCATTGGAGCCATATCATGCATGAATAAATGTATAATTATTCAGGATAGCTAAAAGAAGGAAGATATTTTGCTTCAAATGCTTTCCCTCCACTTTACTGGCAATTATATACTCTGACCTGTAATAACCTACTGGTTCCTGGCCTACCTTTTCTGTGCATTCCTGTTCTCACAATCAATTCCTTCCCTACCCCACACGGTGAGTAATTTTACAAAACTAGAAGGTTAAATGTTTTTAGTCTTGGAGAGTGAGAACCTATTCAACAGTCCTCTATGTTAATTCACCTGGAAATAAAAAAGGATTTTAGCAAGAGTCTTTTATACAACCATCAGAACTGGTACGCAAGCTTGTGTCCTTTCCAGCTTTCAGTACCACCCTTTAAGATGCTGTCTTTTTATGAAGAGGACTATCCCAGGAGAAACACGCCTAAAACAAATACTCTATAAAATGCTGAAAAACTAAGCTCTAAATTTCAGGAAATTGATATTTTTACAGATTCTCCTGGAAACAACACAATAGAGAGTATTTTACAAAACTGTCATGTTTGTGCACCACCAAAAGTATGAAATTCAGTTCTGCTCCAAACAAAAAAGCACGGGAAATCTTCAAGACCTTATCACTGGAAATCGCCATTCCCCTCTGCTTGGCAAAATTACTGAAAAATGATGGCCTGAGAAGAACGAGCAAGATGTTGCATACAGCTGGCTATAAAGCAGTTTACAGAAAGATTTCCATTGAGTTCAAGGAGATAAAAAGTCTGGCTTGAGAAGAACAAAGCTGCCTGCCGTGAGGAAAGTGCTTCTGGGCTCTAGTGCAGGGGGCATGGTCCCCCCCAGGCTGAGGAGAGGTCCGACAGCCGTTTCCCTGCTGCACCGCTATGCCCCACTCAACAGAGCTGCCCCTAGGCAAAGGACTCAAGGTAGGCTTGTGTATGCAGAGTACACTAGACAGCTGAAATATGCACCTGGGTTATCAGTCTCCGGAGCAGTGCAGTGAAGCAGGCACTTCCGGAGTGCAGTCAGGCACCCCCCATGGATGGCACATAACGAACACCAGAAACACCTTTCTCTACGCCAACTGCACAGTGAACTCCAGAAACACCTTTCTCTAACTGTACAAGGAGTCAAAATACTTAGTTTCATGCCCACACTGTAGGCATCTGCAGATGACCAGAATAATCCAGTACACTCCTACACAAAGACTTAAATCTCACATTTGCAGAACACAAACTCAGGAAGAATCTGGTAATTTACCACAAGCATGCAAAACATGACAAGTTATGACAGAGAACTGGCATACCAAGCACAGTATCCTCTTACCTAAAAAGTACCATAAAGGAGGTTAGGCAAGACCTAACCTCTGGGGTACCTATCCATTTATGTGTTCCTACAATATTTGAAGTGTGTGACACTATCTTCCTTCCTGGAAAACTGTCCCACAGACGCTTACCTTTAGCTTCACACCATACACACGTCATTAGTCCCTGATCCTATAGAGGCACAGGCACAGTCATTCTGACCACTTAAATTTAAGAAAGCTCACTTCCTTGGGTTCCTCTAGCAGACCTCTTCAGATGGCTGTACAGAACCAGACTTGAGCTCACGTGCATGATCTGCCTCAGTGGGATCTTGTATCTGCACTATCAAGGGAACTTGGGGAGAATAAGTCTCCTTAAAATCAGCCTTTGTAAATATCCCCCCCTAGTGCACACTTACCAATTTCCACATGCTGTAAGTTTATATCTACTCTTTCCAGCACTAACTTTCCCATCTTAACCAGTCAATAAAACTTTGTTCATCTTACATTTTAAAAATACACCATAATAATCTTCATGTAAACTAAAAGCATTCTACGGATTCAACAGAATCAATTTCTTAAAGTAATTGCTTCTAGGAATAGCTAGTTCAAAGCACAGCAAAGGACTGCCTGTTCTTGACTCAGTTAAAAAAAATAGAGAAGCTGATTAAAAACATTACTTACCGACCCTTTACCTAAGGCTCAGCAGCAACATTGTTAAGTTCAATACCTTTGAGGATAGACAGGTACAAAAAGCCACCTCAGTAACATTGAAATTTGGAAAGTAAAAATTGTTAAAAGCTAAGAAGGTAATCAGGAAAGGATACTAAATTAAAATTGAAAGAAATAAATATAGACTCAGCCTACAAATACTGACAAAGCCTGAAGGTATCTATAACTGCAAATGGAAAGGAGAAGGAAGTCGTGTGTGTCAGTCTGGCTATGAGATGAGATGCCAAAAGTGGCATGAACAAGTACGATCTTTCATTCAGATCGTCAAAATCCTCTTCTAGTGATGTCCTTTGAAAAGAGCTGAAACTTCTTTTATCCTTATCCACCTGTAAGAGGAAAGTCCAAGATTGTCCTGGTTCTGGTTCAAACAGAACCGATTCTCTTTTAGTGAATCTTCCTTACAGCCAAGTTCTTCTACATAACCACATTTTTCTGAAACTGGCTGCATATTTTACAGACATCGTGTGCTCCAAAGCTGGTAACACCTAACATTTACAGTTTTACTGAGCTAACAGTAGGAAAAGAATGCAGAAAAAGGCCCCTGCTTATAATTATTACTCTAGCAGCCAAGGTCACTGATAGACCTTTTCTGTCCCACAAGTGAGGAGTCGTAAGAGGTCGCACGTGCAGGGAGGGTCAGACAGGACAGGTGACCCGACAATGACCAACAAGGTATTCCACGCCATGCACGTTGTACTCAGTTTAAAGTTGGGGGATCGCGAGGGTCTCGCTCTCTTAGTCCATAGCCGGCTTCTGAAGAGGACCCTGCTCGTTGTCCTGCCTGCGATCCTGATCCAGATTCCAATCTATGCATTCCTGAGTTCAGTTCCCATCCACTGCTGAGGCCAGTCCGGGACTGCCTGGGGCTGCCTGGCAGCGGCACCCAACTCCAGGAAACTCAGTATTGGTTTTGTACATTTTGCATTATCTCCTCTTATTACTAGTATTTAGTTGTTTAAATATTCAGTTTGTAAGTGTCTCTCTCCCTTTTCCTCCATTTTTCCTTTCCCTGGTGGGAGGGCGGCGGTTAATGGAGACCATCTGCCACACTGTTTATTGCCGCCTTGCTCCAAAGGGTGACAAAGATGCAGTAACATGGAAGTTGAAAGGAAACTAACTGAATCTGTGAACACAAATTATTACTTCTCCATGTCAATTTGATGCAGGAAGCACGTGAGAAAAATCTACCAAAGACAAGAACAACTAAAGAAGATCCAAACTTCTGTAAAAAGCAAACCTGTTTCATTATGATGCAGGATGCTGGAGAAGTGCCTCCTCTTTTCTATTAGGATTACAAGTAAAATATTTTGGGTATAGCTGAACTGTATCAGTGGAGCTACGACCATGATAGTACCTGATCAGGGACATGTGCAACTCTGTGTGATGCTACTTGGGTGACTGCAGCCTTGAGAATCGCCCTCGTTCACAGTAAATCCATGCCACAGCTGAAGCATGAAGAGAAAGTGCACTGAAATATACTGTATTAAAGCAACAAGGCACCCCGTCTAAGTGTCATGCATCAACGAATTCCTGGAGAACATAAAAACATGATGCGAATGATTGTATCTCATTAACATTTGTCTCTCTCACAAGTAAGCTGAAGAATGACAAACTGTAAGCTAGCTATAGTGTGGAAAGTTAATTGCAAGGCATCTGAAGACCTCGTGCAAAGATCAGTTGTTTAAAGCGTTCATTGACAATATGTAATACAGAATGACTGTCATTAGGGCAAAATCTGAGACTGCACAAAGTTACTCAACCAAAACTGGAAGAAACTGAGAAACTTCAGAAGTTACAACCTGAACTAAAAGAAACTAAGACCGAACAGCAGATAAAATCCAATAGAAACTAGTGCAAAGTCATTCTTTCTATCTGAACTATTCACAGGCCTTATGAGAAACTCAAGTAACTTCATACGTTCAGGAATGTGGTTTGCTATCGTTGTGTACAGTCCCAAGGGAACCTCTGCAGAATGGGCACACTTAGCCATAATGCTTATAGAAAATGAGGGTGCCTAAAAACTGTGACGTTGCAAGTACTACAGTAACCAGACATACAAACAAACCCCGCGGCATCCATAACAGCGCCTCTCTGTGTGGATTCTCTGATGTCTGTCTAGGATGAAGCTACCGTCCTGCAAGGATACTAATATTTTCACTCCTTTTTGTTAAGTTTTATATTTCCGAGACTCGCTTTTCTTTCTTCAAAGTGACTGAAGTTGGCCCATAGACTCAACAGTTATTAAGGGGACCACAAAGACCTATATAAAATGCAGATTCCTAAGATTGTTTCTTTGAGAAATCAAACAGTGCTATTGTGAAAACAGAAAACATGCCATCACTGTAAGTACTGTATTCTGATCGCCTCCTCTCCTAACAAAGATCAAAGACTCAGCGATTTACAAGGTAAAATAACCTGTACAAGATAAGCATTTGAAACTAATATTTTCTCTAGAGGTGAATAAAAAAGAAAGGACATAATAAAAGTACAAATTATTTCTAGTAGGGAGTAAGAAGATTAGGAATTTTCTTCCCTCTATATTAACAGAATGCAAAAGCAAAGTTTCAAATGAAAATAAATTGAAACCTAAGGTTTGCCTTCAGAACTCCCTGTCACAAACTGTAACTATATTTGAAGCTATTGCAATTTTTAAAAAGAGTAGCATTTCAAAAAGAGCAAAACTATCTGCCTTACCAAAAAAAATCAAATCAACAGCATATACATAGAGAGAAGTCTAATGCTGAAAAGCATAAACCAGCTTCTAAATGTCGGAAAGGCAAACTCTAGGATTAAATTGTCCCAGATGTCTCAACAAGAATTTTTTATGTTCGTCTGAAGCACCTGCCTCTGGTCAGCTTTAGAGCTGTACTGCCAAAAAGCAAAGACTTAGTATTCCTACTATGTGTCAATGTGCCAGTGTGCCAAAATGCCAAGGCTCTTCACGAGACTCCCAGCAAATACATGCTGTCTCACCCTTGCTACGCTTCTCACGGTGGTGACAGGGAGTTTTTTTTTTAAACGTTGCAGTTTTAAGACAGGACAATGGTTTTAACAATGTTTTTGATAAACTGCCCGTTCCAGCTGACCTTGCTTCCTAAGAAGCAGCACACAGCTCGCACACTCACAGATCCCACTTCAGTAGGCACCGGGAACATACCTATCACCACTACATTCTTCTTTACAGTCCCTGCAGTTTCCTCCTTCATCATTCTGAATACTAAAGCACAGAACTGTTTCAGCCCAGTCCACTATTTTGACCTAATAATGAATATCTAGAAGTTGTTTGAACCAAGGGATCAGAGTCCTTCTGAAAAATGACACTTCTCAGCACACTTTGTCTGACTGCAGGAGACACAGTAACGAGCCTTCCTTTCCCACATCAGAAGGCGCCAAGGAAAGCTCACACCTTCTGTCCTGAAGCACATCCCGATACAGCACAGTCTGAACTAGAAGGACAAACAAATAACAAATCTTTCTCACACAGCCGAAAGAAACCACGAGATTTATTTTCAAATTTGAAAGAAGCATGCATGCAGACTGAACACAAAAGTTAAGGCTTTTTAGCTCCTCTGCTATCTCCAGTCTGCTTCTTCCCTGACAAACAACTGACTTCACACCAAAAGCTGGCATCTGCCTGGTGCCCTGGCTTCAGGCATCACTGACATCTCCAGTTGGCTGCATCTGGCCACTGCTAAGGCCATCTCCCTGGCTTCAGTGCCTTGCCACATGTCAGAGCCACATGCCTTTCTGTGCGCACACGTGGCATCTTGCTTTATGTCACAGTACTCCCAGGTCATTACATAGCCTTTGGTTTCACGGCTATGAGGAATCCACAAATCACAGCATTATAAGCGTTAAAAGAGCTTATTAGGTGGCTGCTTGACATTTGGAGGATGAAATTCAGTAACGACATGAAAGTAAGGAGACTGTCTGAACTTTTAAAACCATTTAAACTCTTGCCAATAATCATCTACATGGCAGTCTCATTTCTAAGGTATACATCTCTGAAGTATTCTGGGCTGGGGACCTGCGCTCTTTATGAGGCACTTCCATAGTTCCAGTGATGAATTGGTTACACAAAGGCTTATGAGTGTGTTACAAACTCATACCAAAACCCAGCACCTCCATTGCATCTCTACTCGGCATCTAAGCTAATCTTCTGTTTTTCTTAGCAAAAGGGGACACACAACAGTTCCTCTCTGTTCTGACTTGTCCTAGTACAAATCAGGACACAGCACTTAATCAAACAATAACCCATTTAAGTAAGAATAGGTATTCCTCAGCCCTGGCATCTTGCAGAGCAGATGATCTCTTTCTCCTTGGGGTCCTTGAGAGCTGTTTATCAAGAGGGAGCCATGGATGCAAAGTCTTCACAGGCTTCAGATCTCTCATGTGGAAGACTACATTGAGAAGTGAGTTTGGACTGAAAAAATGTGGATGCTGTTTATGTCGAGGACCTCAAGAAAGATGTTCTCTACGTTACTGCGCAGTCTGAAGACAAGATAGCTAGATAGTGGAGGAACGTAATTTATGTGGAGGTGACAACTTCTCAGCAATGAAGGCTCTGAGGACGTGGCTGGCAAACAAGACAGATTTGATGAAGCTGTGCTTTGTTCAAGGGGAAAACCCATTTTCAGCAGATTGTTAAATGTAATTTGAAACAAGATGTTTGACTTTTTCAGGCACATCCACTCCTCTCATTTCTTGCCAGATCCCTGTGGTACCATTTGACTGCTAGGAGCTATAGGCAAGGAACATTTCTTTCATTTTCTTTTTCCTTGGGGAATCTGGCACAAGGTAGGTGCAATGACCAAAACACAAGCATCAGTTATGACATGGATCTCATTCTGCCTACAATAGCCTCTCTGAAAAACTGCTATGATTTCTGTGACAAGCAGTGCTCTCTCTGTGAAGAACTAATTTTACTCTCTAGCTTCTTGTTATCATAGAAAGTAGTTTTATGCCGTACTGTCAATATTCATATTTTCCATTATCCTTTTTTTTTCCAAGCAGGTGAGAAATATAAATATTGAAATATTTTCTCTATTTTGTGCAAACAAAACCAATGAGGAACATAGATGGCCTCCAAGGAGGGGGAAGAAAAGTATATTTTAAAATAGCAACTTAAGCTTCTTTCCTAAACAATTCAAATAAACGGTTTTCTCTCCAGAATATTAACAAAAAAATGGAAGCTTTAGAAATTTCATGACATACAGGGCTAAATCAGCCTATTACAGGTTTCTAGTGTGTGTAACATGCATCATTTTTCAGAAGGGAACTTCAATCAAACTGAAATGAGAATGTTGTACTTACTGTAGCTAATTCATCAAATTTGCCAAAGAGCTCATTCAGCAGCTTCACCAGCTCTTGGGCAGTACACTGTGATGCCAAACTAGTGAACCCCACAATATCTGCAAACAAAATGCTGTAAAGAAACAAAAAGACAAAGAGATATCAGTACAGAAGACATCTTCGAATTTTCATTTCCCTCTTTTACAGCAGGAACGCAACCCAAAGAACAAACTCCAACAAGCCCTGAGACGCTACCACCAAAGTACTAGTTGGAACAAAAATGGGAAAGATTCAGGCAAACAGGCATCAGTCTGGTGCTGTCAGCTACTGTAGAGAACCCCGGGCACTTTCAACGCCCACATACCTACCCTGTGTACCTACCTGGAGTACTTATGGCAAAGCACCTCGTTCGTGAGGTTCCCCTGTGAGCACTCCAGCAGCACAGAGAACAACTGCTTCTCCTCTTCACAGCCGAGATCTTCTCAGCTCGATTGGTTTC
>Ga0065711_1051396_pt1 | contig 10399 bp, 7 predicted proteins | sample Hoacrofraction12_FD_59098 | JGI IMG/M metagenome (GOLD analysis project Ga0065711, IMG submission 59098) | Hoatzin crop microbial communities from Cojedes, Venezuela - Epithelial fraction 12 v2 (version 2) | ecosystem: Host-associated > Birds > Digestive system > Esophagus > Crop | place...
GTTTCAACTTTGCGAAACTGTTTCAGTGAAAGTCCTTGGAAGGGCTCTGGCAGGCTAGTTGAATATCAGACTCCCCTTACCCCCCCCCTTTAACGAGACAGGCCTCCACTACCTCTCTGGGCAACCTGTTTCAACTTTTCACCACCTTCATTATAAAAAACTTCTTCCTTATAGCTAGTCTAAATCTATCCTCTCTTAGTTTAAAATCATTACCCTTTGTCCTACCACAACAGGCTCTGCAAAAAGCCTGTCTCCACCATTCTTATAAGCCATCTTAAAATATTGAAAGGCTGCAAGAAGGTCTCCCTGGAACCTTCTCTTCTCCAGGCTGAACAGCCCCAACTCTCTCAGCCTTTCCTCGCAGCAGAGGTGTTCCATTCCTCAGATCATTTTTGTGGCCTGCCTCCGGACCTGCTCCAACAGCTCCATGTCTTTCCTGTGCTGAGGGTTCTATAACTGAATGCAGTACTCCAGGTGGGGTCTCACCAGAGCAGAGTAGAAGAACAGAATCACCTCCCTCGTCCTGCTGGTCACACTTCTTTTGATGCAGCCCAGTATGTGGTTGGCTTTTTGGACTGAGAGTGCACGTTATTGCCTCATGTCCATCTTTTCATCCACCAGTACCCCCAAGCCCTTCTCGGCAGGGCTGCTTCTTAGTTTCAAGAAATACATGTCAACTGAATGTGACAGATAAATTTGATGTGAAATTATATATTCCTGATCATTGTTTCATGCAAACAGGGAAGGACAGTTCAGTAATTAAAGCTTTAAGTAACTGAGGATAGGAGGCTTATATTTCTTCTTTACACCAGTCAGACTTCTTTGTGATCTTCAGCTCTTCACAGAGGACTATGTGTGAGGGCTGTTTTAAAAATGCTCCTCAGTCATTTATCTGAATCTTTGTACAACTAAGTACCTTTAAGACTCTTGACTGTTAGACTTTTAGGTTGTGTATAGGCAACTAGCTCCCTAGCTGGTAAGATTGTAGCCATATGAGCCTGACCTTAGATAGAATAGGTGTGGACAATAACATGATATCACAGCTGGGTTACCAGCTGGTGTTTTCACATCATGCTTCGTGATTCTAATACTACATGTTTGCTTGGACAGAGCTTTGACATTTTGATGAAATAGTATGTAGAAATACTCCAAATATCTTTGTTTCCCGTGTGTGAAATCATACTAGTAAAACATCTTGAATTCAAAAGGTTGTTCTGATGCTAAGATAAATAACTTTGAGGATAAATTATATAGTAATGTAAAAGGAACTATATAAAAATTAAAGTATATGACCATATAGGAAATGAAGCCAGTAAAAGGCTAATACAACTATTGTCAGTAGCCACATAAGCATGATTCTGTTCATACCTGAACTTTGTTCACCTGACAGACTCACTGACTCTTAGCAAACATGCATAGTGTACTAGCATCCCTTGTGTGTTTTTGTGTTCTGAAGAAACACACAGGATAAGCACAATGAAGAATTTGTATCAGTAAAGATCTTTATACCAGTCTGTTTTAGCAGTCTAATCAAGGAATTTTTAATATTCTAGTAACTATAGTATTCCAAATAACTATAATTATTAGTATTCTAATAACTGGTACAGTTTATAATCCAAATTACCCGTTACAGCTAATTCTCATCAATAGTGTGTGTAAAATTATTTTATACAGATTTCCTGGTATCTACCACTTTTATCTTATACTGCATTCAAACTTCCAAATCCCCAGTGGGTTCTAAGGTTGATGGTTTGCATTTTCCTAAAAAAAAATAAGAGAGTTGCGCAAATTATCAGCCTAAATTATTTTCAAGGAGGGATATAATGTTGTTGGGGGAAGGGGGGGAGGCTTTTGCCTCCTTACTCTAGGGTTTATTTGGGAAATTTTCGTGCATTTTCTAACACCACCTCCTTAATTGGTCTTTAATTCCACTTTATATCAAATCTGCTTGATGTGGTACATTTTCCGTATGCTGGGTACTTATACTTCGTTTTCTTAGTTATCTGTAAAACTACCTGTGCCCAGCTGTCAAGGTTGCACTCCAGAGGTGGCCACTAATTGACCACTACTCTAGCGTTTATAGCCCTGGGCCTCTGTTATCATCCTGTGCCTCTGCTTTCAAGCCCTCTGCCATCCTCCCATGCTTGTACTCCCACATGATGCATTAAAATTACAGGTTCATAGATAGTTCACACTGCACATAACAGCATAGCAAGTCCAGACAAGGAATCAGCAAGTCCTAGTTCTGAGGTTCTGTGGAGTAAAAACAGAGCTGTGGCTTATTGCTAGCAATGATAAGTTGTAAACCTCCAGAGATACAGGGCTGCAACAAACACAGTGTAACATAAAGAGCACTTGACCTCGTCAAAATGAAATTAGACCACTGTACTCTAAAAGACATCCTTTAACTCAAATAATTGATATTGTAGGAGGGGACATCATACAAAAATTATATAGAACTTGTATTTCCATGCTTAAAATTATTTCAATTCTAAATTCTCTGCTGATATCAGTGGCAAAACTATAATGAAATCAATGGGACTGGTGTCACCATACATCCCACTCGGAGTAAAATACCTTTTTGTTATTCAGAATCAACACCAGGCCACTGCACTCCTGAAGTACCCCTCCAGAGTCTGAAAGTACTACTACAGCCTGAATCTCATAATGCAAGACTTTTCCCAGTCATCTTTATGTGTCCCACTGTTTTTCTGTATATGGATGATTTTCTGACTATAATAATGGCTGTATGTTTTAGAAAAATATTTTGGGGTTGTTTTCGGTTCTATTTATGCTTTTATGGCTGTCTCTACCTTGTCTCTTTCAAAAGCTCTCAAAGAATTCATTTGGATGTTCCTATTAATAATCATGTTAATATGTCAATTTTTAATGCCATTTCACTACACAGCATTAGCTTCTGTAGCCTACATATGTGGTCTTCTGTAAACCTCACAAAATTTTTTTTATTATTGTTTTTAACACTGAATGCAGTACGCTGTAGTACCTTGTACTCTTAATTTAAATAGAAGTACTGAAAATAAGTCTAGATCCCATTAGCTGATGATTTTTTAGAGTAGATAGCATAAATTGCACCTCATATTAATTTTACTTGCAGTTTGTTAATCCACAGAGAGAATTGGAGAAGTTCACTCATTTTATGTCATAATATTAATTTCTGTCTGACCTATAATGAGAAAATGCCTTTTTGAACACAGCAAATTGAAGAGATGGACAGGCAACTTTTATCAATACAGCTTTTCTCTTTTGAGTCTTTGCAAAAATTCTGGTAATCAAAATAAATTCCCTTTTTTCCAGAAATTATCTTCTGTCATTTTGTGAAGGACTTGACAGAGATTAATTCATGTACAACAAAGCTAACATTATTTTAAACAGAAAAAGTTGTTATCAAAGAACTCTGAGCTCAGTTCCCAACACAGGTACCTATTGAAACTGGCTTTATTTTTCAGGGAACAAAAAAAAATATCCAGAGGACAGTATGGTAGCATGGTTATCCATTTTTTTCGCATTAGAAAAAAACTTTATTTGCCTATATCCAGTAACTGCAGTATTCAGTTGCTGTTGTGCTGGCATTTTCTTACAAAGTATTTTATGATTTTTCCTAGGATACCATAAACAGATTATTGTGTTTTACTTGTGTGTTCATACCACTTTTCTTTTTCTGAATCTTGGTTACATTATAGAAATTGTCAAGTACTGAAATATGTGTTTCATTTAGCATTAACTTTTCTTAGAGTATTGAGTAACTGGCACAGCTGCAACATAAAACAGCAGAGGTTATGTATCTCCTTACTTACTAGTACTCTCAAATTCCTTTTTAAATTAGTACTTGACAATTACAGACCAAGGCTGAGACAGATATCTATATATATTCATATATATGAAAAACACATGTCTTATAAAAATTCAGTTGCAGCATAATATCCCTAAGTAAATAAATCTGGGATGATCTTGGTTCAAAATTCAGCTGCATGGCAAAGTATTGACTTCACCTGTCAGCTCCGAAAGTGATCATACTCTTTGAGACAGTTTTACCACAGCATTTACAAGCTAGTTTGCTATCGGAGGTCCAGTTGAATGCGAAAAATAAGGAAGGAGGTATATAATCTTCCAAATCAGTTGTCAGGATGATTCTGTTATTGATGTCCACAGGCCCTTATGACAATAATAGTTGTCTTCCTGAAGGGTTGAAAGCTTCAGTCAGAGCCATTTCTTTCCGTTTCTTTTCCCCTTTAAGTTTAATTCTTTCACCGTTTCTGTAACTATTTAGTTTTAGCTGAAGTATGTCTTATCAACATGCAGAATGTAGTGCCTGTTCTTACAGTTATTTTCCAATCTCAGATTACTTAAGCCTCTCTGCTCTTGTAGTCCTTTCTAAGTTAAGACAGTGGTCTAAGCAACAGAGAAATATCCATGAATAAATATCTTTTTGCTGGACTGAAGCATTTGAATCTTTTCCATCTGCTGTTGTAGATATGCTTCTGTCACCAGCCTAAATGCCTGAGGATAATGGAGGAGAAAGGACTTAGTTATACACAGCTTTGTATGCTAAAGTTAGTCCTCATTATGCTTTTATCCCTTCAGCGCTGACTTCAAAATCAGGAGATGAGGGCCATGTGAGTAAGAAATACATACAAATAGGAAGGTGAGTATGCAGAGGCACTAAATATTTTCAGAGCAGTCTAGAGCCATTTCTAATGAAGATGCAACATGGATTAAAATCACTCGTAAGGCAAATCTGGCTGCAACAGAGCTCCACCAAGTACGAAATTAGTTCCTGGCCTGCCACTGCAACCTGTTCTCCTGCACAGCAAATAGAGTTATCAAATCTGGGCCGAAAGCTACAATACCCAACTGTCAAGGGTCGCACAGCATTTGTTCAGGCAAAAGCGTAATTTTGTGTGTTTCCCTGTGTGAAAAACCCATATGGATTTCAAGACTCGACCCTTTGTTATTAATACAATAACGGTATTATGGTATTTCTAGGAAATCTTTATGAAGGGCAAAAGAAAGAGATATCAAAATGTGTTCCTTTAGATTACAGGGAATTAGCATGATTTGTTTTAGAATGAAGTGATAAGCAATACATAAATATCTTTTACAAGATTTTAACAAGGCAAATAAACCTGTAATGCTGAAACTGTTGGCCCCATTTTGTAAGCTTATTACATGACACTTCATAGTTAATGTACTTTTAGCATATCTAGGAAAGGATAGCACTGCTCTTTTCTTCAATACATTGAACAGGCAAATAAAATAACTCAGAGGAAGTTATGACCTCTGTACAAATGAAATAAGTATGCATTTTCTGAGACTGTTGAAAAAAATCTTTTCTTTTTTACCTTTCAGCTTTTCATATTACATAGGATTGACTTTGCACAGGTACTGTGGAAGTGCAGGTCATAAAAATTCTTTACTGTCAGCAAAAGAAAGAATGGCATCATTCCCTTTATGATTTGTACACTTGTACTTTCATGCCAGAGATCCAGGTTAGCCACCCAACTTGCTTTCAAACGACACTTGATAACTATTGGGTAAAAGTGACTAGTAAGAATGCATTTACAGTAACCTCTAAAGATCATTTGAATATTCATGACTGAAAGATGACAATCTAAATAATCGCAAATATTAGACAATCTAAATAATCGCAAATATTATACTAAATAAGCTTCCTATTTGAAACATCTTATGCAAACAAGGAATATGACCGTTTCCACAGGGAGCCTTAAATATCCTATGTTCTTCTAATGGAAGCCCTCTATTAATATCACTTTCTTCTGGACATGCTTTTAATGTTACTGATGTCCCTGAAGCCAGGTAAGCTTTGATATACTTTCTCAGTGACTTACAAAGATTAAAGTATTAGTGGCCCGGATTCGTTCTGATACTAACCGTAAGAGAATATTTTTTACTTTATCAACTTGGCTAATCTTGATGATATAATTACTTATATAATAATTTAATTCAATAAATAACAAGAGCAAGACATTTATTAGTGATTCAATTTCTGTTCCTTCTGAGTAGTCCTGCAGGTGTAATGTTGAACTGCAATTTGCCATTTAATAATGTTGCTGTTAACAGAATGAAAAATAATGTTACAATTCCTTTTACATTGTTAATTGTTCCAGATGTGTACCAAGTTATGACCTGCATTTTTTCAATTATATTTTCATATAACTAGATGATTTATATACAGAACCTTTCATTGTTGTTTTGCACTGAAGCATTCAAAATGGTTGGATAATCACTATTTCAAATTACTAAGTAGACTGACAAGAACATGAAATTAAATTTCTGACTATCAGGAACCAAATTTGCTCTTTGGGGAAAAAATTATCAATAATTTAAATAGCAGGTTTTCTTTACGAAACTTCAAGAATAAATGCCACAGAATAGAAGTATAGCTCTTCAGTATTTTAATGGATACAACAGAAGTCCCCTGCTACAGCAATTGTATAAGAGTGTAAAAATGGATTAGACAAGCTATGTTACATGCATTCTTTTTCAGCTGTAGAACCTAACTGAGCTTTCTGCTTGGTTTATGAGACGCTCATGTATTCAAGACCAGCACAAGGTTTAATGGGTCAAACTTAGCTTTAAGACACTTTCCAGCTTACAGATCAAAAAATACAGATGGACTAACAAGAATTTGGACAAAAGCATCCTGCAAATTGAACAAATACTGTATTTCCAGGTTTTTTTCATGAATAATAACCTGGTTTCTTTAGCTATTTGCACATGTAACTATTTTAGTGTGCATTTTTTAGTCTTACATGGGAAAAAAATTAAAACTAGACATGTCAGATAAGACTGAATATGATATAAGGAAGTCTAAATCACACTGTCTAACAAATGCAGAATATATTCCCAGATACATTTAGGTCATAGGATCCAAGTATATGCTTCTATTCTTACTCTGAAGGAAAAAAAATTAATCTTGCAAGCAGAATGTGAATGGAAAATAAATGGTTTGCACAGAAAGAAATAAAATCTTCATTTATTTTAGAATATTACTATGTAGATTTGTTTCTTGTTGTCTTACAGTGTTGGGAAGTCTGTAAATATGCTTTCATTACCAAAATATCTTTTACCTTGCTACTCCTTTGAAGACTTTCATTTTGTTGTTATTAACACCCACTAGAAGGAAAAGTTGCTGAATCCGTTCACTTCTTGTTTTCAGGAGAACACGTATTCTGGGAAATCAGCCCTCAGGATGTAAATTGTCAGAATAGCCCAATTGTTTTGTTTCGCCATGTCTTAAGAAGGATATAGAAAGTTCATCAGTCTTTCTTTCAAAGCAACAGCAGCTATTTCCAGCTGTTGGTTTACAAGGCCAGCGTGTCATCAGTCTTTCAACATCAAACACATTTGTATTCCTTTCCTTTCCGAGGTCATCCTCCTGCATCCTTCTGTCTGTCCTCTCCCTAAAAATCCTGCCTCCTTAAGGAGGGAATTTGGGAAGCCATGCAGCTTATAGAGCACTACACTTTGACTTCCTTAGAAAGAAGGAATTCAAGAAAATATTGATATATGTCTTCCTATATCTTGTGCCTTCCAGAAATACAGCAAAATATTGCCATGTAGTTCCCACATTACTGAAGGAACAGGGATTTGAAAGTGTCAGATACCTGGGTTTCACTTCTTCAGAGCTGTTTGGCTGAATCATGCAGGAGGGAGATAGAAGCCTAAGCAAATGACATTGTTCAGACTTACGCAGTGAATATGAAGTTTGGAAGAATGACTTTGAGGCAGTGTGGTTGAATTTAATCAATAAAAAAGGGAAGCAAGTCCATTGAGAGAAGCTAACTGAAGGTGGATTAATCAGAACAACTCAGGTATTTCAGCAAGAAACATCTAATGATCTGATGGACTGTAAGGAAAGATGGTGGGATGGGATGATGGAAGACAGGCTTACCTCTTTTACTGAGAGCTTGTGGCTTGTGTCTCATACTGTAGTCAGAGAGATTGGGTATTCCTATACGGTACTTCTCATAGTTTCATTTTACACTATAGATAAGCTATATACATAATATATATATTATATATATTATATATATAATATAATAAATTATATATATAATTTGTTAAATTTACCCTGTTTCTTGTAAACAGCTTTTTAAAAAGATGTATTTATTCAATATGTACATTTTAAAAATATTTATTTATATTTATTTTTATTACAGCCAAAGTCTCACTGGATCCCTAACTAAAGTTTATCAATAGCACTTCAAAAACATGTAGGAACAAACTAGCCCCATGCCACAGGTCTGAACAATCACAATGGAGAGTGAACAGTATCAGAGACATAGGGTAATATAGCCTGTTTGGAGAAGATCTTATTTTTTCTTTGTTAGTTGACAGAAATTTGTACATAGAATTCTTTTCCTATTCAGCAAATGAATATGGAAGATTGCTACACAGAAATGGCCAGGCATAATCCGAAATTCTTTTTCCTATTTCTATGTATAGTGACTATTTAAAGCTACATAAAAGGTCAGTCTTCTCCTCTAGTTCCTCCTAATTGTTTCAAGTTTTATAATGCATACACAAAATGAAGACTGCTTTTTTCCTCATCTTTGTAAGATAATGTCATGCTTGAAGCTGTGGTGGTTTTTTTTTAATTTTTACATTAGTTTTTTCCTGTTTCTGAAAGAACATATTTGAACTGTTATACTTTTTCTAGTTCCTACCTAATTGTAGTCTTCAGATAATCCAGGGGAAAAGTCCATGATGTTTAAATAATTTGCTAAATGGGAGAGATATTTTGGGCATCTACTTTATTAATATATATATTTCCTAAAAATATAGCTGCATTTAAAAAATTATTTCCATCTGAAAAGAGTCCAGTAGGCTCAGTGCTACTTTTTTTCAGCACAGAAGAGAGAAGAATCCACTGCAAGGATTATTTCGGTATCTAAAAGCGGAGTCAACTCCTAAAAGGAGTCAGTAATGAATTTTAGTGAAAAGGGAAATCTGAGTGAGTCAGTGAGGGTTCAAAGAACCAACAAAGTCATTTTTTTCTGGACAAGAGAAGAGCAGTAAAAAGAGAGAGGCCTTGGTGCCTCAGTTAACTATTTTGTTTTACTATGTGTGTTTATGTTAGGTTAGCAATCTCAGATTGCTTTTGTCTGTGACAAAGAGATGATAGGATTTCTGGTTGAGTAATTTTGTCAAGGAGTCCTTGAACAGCATCGAAGCAGAGCCTAAGGAGTCAGTTTGCCACCACTACACACAAATTTCCCAGAATCTCAACTGAACTATGGAACTAAAATATCCTCCCCCTTGAGTCAGAGGGACTCGTTAAGCAGAGTGCTGCAGGCAATTGACTCGAAGAGAGTGAAACCACTGAGGAGATCACATTATCAGGCTTATAACCAGGTAGAGGCATGCTTTCCTATACTAAAACAAATTATTAAAGTTACTAGTATATTATATTTGTGCTAAACCAAAAAAACAAAAAAGATACTGAAAAGAACAACATATTTTCTTTATTTGTGAAAATTGTAAGCAGTTATTTCAGATCAGAAGCATTTTAAATCTTTGATATTCTCATCCTTCCCATCATATCTGTCAATGGGCAAATATCAGTCTAAACTTTCTTCTTTTTTTCTCATCCCAAGAAAAAAATTTCAAAAATTTCTTATGGTAGGCAATACACTTCTATAAATATTGTGCTTTCTGTTCTTCTGAATAAGAAGAAAACTTAAGCAGAATCTAAACCCATGGGATATTCAGTGTGTAGGGACCCAGAGATCAAAACTGAGAGTGTAAAGGAAAGTATGTCTTGGGATTGGAGTGTCCACTAATCCAGTCAGAAGTTTCCATAACTTTATTCCTCTAATGGTTAGAAATCTGTTTCTGTCTACCAGCCTACATTTCAGTCATGGAAATTTTATACCTATTTCTTTCCACAAAAGTTATCTATTTTATTAAAAAGATTTTTTTCTTACTCCCTGATTTTATTCTTTTAATGTACTTATAAGAAATACGTATTTTCCTCTAATTACTGATTTTTTACATTTAATTAGGCTGACTTTTTCTATTCTGATTTTCTTGGCTGAGTGATGGTTGCTTGCAGCGTTGAAGTCTGAATTCATTTTTCTTAGACAGGGGGGATCAGGTTTTGATTCATAAAGACTTGTGCCCAATGTCTAGCATGACATTAATACTTTCTTGTTTCTACTAGAAATATTTTTCCTAATGCATTCAAGAATAATTGCTTTTCCATTCCCATACCCTGTTAGTAACTCAGTCCAGTTCTGGGCTCCCCAGTTCAAGAAGGATGAAGAGCTACTGGAGAGAGTCCAGCGGAGGGCTACAAGGATGGTGAGGGGACTGGAGCATCTCCACTACGAGGAGAGGTTGAGGGAACTGGGCTTGT
>Ga0065711_1051397_pt1 | contig 10398 bp, 5 predicted proteins | sample Hoacrofraction12_FD_59098 | JGI IMG/M metagenome (GOLD analysis project Ga0065711, IMG submission 59098) | Hoatzin crop microbial communities from Cojedes, Venezuela - Epithelial fraction 12 v2 (version 2) | ecosystem: Host-associated > Birds > Digestive system > Esophagus > Crop | place...
CTTCGGAGCAGGCATCTTGGTATGTGTATTCGGGGGCCATCTGTGCTTTGTCCAAAGCAATCTCTGAAGCAATCTCTGGCTGCGCAGCCTCCGCGGCGCCCCACAGATCACTGAGTTTACAGAGATGGGCTATCCCCCCTTACTTTTGTCTGATAAGATAAGCACCAGTTATTTACTTCCTTTGTTAGCTCTTCGGTTCTTGATGCCTCAGTCCGTTTGTCTTGCATTCGACAAGTCCAGCCAGGCCATCGATTACACCAGGTTGGACACAGACCTGAGAAACCTGTTCCAGTTGACCCTGTCTTGAGCAGGGGGACTAGATGAGCCTTAAAGACTTTTTCAACATTAATATTACATTAATAATGTAATTATACTTACATTAATAATATATTAACATTAGTTTTTCTGGGTGCCATTCATGACAATAGCTTGCAATTTTTAACTTTGACTTTAACATTTAAGCAGGTAGTAAAATACAAAACCATGGATATAACATAGTGTGTATTTTCATAACTGTCTTTTATTTGAGTCTGTATGGCAAGCCCTTAAATCTGTGGAGAGACATATGGAAAGTCAACAGATAATACTTACGAAAGCTGATCTGTATGTATTAGAGAAGTTCTACACATCACAGTCAAAGCACTGTGTGGGATATATATTATTAAAATGAATAATTTCAATTAAAAAATCATACGTGATTTGATTTTGTAATATCAATTGAAGTATTTGGATTTGGTTATTTAAAAGGAAATATTTATATACATTCTGGAAATGTAAAATGAAGAATTTTTGCATCAACCTAAATCTCCTGTTTCTTTCATTACGTGTGCTAGAGTACGCTTCCTTGCTAGTGTATTCTTCCTCTTTTCAAAGATGTTATAAATCATTCTATGGTTTAATAGAAGCTTTTATTATTTAAAATTAAAATATAATTTCAACAGCCTGTCAGATTATTTTCAACAAAAAATACAATGTTTTTGTCTTTCCCCCCCCCCCAAATTTTTCCCACAACTGATCGTAAAGTAGAAAGAGTGGGTTATCACTGTTCTAGATATTTCTAATGGGTTATCTTCTCATTAGTGTTTGTAGAAGTTACATAAACAAGTATGCAGTTAGGGTATGAAAAGATTAGATGCCGTTTGCTTAAATGTGTAATATAAAATGTTTTCATAGTTAATCTGGAAATATAGGATAGGCCTTATACAGGGACTGGCTGTGTATTTATATTTTTTTTAAATTTTGTATTTTTTTCATAAACACAAAAATTTTTATAAGAAAGGCTTTGTAAAAACTGTAAGTTCAGAATTTAAATCTATATGTGAATAAAGATAGTATTTTTGATTGTTCTTAAGAGAAAATGTAAAACACGCTTTCCAGTTTATTTTCTTTCTGGAGCTTAGCACATTGCCTGCGTTGTTTCCCTAATTTTATGACTTTAACAATGATCAAATTGTTTCAGATGCCCAGAGTAACTTATACATATAAATATGTGTTTTAGATTTATACCTATTTAGATTTACGTAAATTTTAGACTAAGTATACATATTTTAGACTTACAGTCTAAAACTTTCTTGCCTAAAGAGATTTTGATTATTAATTTGATGAATATGATAGTTTTCATATATATATAACTTGCATTTTGAGAATTCTGTTATAAAACTTGGCATTATTTAAACATGAAATACTGGCAAAGAAGTTCAGAAAAGTTTATATACTTTCTAAATGGTTTAGGAATAAACACAAAGTTGCATACAAAACATCTGTCATATTTACAATTTTCTCTTTAGAAGGTATATGAAAACTTTGACTGTATTTTGCTAGTACTGTTAGAAATTTTTTGTCTCCGTTTACAAGTTGGTTAAAAAACAAAGAAGTTGAGCAATGACTATCTTATGTTTATGTGGTCTCATAACAACATGTATAACATTCTTTTTTTGCTTGGGGATCCTGCTTGATTTTTCTAATGTAGCGGAGGAAGTGGTCACTTTGAAGAAGACGGTTTAATTGGGTTTTTGCCTTTTGATCAGATAATTTACAAGAATATAGTAATAATTATTAATAGTAATCATTAAGCTATAGTAGCTTAATTGATAGTCCACAGTTAAAAAACTCTGCTCTGTATTCTGTGCTTTTAGTACTTCTAACACCTCCTCCTTACCTTGTTTAAACAAACAGTTCTCATTAAGACAGAATGTTGTCTTGATGCTTAAAACTGGTTCTCGAGATAGACACATCTATGTATTTTTTCACGTTTAATGAGGGCACCAGCAACTTCTTAATAATACAGGTAAGAGTACAATAAAACTATGTTATTGTCTTCTTTGCATTAATATTGACCTTTGTATCTCGGTAGCTGGCATGAAGCCAGGGTAGGACTGGCTAGTTGTGTAGAGTAGATAATTACTGTGTTTCAGTGATCTCCATCTGGCATAAAGTTCCCTGTGGCCATACAGAATAGTTTTGATAACTCAGAGGCTGTTGTGAAACTCGTTAGGGAAAAGAAGGGAATGGAACATGTTTTATGTTTGTTCCTCTGCACCTCAGTTACACCCATAACAGTTGGGCAAGTTAAGACTTGAATCATATTCTCATAACATGAAGTGAAAGTCTTTCCATTTAATGAGCTTTCTAAGCTACAAATGGAGCATAGACAAGGTATTACATATCACTTTTGTAGTAGTTCATCAGTAGTAATTTATTCAGAACTTTGTCAATGAAGTCAAGAAAAATCTGAGCAGCTGTGAAACAGTTAACATCTAAAATACTTGTTCTGATCTTTTGGAACATTGTGTTATACTGTGTCCTCTATCAGCGATGTGGAGATACTTAATTTGCAATAGAGGCTTGTACTTTCATAGATTGACTACTTAGGAGAAAATTTAAGCACTGAGTAGTGAATGCCTTGTTTTTCAGTGTTATTCAGTGGATATTGCCTCAAGGTACCAGAGTGATGCTGTCATATTTAGCAAAAGAAGATATGTTTGTTGTGCATAAACACAGAGTAACAAAACATACTTATTTGTAACCATATTTCTAAAAATGTGCTTTGGGTGCTGTAACTGATAAATGGGTCCTGAAATGTGATTTTTTTTGTTGTAGTTACTGTAATGAATGCCTGTTGATAGTTAGAACTACTTTTCTTCCAATGAAAACCAGAGTAACCGGATTTTTTTAATCGTTACTGCTAAATTACTCAGGACTTTCAAATGAGAAAATTCCTCAGTAATACCCCTTTCTTTTCATGTGACATGAAAATTATACCCCACAAACTGATCATACAGAACATTCTAAATTTCAAAGAAAACACTGTGTGTGTTTTAAAATGGCCAAATTTGCCTGGTGTGTAACAAGCAATAGCCAGGCCTTATAGAACTACCTAATTGATTCTCCATTGAACAACCTATTATTTAAGAACAATTCCTTTTATCAAATTAGAACTATTAAACTATATGTGAATCATTTAATGCCCAAAATCAGTATCAGTCAAAACAGGTAAGAGCTGGTATAGTTAATCTTGTCTGTATTATCTGTTGTCCTGCAAAACCTTGCAAATACATCTTGAATTTAATTCTATCTTCAGTGAAAGTAATAAGAATAAATACATTTTAAAGCATAGACCCTTCTTTTATTGCTGCTAATGAGGAAATTTTCTCTGCGATCTTTGAAATCATTAACAAATTGTTATCTATGAATTTTTAGAACCTCATCATCATATTCATGTTGTAAATAAAACCAGATATTTATCTAATTCATGAAGATAGATTCTTTGTAATCAGTTGTATTGTAGATTTTGGTCCAGGTTTTCTCTTCTGTGTTGTCAATAACAGGTCTTCACAAGAGCATACGAAAAAGAGAAAAAACATAATGAGAAGAGGATTCTTTCATCATTTATTGTGGCTTTGACCTCCTACCTTCTTTCATAAAAGTGTACTAATGCCACCTGGTACATTTCATCCCAATCACTGAAGTAACTGCTTAGTAGTTTCACACGTGTGAAAATATGTCTTTCTGATCCTAAAGCTGAAAGAAACTTACTTTCCACATTTGATAATTTGTGGTGGTGTTTCAGGTTAAAGAATATCCACAGATGATCCTGTCAGCATTGACTAAACCAGGTGGTTCTCCAAGTGGATAAACCATGTGATTTAGAACAAGTCATTTTGCTTCTTCTCAAATAAATTGTGAGAGAAGAACCTGAATATAGCTTTTATTCATAGTGCAGTCTGATACAATTAGCAGAAAAAAGCAATGCACAGAAAGAGATTTTTTTTTTTTTTTTAATGGAAATAATTGGGACTGATTCTGTGGTTCTGTGACTGGGCTAAACTGTTGATATTCTTTCTTCCACCACGTTGACTCCTTTTTTTTGTTTTCAGATGCACATGTACAGCAGGATGGACAGGGCCAGACTGCAGTGAAGATGTAAATGAATGTGATTCTGAACCATGCTTGAATGGAGCCACCTGCTATGAATCTGTTAAGCAGGGCCAGTTTGTATGCATTTGCCCTCCATTTTATACTGGTGACTTCTGCCATCAGCGCTTCAGTCCCTGTGAGCTGCCTTACAATCCATGCATGAACAATTCAACCTGCTTGGCACAAGATGATGGAAATCCAATGTGCATTTGCAAAACAGGTAAGAACTGGTATAGTTAATCTTCTCTGTTGTGTGTTGCACTGCAGAAAAGTTGCAAATATGTTTTGAATTTAATGCTGTATTCAGTGAAAGTAACAATGTGTGCCTTTCAAAGCACATAAAACCTACATGAATTATAGCAGGTCTGTCAGTTATGTGAAGAGACTGGTAAGATAGCTGTCAGTTTGCCTACTATTAATTTCTTTTATTACAGTACGTATTACATCTATGGCTGTTTAGATTCCTGCACTCAGAATTACTATTTCTGAGTCAGTTGTTACAGCAACATAGAGATTAGGCATGCACCTGGCCAGCAGAGCTGACAGATTAAATTGACAAAACAGACAGACAGAAACAGACAAAATATATGCAAATTGTTAAAAGTACAAACATTGGAGCAGGTTGAAAATGGTTCTTCTTCCTGCTGAGCTGTCAGAAAGGCCTGATGCATCAGGGGAGTAATCTTCGCCTGCCTAATGGATAGAGGGAATTGCTCTACGTATGCCCAACAAGCAAAATCATAACAGGTGCTGACAGCTTTCCTGGGCCATGGTGTAAAGGACACGGTCTCTCCCTCGATGTTTAAGAACTGCTAACATGGAACGAAGCAACAGTTTAACTGTGCAGAACATCACTATGCAAGTCTGTATAGGAGTTGAAGAATACATTAACGAATTAAAACTGCAGTGAACATTTAAGTAGGGAGAGTACAAATACTGAATTTGGAATATAGGCAGGATTTTGAAGTCCTTGCTTTTATACCCATAAATGGTAAGGGTGTCCTAGGGATCAAGGATAGCAAATACATTAAATGCAGTGTTACACCACAATTACTCATTGTTTACTGGGCTGTAAAGATGTGGAGATAATACACAGAAGTCAGCAGTATTTATAGCTCAGGTTTTTTACTGTTGAGGTGAAAGTTACCACAAATAGCTGAGTTAAAAAAAAGTCACTGGGGTGATAATGTAAGCTGCTTATTGAATCAGCTTTTAGAAAAGCTGTTTTTTAAAAACAATTTTTAATACAGTGTATTGATTTTGAAACCTTTTTTCCAGAAATGATCTGTAGAGAGACATGTAGTTCAAGCCTTTTCTTAATGTTCCTCAGAGAAGTCTTCTTTTCAAAATATTTTTGTGCAGTTTCTCAAGAATCCAAAAAAACATGCAGCCAAGTTTCTCAGGGAACTTTGACAGAAACTTCAAGGATTCTTGAAGCTTGCAGCTGGGAATCCTCAGGGAACTAGCAGGAGAGTTATATGAGCCTGTAACATGCATTGCTAACAAATCTTGGAAAGTGGAAATTATTTCAGTATTGAAAAGGAGTAAAAGGCATTATTCATGAAATGAGTTACTCATTCATGCTAGGAAAAATACCGTCATTTATTCAGGACTCATGTCAAAAAAGGCGAGACAGTAAAATACAGAAATTTAATTGAAAGCATTTTATGGAAATCTATTTCTGCAATTGTCTTCTTTTCTTTTATTCTCCTATTTCTGTCTGCCATGTGCCTCCCTTTCTCTCCCAATAAACCTGTCATGGTTACAGGTCGAATCGCAAAGGGCAATCACACTGAGATAGCTAGGTTACTCCAAGATACCTGACTTAGTACCGGATGGCATGTAGATTAAACAAATTGCCAGTAGTTAAGAGTCCATTCATTAGAAGCAAAGAATCTGGTTTAGCAATAGTTGGAAAATGTAGCGGTTCTTAACAAATTCTAAAGATTACCTTTAGAAAACCATATCTGAGATGGATACAATGGGACTGCAAATCATGCTGTTGGCTGTGGTACTTAGTAGAAGAAAAAAATATCCACTCACTACAGAGAGTTGGGATTGGGATGCCATACTAGGACAGAGAAGACAAAAGCTGATAGATTGGACACAATCAAAGTTGGTTTAATACGTTAGCCTAAGACAGAATTACTGCAGCAAGTTGGTAGGGAGATAATGAAGTAATGATTAGTAGTAGTGTAAATCCAAATTACACATCTTTGTTCTTGTATGTATGTTGCAGAGCTACAGTTGTGTGGTTTAGCTTTAAAGATTTTTAAAACTCTGTAAGTAATACAAATGTAAAACTTACTTTTGAGGTGTCTGCCCTAGCTGTAGGGTTTTGCTTCATGCGAGGAGATGGATTATGTCATATGTAACATATAACTCATACTGGAGATTATGGAACAGTGTTAGACCATGATTTAAGTTTAGTTGTCTACACAAGCAGGTTAAACAGTTTAAAAAATTGTGATCTCTACAACTGTATGCTGATACATTCATAGTTGCAAGAATGTTGTAGGGTAGGCTACCATTGCAGGAGTTTAGGAATCAGTGCAATAGAGCAAGTTTCCAAAGAATTGTACAGAAAGCACTTCTTCTTACATACTTTGCCAATAATTGATAGCAAGGGTTTGATCAAGGCAATTGGGAGGAGATGGCTTTTTGAGCTATTATACATATACCCAGCATTGAATCTTGCCGTTAATGTCTCTTGAAATGCTACATACTAAATGCAAAGGAAACAGAGGAGGAAACTGACAATTTAGGACAAATAGAGTATTTTGTTGCTTTTCTGTTCTTAAAGAATTCCAGTCTTGGAGTGAATCTTAATAATAGAAATGAAAATTTAAGGTAATAGAAGAGAAAGGTAGGAAACATGAGCAAAGCTATAGAATATAAATAATGTTGAAATATTTGCAGCTGACCCTGTGCAACTATTCATGAATTCCCAGGAAGGTCTACATGCAAAAGATCCTAAGAGCAATTCAGCTGCATACATAAGTAAACTAGAGTGTTAATAAATTAGAGGATAAACATTAGACCATGCTGTTCTACATAATGCCAATAGCAAAAGTGTTGATTGCATAAAGGCAACCCAAATGGAAGACAGGACACTTTGGTAAAAGTAGTGCAGCTTTCAGAGAGCAGTGGTGTTCCAAGAAAGAAGAAATTACTGAAAAAGATACATTCAAAAATGAAGGAAAACTATGAGAGGGCATGCAACTACAGAGTGCAAGATCAGCCCTCTGGCTAAGACTGTTGAACAACAACAGGCCTACTTAATGATGAAATGGGAGACAAAAGGTAACAGTTATCACAGAAAAATGTGAAACCTGGGGAAATACAAGCACATGAATATTACAGAGAATTAAGAAGACAAAAAAAAATTTGCCGGCATAAACCATGCACCAGAAAATATCTAGTGTTTTCTAATAAAAGACTTTTTTGAACACTAATTTCTTCTTCTGCGAGAATGATTAGTAGATGTATCTAGGAGCTAAAACAAGGCAAGGTTGGTAGGGACAGCAGATAGAGTTGCTGCTGACATAAAGACAGGAAGGAAAAGACAAGGTTTTTGAATATAGAGGGCTTTTAGAATTCCCTCTGCTTATAACAGAAGGTAGAAGTTATTATCTTTCTTTAATATTAGATGTAGATCTTTCTTCATTAGTCCTAGTAATATCCTCAGCTCAGGATGCTTACCCAGTTTCCTTATTACAATAGAAGCAATATTCTGCTTAACTGCAGTTTTGTCATGGAAAAGTTACCGCAGAATCATAGAGTGGTTTGGGTTGGAAGGGACCTTAAAGACCATCTAGTTCCAACCCGCCTGCCATGGACAGGGACACCTTGCACTACATCAGGTTGCTCAAAGACCCATCCAACCTGGCCTTGAACAATTCCAGGGAGGGGGCATCTACAACTTCTCTGGGCAATATAGTCCAGTGCATAGTCCAGTGCCTCACAACCCTCACAATGAAGAATTTCTTTCTCATATCTAATCTAAATCTGCCCTCTTTTAGTTCAAAGCCATTACCGCTTTTCCTGTCACTACATGTCCTTGTAAAAAGTCCCTCTCCAGCTTTTTTGCAGGCCTCCTTCAGGTACTGGAAGGCTACTATAAGGTCCCCTGGTGACTGGGAGTCACTGGTCTTCACTTGGCCATTGAGCCATTGACCACAACTCTTCTGAGTGTGACCATCCAGCCATTTCCTTAGCCACCAAGTGGTCCATCTGTCAAATCCATGTCTCTCCAATTTAGAGACAAGGATGTCATGCAGGACAGTGTCAAATGATTTGCATAAGTCCAAGTAGTTCTCAGGAAAACATACGTGTAAATACATCATATATTGTGTGTATATTGTAGAATCAGAATAGTTTGGGTAGGAAGAACATTTAAAGGTCATCTAGTCCAAACTCTCTGCAATAAGCAGGGACATCTTCAGCTAGATCAGGTTGCTCAGAGCCCTGTCCAGCCTGACCTGGAATGGTTCCAGGGATGGACCATCTACCACCTTACTTGGCAGCCTGTTCCATTGTTTCACTACCCTCGTTGTAAAAATTTCTTCCTTATATCTGGTCTAAATGTACCCTCTTTTAGTTTAAAACCAGTACCTCCTGTCCTATCGCAACAGGCCCTGCTAATAAATTTGTCCCCATCTTTCTTATAAGCCCCCTTTAAGTACTGATGGGCCGCAATAAGGTCTCCCTGCAGCCTTCTCTTCTCCAGGCTGAACAGTCCCAACTCTCTCAGCCTTTCCTCATCGGAGAGTTGTTGCATCTCTCTGAACATTTCTGTGGCCTCCTCTGGACCCGCTCCAACAGGTCCACATCTTTCCTGTGCTGAGGGCTCCAGAGCTGGACACAAGACTCTAGGTGGGGTCTCACCAGAGCAGAGTAGAGGGGCAGAATCCCCTCATCCTGCTGGCCACGCTTGTCTTGATGCAGCCCAGGATACGGCTGGCTTTCAGGGCTGTGAGTGCACATCACCCCCTCATGTCCAGCTTCTCATCCACCAGTAACCTCAAGTCCTCCTCAGGAATGCTCTCGATCCCTTCATTCCCCAGCCTGTGTTAATACTGGAGGCTGCCCAGACCCGGGTGCAGGACACTGTGCTTCCCCTTGTTACAGCTCATGAGGTTCATGCAGGCACACTTCGCAAGCTTGTCCAGTTCCCTCTGGATGGCATCGCGTCCTTCTGGTGTGTCTACTTCACCACTCAGCGTGGTGTCATCTGCAAACTTGCTGAGGGTGGACTCAATCTCACTGTCTATGTCATTGATGAAGATACTAAACAGTACGCGTTTCATTATGGACCCCTAAGGGAGACCACTCGTCACTGATCTCCACTTGGACATGGAGCCATTGACCACTAACCACTGGCTGTGACCTTCCAACCAATTCCTCATCCACCGAACCGTTCACCCATCAAATCCATATCTCTCCGGTTTAGAAAGAAGGATATTCTGGGGGACTGTGTCCAAGGCCTTACAGAAGTCCAGATGACATCCATAGCCCTTCCTTTGTCCACTGATGTAGTCAGTCCACCATAGAAAGCCACTAGATTGGTCAGTGTTCTGGTTTCGGCTGCCGCCGGCAACAAAAGCCAAGGTCAAGTCCACCCCTCGGTCACGAGCCCATCGGTATGTCGCATCTCTTCCTTGGTGGGCCCATGGACACCATTGCAGAGGTTATCCGTGAATGTGAGACATGCGCTGCAATCAAGCAAGCCAAGCGGGTAAAGCCTCAGTGGTATGGAGGACGATGGTTAAAATATAAATATGCGGAAGCTTGGCAGATTGACTACATCACACTGCCACAAACCTGCCAAGGCAAGCGCTATGTGCTCACAATGTTGGAGGTCACCACCGGATGGCTGGAAACCTACCCTGTGCCCCATGCCACTGCCCGGAATACCATCCTGGGCCTTGAAAAACAAGTCCTGTGGCAACATGGCACTCCCGAAAGAATTGATTCAGACAA
>Ga0065711_1051398_pt1 | contig 10398 bp, 4 predicted proteins | sample Hoacrofraction12_FD_59098 | JGI IMG/M metagenome (GOLD analysis project Ga0065711, IMG submission 59098) | Hoatzin crop microbial communities from Cojedes, Venezuela - Epithelial fraction 12 v2 (version 2) | ecosystem: Host-associated > Birds > Digestive system > Esophagus > Crop | place...
AAGACCCGCCTGGACAAGGTCCTGTGCAGCCTGCTGTAGGTGACCCTGCTTCGGCAGGGGGGTTGGACTAGATGACCCACAGAGGTCCCTTTCAACCCCTACCATTCTGTGATTCTGTGGTATAGATGGATAACACAGGCTATATTCCAGCCTTATGGCAATCTCGTTTCAAAGGGACTTGAAAGAATGAGGCTGTTAAGGATATTCCTGTAAGGAAGATATGTGATGTTTATGATGGGGGAGGAAAAGGCTGTAAGTTTTCCTGTAACTATCAATAGCAAATAATTCATTTCAGTTTTGAGCTAGTATGGCCAAGAACTAATGTTCTGGAGAAATCTCTGCTCTATCTGTTATATCCCTGGAATTCTATTAAGCTGTCATAGATAACTACACAGGATGTCACATAGCCTTTATATTTTACCCACTGGCTTTATTTTTTTTAATATCTTTTATATTCTTGTATGCTTTTACCTGTCATGGTTCAGAGCTTTGATGCGAATAAATATTTAGGAAACTAGATGTCTTGTCTTAAACTTCTTCAAACTCCATTGGCTGGAAATATATCTTGATAAACTTATTGGGTTTTGTTCAGCAAGGACTATCTTGAAGAGTCCCTTTTAATATTTCAACACTTTCATCCTGTGAAAAACAGGCATACCTAAGTATGTAATTTAATATTAGTTCGGTGTTAAGTTTAGAGTAAAACTTTTGATTTCACTGATTTATGCAGTCTATATTCTTTATGGGAAATTTTGAAAGACACTACAAATGTTATGTTTTCTATATAAAAATCTTGGAGATTGTCACTGCTTGATTTCACTGCTGAAGATGTGAAAAGTGTGGTTTTTTTCAGAAGGCTGGCTTTTTATCCCAGTCTAGAACCTGTACTTTAACATATATGGAGTTCATACCTGTCCCTGACGAAAGTGTCAGGGAGAAGTTATTTAGATGCGTGGGCTCCAGGTGTGACCTCTTGCCTCCCACCCTGGGAGTCTGGCTGCAGGGGCTCAGGGCATGGGTGTGTCACCTTGAATGACACTCCTATGAAAAGTTGTGTAGGAACTGATCAGGGGTCCCTTGTTTTCTCTGGAGCCACAAGATGAATCAGGCAGAGGCAAAGGGGAAGACTTCAGCTACGTCTCAGCCTTGCCCTTGGCTGGCCATGTACCTTACTGATGAAGCCTGACCTGTGACTTTACTTTCCAGCTTGACCTCAACATGCTTTATTGCTATGCATTTGTCTGATGATCCCTGGCTCTGTGGCTTAACCAGGGTAGCATCACCAGCCTTGAGTTCCTGCTCTTGTTCAGGTGCCATGGGACTGCACACCTCTGTTCAGTGAGGCCACTGCCCTGTGTCTGCTTTGGGGCCACCTTGGGCTCCCGACTCTCCTTTGCTTGGGGAGCAGCTCTGTTCTGCACCTGCCTGGCAACAGACATAAAGCAATTCTTCTGGGGAAAGGGAGGGGTGAGTGCAGGTCTGGGATGCCAGCCCTTGGCCTCCTACAGAGCTGCTTCCCTGGCTGGGCTGTGGTCCTGGCAGCCCCTGGACACAGTCAGGGTCCCTCTGATACTGACGCTTTTGTTTTCCTTTGCCCCATGTTGGGCACCAAAACAGACTGTCATAGTTAACCCAGTGGCTGACAACTATGCACCAGACAGCTGCTTGCTCACCCCTCCCCTTCCCCCCCCAGCAGGATGGGGAGGAGAAATGGATGAAAGGGAAAACTCGTGGGTTGAGATAAAGATAGTTTAATAAAACAACAAAGTAAATACTACCACTACTACTAGTATCGACAGTAATAATTATAATAATGAATATGCAAAACAAACTATATACAATACAATTTTCTCACCGCCCAATGACCAATTCACAGTCAGTCCCCAAGGAGCAATCACAAAACCCAGACATCACAAATTTCATTAAATTCCCCAAAAAGTTCAAACTCCCAGACGAGAGGATTCAAACTCCCAGAAACAAGAAGGGAAGATTCGTGCCCCCTGGCCAATGCCCATTCGTAAACTGAGCGTGATATCCATGGTATGGAATGTTTCCATTGGCCAGCTTGGGCTGGCTGCCTGGCTCTGCTCCCTCCCAGCTCCTGCACACCTGCTCAATAGCTGAGCATGGGAGACTGGAGAAAGTCCTTGATTTCTTAGCAACAACAGAAAACATCAGTGTTATCAATACTCTTCTCCTACTAAATCCAAAACACAGCAGCTACTGGGAGGAAGATTAACTCTATCCCAGCTGAAACCAGGACACAGGCAAACAACTTGACTTTGCGTATAGAATAACCAACCTAAAATGATGAGGAACTGCACTAAGCCACCTTTGAATGACGTGGTTTACAGCTGAACGCTGTTATGTAGCTTGAATTTGTCTGCTAGCTTATTTTGAGGCCAAAAGGGGAGAAAAAAACCTGAAATCCAATTTTATTTCTGGTGTAATAAAATATAATTGACTTCACTAGATCTATATTGATTATAAGACTGCGGAGTTTAGACTAGTGTCTTGCCTCAATAGAAAAGTTAGTTTAATTCTGATACTGTTTATTTGTATTTGTTCTTTAAAAAAAAAACTCTGGGGATATGAAATGTCCAACACAATTTATTTGCCTTCTCTAGAATATGAAAAATCCTGAAAACATACATAGTTAACAGCCTAACTGCAAATTCCAGACATAAAAAATAAGAAGTATACAGACTACTTTGTGTTTGTTCTTTCAATGTTTCAGCTTGTTTCTCCAGGTGAGAACCATCTGGGAGAAGACTTGATTAGAGTGGAAGGTCTGTTGGGATCATATGCAAATACTTGGACAAGGACCCGGAGTTCTCATGGCCTTTTACCAAAGGCAGATTTAGGAATTTTATATCCTGCATATCACCAAGCACTAATCACAATTAAAGGAACATCTGTGCTTGGTTTTTCTTGCCAATCTTCAATATAACTGCAGTAGTTCAGGAGGAAAATCTTCACAAGTTATGAGTCTAACTCTATATCTCTAGAGAATTTTACCTTCCATTCCTCATAAATCAATTTATAGTGACACGTCTTGCAGATGGTCTATCAGCAACAAAACATTTAGTGCAGCTGTCCATATATCAGGCATCCAGGTTCCAGTATATAATGTCCAGTTTTGTTTGCTGGACACTCCAATAATGGAACCACTGGTTTGATTTATGGTTGCATAATTTTACAGAGAGATCAGTGCAATTGCACTCAGACAAAATAGCTCTGTCATTTCAGTTTCAGGCCTATAGCCAGATACACAGTGGTATTTCATTTGCCTGTCTTCTAGGGATCAGCACTGTGTATTTACCTTCTCAAATGATTAACATAATACTGAGGAGAGATTCCCTTGAAAACTGAGATGTCAATAAAGATAATATGAACTGTGACATAAGCTGAAAAGAAACGCTACTTGTCACATGAAGGTAGGAAAGGCAAAAAAAAGTTCTTAACCGGTATTAATTGTTATGGCACAGGCAGATGTTAAATGTACACAGCAGACAATTACAGCACAATTAGAATTACAGAGCTGGCCTCTCACCTCAATTAAAGGGAAATCTGGTGTGGGCAATGTGACAAGGAGGGGAGCTGTTCTCTCCTTTTATCTTGTGAAGTCCTTCGTTCCCTACTTCCATGGACTGTTTAGTCAGGTTTTTCATTTGCCTTTAGTGGAGATGTTAATTCTTTCTGCTTACCTGTGAGAAAATCCATGCTTAAGAAGAAGAAAAAAGGTAGACTGAAAACTGGGAAGAAATCTCAGTGGAGGTGGGGAAAGGAACAAACAGTATCTCCATTGCTGTTAACTGTTGCAGGTCTTGTGATTTCAGTGCGCTTCATCAGGCACCCTATGCAAATCCGTCTCTCCTCGTCCTTCAGAGCCAAAGTGACTTCCCAACATCACTGAGTGATTCACCGGAAGAACTGGAAAGGGCCTGGGTGTTGACATCTGTGCTAGCTCCTCAAATCACTATTCTGCTCCTTCCCAAATTAGCTCTGAAGATGGAGATGTACCTTCCTAATGAAGGTACTTAGCAGTACAGAACACCTGTTTCTCACCACTACTCATAGATGTATATATCATCATATTCTGTTATGTGTAGAAATGTCTTTCATTATTCTTGATGCTGAAATACAACCTAGTAGGTCATTTTGTCACTTCTCATCCCACTGTCAGTATCATCAGGCAGCATCTAGGTTGCTGACTTTGTGGGCAAAGCGAGGCTGAATTTTTTTAATACAGACACAGTTCTGAACCTAGTGTTGAAAATTGAATGAAGATGAAATGGTCTTTAGAGTGCCTTCTCTGCTAAGTTAAATTGTCCAGTTGACTCCATACTTATGGACTGATTGATGTTTGACAGTGAAAGAATAGTTTCAAATAGTGATTGAGCTTACCTACCTCTTCATATGGCACCTTGCTAATTGTTGGTTACTGGAATTCTCTCCCATCTGTAAGGGCAATGGCTAATGTCTATACAGGAGTTAACATATACCACAGTGTAAATATATATATATATGTATACATGGGCAAATGCACCTTCTAGGTTCCAGGTAAAACACTGTTTAACAAAAAATTACATAAAAATTCACCTGCTAAACCTTGGCATGATCATACTTGCATAAGAAACTATTACAATGTGTGACTGTAGAGCAGATGGGAGTACTTCTGAAAGATATACCAAGGTGATCTCTAAAGTGAATGTTTAAGTTAAATTTGGGCTCAAAGTCCAGAGAGTATGACTGAGGCTATGGTCTTCCCAGCTTTCTATGTATCTTCAGTCTGACATGATCGAATATTGCAAGGCAAACTGATATAATGCATCTGAGATGTTTTCTTCCACCTCTCCCTGCAAGACCCTCACAGAGAAACTCTTTCAGTTGTAGGGATATACACTATTTAGCCCTTGTTGCAGGGGATAGTTTGGTTTCTGTCTATAGGGACTGTCAGTGGTTTTGATTTTCTTGGCTGCTTTGTGTCTAAAGTGTTTGATTGAATGTATTTCTTTGGTGTGCAACAGGAGTGAATAACTGGAAATCAAAGTCAGTGAATGATTGCCATACTCCCTATGGCAAGCATAAACCAAAACCACCTGTTATTTACATTTTAACATGTTCAAGTTTGTTGCTGTGTGATAAGGCTGGAAACTAATACCTAGCCTTTCTTTAAACTGATTAGCTGAGTGTGTTTATTAAAATGAACATAGTTCCATCTTCCTATGTTTTGCATAAAGACATCTTCATTAATTTGGTTTTCTCTTTAAGAAAATTAATTCTTTTTACTGAAAACTTCATTTCCTTTGGAACTGGATCGACATGAAAGATGTACCTTAATGTTGCATGTGGCTAGTGCAGAGATCAATTGATCCTACTTCTCCTTTTATGCATAAATTAAGGAGATTTTGCAGATGTTTGCTCTAACATGGGAATTGGAAATATGGGCACAAATTTTGTCAAGGTAAATTGAAAACAGACATTTTAACAGGCTGCAAATATTCTTCTGACATTAACACTATGCATTAGATTGGTAGTGAGCTGCACTCTGTACTTATTCAAAATCCTGTAGGTAGGTAAAAGGTGGTGTAAGGTGTACTTTTACTTCAACAAATGTTTAGGACTCTTGTTTGGGAACCTGAGGATTTAGAGATTTTAATTTTTTTACTATTTTGGGGACAACTGTGCATATCTGGCACATGTCTGAATTAGAAATAATGAGGACCAGAGAACTCCGCTTATAGCCGCAGAGCAGTAAATGTTACTGTTTATTTGAGAATCTGCATTATGACACACAGTGATGCAGTGGGTGCTCCATCCACATCAAGATTTCTTTAAAAGTTTATGAGCTTGTTCACTGGAATACTGTGTCCTCAGGGAAAGAAGCACAAATAGATGTATTTGCACAGTTAGCAGGTTTTGGTTTTGCAAAAATTCTGTCCCAGTCTTACGCAAACAAAGGTGGAAAAATGGACTCTGGCAACAGTATCTATATCCATAAGACATTCCATGTGAAGGTTGGTAAAGGTTATGAAAGATTTTGTGCCCACAGAACAAGTTGTTCTTGCTGAAATATTACTCTGTGCCTGGACTTGACTGACTGGTGAATAATTTAAAAAGAGAGGGAGTTTTTCTGCCATGATTATATGAGGGAAAAATCCTACTCAAACTTTTATTTGTCTGACAATGACTTTTACGCAAGTATTCTACTTGTTAACAAAACCCTGCAGGATGTTGCCTCAAAGCTTGAAAGTGATCGTGTAGTCCAAATGGATCATCTTGATTCAAAATCACAGGAGGATGGTTCCAATACTTAATTTCTAATGAGAGGCTTGTATTGCATTCAGGTAGTAATAACCCCCCTTCACAAGCTGTCAGATAGCTATGGCTGAACTACTGGAGCAGTTTTAAGGTAGGAGTGCAAGTCTAGATCCTGATATGAAGATACCACCCTAAATATTTTTAGCATTTCCTGAAAAAAATCCCTGATGTCTGAAGTGATTGTGGGGGCTGAAATACTTTACCCTTGAGATTTTGCACTGCAACTAACCAACAGCATGGATATATCTTCTCTGCTTTTGTGATGAGGAGCTTTGACAGTTGAGCCTTCTCTAGACAGAAGTTCACTTCTATACAATCAATCTGTCACATTTAGAACAGCACTGACAATTTTTGAAACAAACATCTGGAAATAGCGATCTAGATTAGAAGAAATAGAAATATGAGGTTAGAGGCAACAGCCTTTCCCCAGTAGTATATCCTGAAAACTCAATTTTTTTCTAATATTTAGTTCAGTCTGACAAGGAAAGCTCCATATTAGTTTTCTGATAAGATTGTGGGAGGTAGAGACCACACTAAAGTGATTCATTGATCAATCCAGAATGGCCCACAAACGTCGGGTGAAAGTTCATGGTTCTGCAGCTCAGTGTGGAAAATGTAGTTGGTAAGATGACTGGGGCACTCTGCCAGGGAAAGGGTAAGGGTTAAGATTAGTGCTAGAGGGCTAAATAATCATTCCTTCCTGAAGCCAGCAAATGCCCAAAAGTAAAGCTGTGATTCTCATGAGTCAGTGTTACATATGGAGTTTGAGTAACATCATAGCTCCTCTGCCAGAGGAAAGTAGAGTTGCAGGTAGGTGACAATTATTGAAAATAAAAGTAAAGGATGTGGTCTGTTTATAAATCATCAGAGCCTATGAAAAAAGGATGCGGTTTAGTATCTGCATGAGACTGTGTTAAATGTTTAATTTGCTGATGGTCAGGCAAAGACTAGAGTTGCACAAGACAGCGGTGAAGATTTATTGTTGGACTATGGGATTCAGCAGAGTAAAGACAGGACTGGTATTTCCAGGGGATCGTGTTATATCTCCATTATGGTGGGCACTGTTCAAATTAATTCTGTCACCAGAAGAATCTGGGTTAGAAGGAGGGTGCTGGCAAAACAACCATCTTACATGGACCCTGTGTGAGTGGTATGGATGGAAATGTCACCTCTCATCCCAACTTTGTGCAATGCACTAGGATGTTGCATTGAACACGTAGGCTGCTTCTTCCTCTAAGCATTTCCATGAGACTGATGATGCTATGTGCACAGGGAAAAGGGAGCCTCAACTTTTATGTGATTCCAGTGAAGCAACTGAGAATATCAGGTATAAATATGGCTATGTTAGTGTCCTGGAAATAATATGTTTTTAGCATACAAAAACAGTAATTTCACTTGCTGTGTTTATCATTGACTAATACTCAGTTATATGTTTGGATCTAGTGATCTTGCACAGAAAATTTTCAATGCAAGTGCAAACACATGCAGATTGAATTCGATAGCTATTTTATTGTGTAACTGTCCAGTTATCTAAGAATGGCTGCTAGAAATGCATTTCTGGAGCTGCAACTCCATCAGATATATTGCATAAAACAAATGCTTCTGTTACAGAAATATTACTTTATTACAACTAAAAAGAAATGTTTTGTGTGTATGGGTACTTATGGAGGGATATAGAAGGAAGGTTCCAGGTGGCTGTGGGAATTTGATGCTAGATTACTGAGACAAATTAAGTTTTCACTCACTTTAAAATCCTAAGATATCTGGGAATGTCAAGCAAAAGTACTTTGGCCCTTAAAATGATGTGATGCAGCTTATCACCTGCCAGAAAAAGAAACAGTAAAGCACTTCTAAGTAGATGCTGACTGCTGGTGGGGACTTTGGGAAAATTGCGGTTCATCACTACTCAGCACCTGTCGTCTTGATTTTAGTCAGTAATTAAGTTGCAGTGGCCCTTTTAGTGATCTGAGCTATGCACTGAGAGATTCAAAGCCCGAAATTAAATAGTGTGTGCTCTCCTGTTTCCTGACTAATCCTGTAAGAGGCAGTGGGTTGAATGGATGATTTAATAAGAGAACATAACTGCAGTCAGCTCACTCTTCTACAGAAATTAATAATGAAAGCCCACTGAAATAAAGAGAAAGAAATTCATTAATGAAGGAATTGTAAAATAAAATAACTGAAGTGGAAAGTTGCCTATTGGAGAGTCAGATCTGGTAAGTGATTTTAAGTACATCCACTGAGCTGCGTGCACCTGTGGTTACTGAGTTTCTCATGTCTGCTCCCTCTAGTAACCACATTGACAGAAAGTGGCCTGGAAAGGTGGTTTCATGCAGCACATCATTCAGAAATTTTGGATGCATGGTCATTTAGAAGTGGAAATACATCTGAGATTTCCTCACTGTCCAATGAAGTTTTTAAACCAAGTTACTACTATATACACACAAGTGAAAACTCTACATTTATTGAAAGGAAGGAAAGAAAAGGTAGACATAGAATTGCAGAAGCTGTTTATTGAGTCAGTTATTAAATTGTTTCTCTGTAGCTCTATTACTATGAAGTTTCATCCTTCTATGGGGAAAAGCTACCCATGGAAGATACTTCGCAAGCTATGGAACTGAGTGAATACATCTATACCACTCTGGAAAAATTTGAAGCCCAAAATCTCACGTTTTTGTAAAACTTTCAACAACCTTGCCCTTTCTCTGCAGTGAAGACATCCCTTCTCTTCCACCTCAGCACTTTCTCCTTGCTCCAGGACTTGCAACCCTCCATGCCTTCTCCAGCTCATCTTCTCTCACACTCCTCTCAGCCTCTCTGAACACCTGATGCTGTTCTGAGCTGGCCCAGAAACAAAAAAAAAGGGAATTAAATACAAACTGCAGGTCATTCTTCACTGCAGCTTCTTCACCTTCTGCTTTGGCAGCAGCATGATGGTACTTCCTAGCAGCTGGCAGTTTACCATACTGCAGCTCTGCAAGATAAATCAGGGGCCAAGCCTTATCAGCTGTTTTAAAAAAGTTAGGGATTAATTTCCCTGGAAGGAAGCTCAGCTAGTATTGTGGGATTGTCTGTGCCAAACCATCCTAGGACATAATGGACTTGGCGACTTACTAGTAGCAAATTTAACTTGTGAAATTTTCTGCTGGTGGAGGAGATTGGAAATTTGACAAGGAAGTTTGCATCTGCAATCACATGTTTCTCTGTGGTGCATTGCAACTTGTATGTCCCTTCCACAAACCTGCAGTTGTCTGCTGCTGTGTCCTCTGTGCATCTGGACCAACTGTTCTTGCAAGCAAGGAAAATCGAGTGGTAAGTAGCTTCCTTTTCTGAGCTGAGGAGATCTGGGATAAACAGTGTCACTGTTTAAAGCAGGTCGTCAAGAAACTGAGTGGCAGATGCTCTCTATTAAGCCCCACCCTCCCACCAGAAGAAGAGAAAAGGGAGAGAGACTTACAAAATTAATATAAAAAGTTTTACTAATAATACTAATAATATTAAGAGAAATAATGTAAAATATACAAAACCCATACTGAACTTCCCAGAGCTGGGTGCCTGGTGCTGGTGTCCCACCAGCAGCTGCTGGGCAGCACTGGGGTGTCCCAGACTGGCCTCGGCAGTAGGCAGGAACTGGACTCAGGAGTGCACGGGTCGGGATCTGGATCAGGATTGCAGGCAGAACAGCGAGCAGGGTCCTCTTCAGAAGGCAGCTATGGATGAAGAGGGCGAGACCCTCATGATCCCCCAGCTTTGAACTGGGTATGACGTGCGTGGCATGGAATACCTCGCTGGTCAGTATCGGGTCACCTGTGCTGTCCGCCCCTCCCCGCAAGTGCCACCCTTTACGACTCCTCACTTGCAGGACCTAAGAGGACTAACGGTGACCTTGGCTGCTATATTGATAATTATAAACAGGAGCCTTTTTCTGCATTGCTTTCCTACCCTTAGCTCAGTGTAACTATAAACATTAGGTGTTACCAGCTTTGGGGTGGACAGTGTCTGTAAAATATGCAGCCAGCTTCAGAAAAATGCAGTTACTTAGAAGAACCTGGCTGTAAGGAAGATTCACTAAAA
>Ga0065711_1051399_pt1 | contig 10398 bp, 11 predicted proteins | sample Hoacrofraction12_FD_59098 | JGI IMG/M metagenome (GOLD analysis project Ga0065711, IMG submission 59098) | Hoatzin crop microbial communities from Cojedes, Venezuela - Epithelial fraction 12 v2 (version 2) | ecosystem: Host-associated > Birds > Digestive system > Esophagus > Crop | place...
GCGCCTGCGCCCGCTGCCTGCCCCTGCCCTGCCCCGCGGCTCCCGCTGCCTGCGCCGGCAGCTGCAGCGGCCCCGGCACCGCAGCGTGTGCCGGCTGGCACGGCTCCAGCCCCAGCCTGCGCTGGAAGGAGCTCACGCTGCGGCTCCGCTAGTTCACGCTGGAGCTGCCGCCGCCGCGTCCTCTCAGAGAACATGAATTTTGCAGCAGGAGCATCGGTTTCCCGAATGCAGCTTTCCACGAGGGTGTAATGCCTCATCGTCCCGCCTGGCCATGCTTTCCTTAAAGAAGCAATTACCGATGCTTCTAAGCACAGCCGCCGGCTCCCCCATTAATCACCCGCAATTACAAACCAGAAATGTGCTAAACAGTCGGTCCCCAAAGGTCACTAATCAGGGAAGTTAATAGTCCCCAGGTTTTTGGTTGGGAAGCCAGCAGAGGCGAGGTGCGTTGGCCTGGGGGTGCTAGCCCAGGGCTGGGTTGTGCATTCCCAGTGCGTCCCGGAGCAGAGGGCAGGGCTGCGCTCCCCGAAAACTGCCTGTGACCCCAGAGCCCCTCGCAGAGCGCAGCCTCGGCTGCCCGGGCACTGCCCGCTCCAGCAGCCAGCCCCAGTGACGTATCACCCCGTGCCTTCACAGAGGCACGTTAATTCTGCGTTATGAAGACACTCTCTAATTACTTCAGTTGATTAGCGCTTCACAGCCACCACAGATTCCTCAGGAGGAGCAGCCCACAAGGACACACTGCCATCCCTGCCCACTGCCACCACCCCACCGCTGCTGCGTCCCCGCCATGGCACGGGGACCCCCACTCTGCCACCGCCCCACCACTGCCATGTCCCCACCATGGCTCCAAAGCTGCCACGTCCCCACCATGGCACAGGGACCCCCACTCTGCCACTGCCCCACTGCTGCTGCGTCCCCGCTGTGGCACGGGGACCCCTGCTCTGCCACCGCCCGGCAGGTCAGGGACGTGCCCCAGCTCCTAAAACCCTGCTGAGGACAGCAGGCAATTTAGACCTGAGTGCAGCAACTAATTAAATCAATATGAGATAATGAACAGCAATTAGAGGTCCAGCTAGGCACATCTTCTCTTGTAAATACTGTTTCTTTCCCAACGGGAAGCTCTTTTTTAATAATCTGTTTGTGTTTCATTTCCAGGAGCCGTAATTCCCCAAAGAAGCAATTTGGGAAAGTGATTTGTTTGTCTGTGTAATTGCCAAAGCACTTAGCGAGAGTTGTTTGTTTTCCTTAGCTCCTGCTACCCCCGGAAAGAAACAGTGCGGGTGCTGTTTGGGCTGTTTTCCCTTCTCTGGGATGTTTTTAGGTGGTTGGGTTGGGGCAGGGGGTCCTTTTGGGACGTGGGGCATCGCCTCTGATGCCGTCCCCTGGACAGGGCGCGGGGGCTGCCGACCACCGAGGCAAAGCCCACCCAGCGCGGGCAGTGACGAGCGAGGAGCCGAGCCCCGCGCTCAGCCCAAGCAGGGGCCTGCGGTGCCAGGTGACAGTGAGAAGAAAAACCTTCTCCTTCTGCAGCCCCAGGGCCCCACCTCGGCCAGAGCCCCCCCTTCATCTTTGGCTGTGCAGCGGAGGTTTTGCAGGTGTTGCCCACCCAAACACCCTCATCTCCTGTGCCTGTGCCCCCCTGCGCTGCGACAGCCCAGCCCGGATCTCCCTATGGGGAAGCTTTTCCCCGTGCACCAAGCGTCCCCGGGCCCACGACCCTGCTCTGCCTGTCTTCCTCCGCGGGATCGGGGCAGCACGCGCCGTGCCCGTGTAATAGACTGGAAGATGATTCGTGTCGAGTGCACATACTGTGCAACTGTGGAAACCAGCATCACGTGAAATAACAGAACTACATAAGGCATGGAACAACAGACAGGACAGCTGTGGGTTTGAGACTGGGCTAATGTAGAAGTCCAGTGCGGTTTGAGACTGGGCTAACGTATATCGCTGTGCAAGATGAGCGGGCAGCTGCGGGGAGGCTGCGGCAGCGCACCAAAAAAGGACGTTTAAAGGACACCGAGGAAGAAGAGACTCTTCATCCCGAAGACCACCCGAGGAACTATAAAGACCACCAACATCATAAGACGCATGCGTCAATAAACGATGCCACGTAAGCACAGAGAATCAAAAGGAGGAGACTTCACGGAAACGAACAGCTTGGAGAGAATATAAAGCCCGCCGGAGCCATCAGAAGGTGTGCGCGTTGGTGGAGCAGCTACTCCCCGCGCACCCAGAGCTGTTTGCTTGCTTTTTATGGCCTTAAATATTAATAAAAAGATAATGCAAATAGCGTATCATCATTTATAACACTGGGCCCAGCTGAGCGTCGGTGTGCCGCGGCAGCGGGGTATTTCCAGCACCACTGAGAAGCAAATCCCACCCTGATTTTGTCCCACATGTATGCCCAAGATATATTCCCCGGACACTCTGGGAATGGCACGAGCTGCCTTTGTATGCAATGGCTCCTGCAGCTTGCCGTGTGAGCGCTCACTGCCATTCAGTCACATTACATTGCAGTAACCTTTCAAATTAAGCCACGCACCTTGTTTATTAGCAGTTAAATGCTTCCCTGAGCCTCTGAGCTACGGCGGGACATAGGACACTTGGTGTACAATCCCATAATTGGGTATCTATTGCTTGTTTAGTTTGCAGCCAATTAGATAGCAAACAGGTTATGGTCTGCGTACATATTAAATATGACTTTCAACACTTGCTGCAGGGATTAGTTGTTATTTAATTCAGCTGCACTACAGGCTCCGTGCTACACCAGGCGGTGGGGGCCCTGGCAGCCCCCGCGCTCGGTCAGTCCGAGTCACCGCGATAGCGGCGGGAGGAGGAGGAGGATGGGACGGTGCCGAGGTCTCCCATGTGCTGGGGTGCAAGCCGGGGCGATCCCCAGGGCGAGGTGACGGCGGGTCCTGGCACGGAGCGGTGGGCAGGCATTGCCCTCGCTTTGCAGAGGAAAACCCTCGCTGCCCTTCCCAGCCTGCGCGGGAGGCCCGGAAAGGCGCCGGGCCAGGGGCGGCTGCGGGGACCCCTGGGCCGCTCACCTCGCACCCGCGGGAGGGAAAGGGTTCAGCATCGGCGAAATCACAGAGCATGTTCTGCTTCTCTGCCTCCCGCGCCGCCGAGCCGACTGCTGCAGGGCGAGCGCGCGTGCTGTCGCTCTGCTGAGCATCGCCCAACCCGAAGCTGCGCATGTTTTCCTTGCAGCTCTGAACCGAGACAGGCATATTTTGACAAACCGAGATTATCTGAAATCATCTCTCTCAGAGTGAGTGGTTGCTGCATAAGAACTTAATTATAAATTAATTAATAGCGATAAATTTACAACCCAAGCTAGAGGGAGAAAGAGGCAGGGAAGATGATTTAAAAGTGAAGGCAGTACGCCTGGAACATGCAAAGCCAACACGAAAGCTCCTCTCCCAGCGAAGGCTCCCGTAGCACCCGGAGCAGCCGGTGTCGCCGGCCAGACCGACCCACCCGGGCACAGCCCCAGCTCGTTGGACCCGGCTCGTCGGACGCGGCTCCAGCCGGCACGGCCAGGGGTCCTGGGGGACCCTCGGCTCGGGGGTCCCAGCGCTGGGTCACGAGCGGGATTGCAATCTGCATTTTGGGGGTTGGAGATCCCGTTTCGAGCAGCGCTGACTCCTGCCCCTCGTCCCTTGCCCTCCGTGGCCGGCGCAGGCAGAGGGCAGGCGGCCGGGGGGACGGGCAGCGGGGAGGGGGTCTCGCCTCCTCCCTTGGCCCTGCTACCGCTGGCCTTGAGGCTTGGGAAAAGCGGCTGCAATGAGCCTCCCGAGGTGCCTGCCTGGGCACGGAGAAGGGGCAGAAGGTGTGTGCTCCGGTCACGGCTGTCCCGTTCGTCCCGTGCCCCAGCCCGGCGGAGGAGCCCCATGAGGCCCCGTGATGCCCCGTGTGCGCGGGGCCCCGTCCCCGGGCACGGCCGCAGGGCGAGGACCCTTTGAGCCCCCTTCCCTGCTGACCAGCACGGGCTGGCACGGTGCCACCACGCCAACTTTGGTTGTTGGTGAACAGGTTCATCAGCAGAAGTGATTTGCAATGAAAATTAGGAAAGGGAGTAAATACTTTTAAAATAATAAGGTAAGATGTAAAGCAATTACTTTCGTTCTTTTATATCCTTAAAAATACGATTAATAAAAGGAAAAAGACATACTTGGGGTGAGATGAAAACCAAAATCATGAAGAAGTCAGAGTTTTTTTCAGTTCCCCTGTTGAGAGCTGCAGTGCTTATTTCGGACGGTGACAGAGGGAGGGGAATCCTGGCAGTCGCCTTCGCTTTTCTCCAGCCTCTCCCCGGCTCTGCCTCCTGCCTTTGCAAACAGACCTGGGAGCAACCTGCTGCTTCCAAATGGCCAATTTTTTGTTTCTGAAATATCAAACTATGGCCTTTTTAGGTCTCTACAGTTTCGGTTCTTCCAGAGCGAGGTGCTGGGTGCCAGCCAGGCCTTAGGCAGAAGCAAAAGGACCAAGTGACATTTTTGCTTAACCAGGCGTCAGCACAGAGCGAGGGGCATTACCGGTCCCCACCGGGCACAGGCAGCCATCACCCCAGCTCCGTTGCCGGTCGAAGAATCACAGACTCATTCAGGTTGGAAAAGACCTCTAGGATCTTCACGTCCAACCTTCGCCCCAACCCCACCGTGCCTGCTAAACCATGTCATGAAGTGCCACATCCACATGGTTTTTGAACCTCTCCAGAGATGGGGACCCCACCACCGCCCTGGGCAGCCTGGTCCAATGCCTGACCACTCTGTCAGTAAAGAAATTTTCCCCAATATCCAGTCTAAACCTCCCCTGATGCAACTGGAGGCCGCTTCCCCTCGTCCCGTCAGAAGGCACACCCCAGCACATGGCGTGCCGGCCGTGGTGCTGGCCCTGCCGGGGCTGGCACCGGCGCCCGCAGAGCATTTGCAGGAGGTTTGCAAAGGGCTTCCAGCCGCCCGCCGTGGCGAGGTGCGGAGCCGGAGCAGCAGTGCCAGCGCGCGTCACTCCCCGCGGCACGGCAGCCCGGCTGCGGGAGCCGGGTGGGAGCAGCCACATCAGCTCCAGCACCCCCCAGCCCCGAGCCTCCACCACGAGAGGGGCCACCGTGATGCGAAATGGCAGCCGTTGCAGCAGCGAAGGGGAGGTCTGCCGTCACGGCTGTCCCCAGCAAACAGCAACGAACCCCGATCAATGCGTGCCACAAGTGTATTTTAAAAGCAGTTGCTTTCTTGTCAAAACTTTCACAGCAGCAGTGTGTGGCAAAGACTTTTGCTTACAAAACAGTGCTGGGATTTCTCCAGGGAGGCGATGGATTCTGAATTTGTAAAGCTGCTTTCACCGGCACTTGAGCCCGAAAAAAGAGTTGAGAGAAACATTTGCATTTTTATTTTGCTGCTGCTGTTCTCTAACGGAGCTTTACAAGCAAAAGGACGGCCCCTTTTGTGTACCCTGAGTGTCCGTTGGTGGGGCTTCATAAAATGCAGGATCTGGGGCCATCTCCAGAGAAATGTTGAACTTCAGGTGGGGCTGAGCCGGTCAGACCCTGCCCTTCTCACGCACAGAGCCCTGCCATGTCCCCGTGGCACCTGCTGCTCCCCTCGTGGGACCCCACACTTCACCCCCAGCGCTCCTCTCCAAAGGATTACCCAGGGCAGGTTTGGCCCCGGCTGCTGAGCCCTCTCCCGGGAGCTGGGACGGGGCGGTGGTGCCCGTCGGGTCCCCAGCCCCGCGCTGCTCCGTCGCCGTGGGCAGAGCCGGGGCTCCGGCTGTGGCCGGGCAGGGCTGGTGGCTGAGCCCCTACCCAGCGGATAACGTGAGCTCGGGGGGTTGTTTAGAGAAACCAGCAAATCCTCCTAACGCCAGATGTTTTCTGCAAAAGCACTTTCACATCCACGCCAAAACATCCCACGGGGACTTTCTAATCTTGATGAATTTTTCAATGAAATAATCCAAGATCAAAACTGATCCGTTTTGACTTTCTTCGCTCTCTTAAACATTTCAAAGTTAGTAATGAATCGTGGTGTATTGCTTTATTTCTTCTGTTTTGTTATAGTATTTTAACAGCTGTCAGATCGCGTCATTCTAATGAGGTTGTTTCGTTGTTAATGAATTGGAACGTTTCTCCAGAATTTCCATTCTGGGAAATACAGATTTCCGTCTCTGCAAACTCTCTCTGGGGGAGAGAAGAAAGATTTCAAACGCTGAAACCCCTCCTGGCAAGGCATCCTGTACTCTAAGCAGGTTAAAGTTAGCATGAAGCTGGAACGCTCCCCAGTCCCCCAGACGTCCCCTCCAGTTCACTGAACCCGGATTTTCGTCCTGCGGGTCTGACGACCGAGGGTTTCGCCACGCTGACCCCTGCCACACCGCGTGCGACCAACCTGCTCTGCAGGGAACACCCTGCCCCGCACACAGCCCCCCGGCTGCTGGCCCGCGGTGCCCATCCCAAACGCAAAGAGAAAAGAAACCTCTTTCCCAGAAAGTCGGCCTGTTCTGAACCCTTCACCCTTTCTGGAGAGAACGCCCAAGTTTTGGTAACTTTTTAAAATTCTTCTTGTAATCCTTTCTTTTTTTGTTTGTTTGTTATAGAACATCATAAATTAGCTGTCACTGTTTTTTTAAAGGTTACTGAATGTGTAAAGTAATGTTTGCCTGATTCAGGAGTGCAGTAGTTTACGCAATTATAAAACAGCACATCAAAAAAGCCAGCCTTTCCCTCGCTACTTGCATAATTCATCACTCATCCTGCTGTCATGGGCGAGACCTCTCCTATCTTGCAGACAACAAAAAATTTAAGTTTACATTCTCTTCTCTAATTAAAAATTTAAAAGTTTAAAGGAAGAGAGTTTGTAAACTGTACAACTGTTAAAAAGCCAGAGACACAGCGTTAAAAAATACAAACGCTGGTGACAGAAAGCAGCCACGATTTCCTCTTTCCGCTCTCCCCAGCAGGTCAGGCTGCGGGAAGGAGCTGCGGGGCAGCCGGCGGCAGAGCCCGGGGGGCCGGGGCCGGGGGGCCGGCGGGCAGCGCCAGCCCTGGCCTTGGGGTGCTCGGAGGGACCGAGCCCCGGCGAGCGGGGGGATGCTGCTGGCCCGGCTGCCCCGGAACCACACGTTGGAAACCGAGTCTGGGAGCGCCAGGAGGGCACTGGGACGGCCCTCTTACCTGCACGTATGGGCACGCACCTGTGTGCATTTCTATACATACAGACACCCATACACGCATGCGTGCGCATTTGTATGCGAGTGAGCGTGTGTACGTCTGTGTGTGTGTGTGTATAGATCTCCACGTAGTTGCAGCTTGAAGGAATCGGCAGTCTCAGGCACCCCGACTCCGCGCGGGCACAGCTGGTGATGGAGGAGCCCGCATCACACGGCTCGAAGCCAAACGCGGCTTCTCAATCCATCAGCACCTTTTGGATGGAGCCGACAGACGCCCAGGACGCCCCGCAGTGCCAAGGATGCCCTGCCATGGTCAGCCCTTCCCGGCACCGGGGACCGCAGGCGACGGAGCAGTCACCAGCCCACCCGCCTGCCCAGGCATCCCAGGGACAGGGCGGCAGCGCCGGGAGCTGGAGCGCGGGATGGGACCAGGGGACATCCCTGGGAGAGCATCCTGATTGCTGAGGACAAGGAGAAACCACTGAGGCAAATCCCACAGAGCAAACACAAGTGGTAACCAATGCTTAAGATACGTTTTATGCAAAAACGCACTCATAAATCAGGCTGAAATATTGTAATCCCACAGCTGACGGGGCTGAGTTGTTCCAGTTACCCCTCTGCCCTGGCTCCTCCGCCGGCTGCCCCGGAGGGTCTCCCCTCGCGCCCAGCCGGGCACGCTGCGCTCCCGACGCGCCGAGCCACCAAACCAGCGTTAAGCGAACCAGCACGGCCGCCTCGGAAGAGGCCAGGTCGGAAGCAGCGGGCCCCGTTGCCTAATGGGACTTATCAATTATTATCTCAGACCATATTTCTTTGAGGGGTGATTGTTTCACAGAGCCTGACATCTCATATAGCTTTAAATTACTCACAACCGGGACGCCGTACAAGATAGCCGTAAAATCAGGAGAGGATTGGGCAATGTAATTATAGTATGGAAATGATGTTGATCGCTCAAGCAGGGAACAGACCTTGAATCGAAGCCCCCTCCCCGCTCCCCCCTGCTCCGCGCTGCCGCCCCGCACCTGCGGAGCCCGGCGAGCAGCCACGGCTCCTCGTTAGGGAGCTGCAAGTGAGCACTGGAGGAACAAGCAGGGTCTGTGCACGGGGCCGGAGCACGTCGGGGCTGGAGCAGGACCCGGTCCGTCTACCAGAGACACGGGCGGAAGGACCACAGGGCTGGGGACTGGCAAAGCGCAGCGTGCGGCCCCGTCATGGCCAGACACGCAGCGACGCTGCTCAGTGCCCTCGCCAAGGGCAGTTTCCTTTGGCAACCAGTAAAGGAAGAGTATGGTGGGGGTTTTCTTTTCTTAAAAAAGGATTTTCTAGAAAAAAATTCAGCTGTGTTCAACCAGACATCTTCATATTCCAAGTCTGGGACAAATTCTGAAAAAGTTAAAGGCATTTTCATGGGCATGTTCAGCAGGCACAGCTCCCCCCCTTCCCCACGCAGAGCGGGCAGTGCGGGGGGCCCTATGGACGCAGAGAAGCTCATCACAAACCGGGCAGAGAGCCATCCCGGGGCAGCGCCCGGGGCTGGGCTCCTGCGCAAGAGGAGAGGCGGCTGGGGGGTTTTCTCTATTTATGTATCTGTGGGGATGGGAGTTGCTGTCGTGGCCGTGGATGAGGCTCATGCGCAGGGATGAAGGGTCTCACCGCACCAGGGCATCGTCCGAGCCACCCTGGCTCTGCCAGGACCACGCTTCCGGGGCGCAGCAGGGATTCCGCACCCGTCGCACATATGCACCTTTAGTCATCCACCAAAGTTCAAACGTTTCAGCAAAAGTAGCCCAAGGTGCAAACCTGACTTGAAAACCTCCTAAAGCTGGTGCCATCTAACATCTAGAAATTGCTTGGCAAATTTATAGGCACTGTCGTGACGGATATACGCTCTGCAGGCAGACCCTGCCTGCGCTGCCTCTAAAATATGGGGCCACGCAAGAGATGGGTAGATCGGGAGGACCTTTAAAAAGGCCAAATTTCCTTTCTTGGACTTCTGATGTGCTATAAGCTGAAATGATCCAAAAGTACCATTTCCATTTCAGGCAGAACTTTAAGGCTTTGAAACTTGGTTTTGCTCTTAATTGGCTTTTTTTTTTTTGAACAATAGTTCAAAACGTTATACATCAGCTCTGCTCCTTCAGGACTTTTACCATATTCTGTATCAGAAGTTGAGAGAAAAAAAACACAGGGAATGATAATAATGAATTATTTCATCTAAATGAAATATTCATATTAAAAACAATATACGAATTTCCCACCAAATTTTGAAGAAACTGGCAAATCCCTTGAAACACCGATTTCCCAGCAGCTGCCTTCTCCCTTGCGGGCAGCACGTCTGTCAGAGCGTTCCCAAGCCCAGGAGCAGGTAACGGCCCCTCGCAGCAGCCCAACGGGGCAGGACTGGGATGGGGACGGGGACCGGAGCAGGGTGTGCCGAGCGTGGTTCGGGAGCATCCCCCACTGAGGGTGCGCTGCCGGGGTCACCTGCACGCACGGCCTCGGGGCTGGGAGACAGCTGGCGCAGGACACGCGACCGCTGGTGTGTCGGCTGGACACACTGACACGCGCAGAGACCGCCAAGTCCAGGATGGAGTGAGGAGATTTGGGAATTAAGGGAGTCAGCAATTACGGATGTTTGTGCCTCTTTTCGTTCTCTTTCAAGTATTCCCACTCCCCTTGTGATGGAGACTGGTGTTTTATGGCTGCGCATCGTAAGTGCCTTCACCTGAGACAGCACTCCTGATTACCAGTCACCTTCTTTGGAGGCAGAATGAGCTCCAAAATAAGAACCCTCCGCATACCTGTCAGAAAATCACCGCGACAGAACGAGAAACCCGCTCAGCGCTCTGCACGCACCGCACCGGTGTCCTTGGGACTCCCCGGGAGCGGCCGCTGCGGTCGGCACCCGGCCCCGCGTGTTCCGGGATGCTGCTGGGAACAAGGGGATGAGCCGAGCCTGGCTGGATGTTGGCTGGTGACAGCCGGCAGGTCTGCAGGAAGGCAACCAAACGTCCCCGAGGACGGTGACACAGCCGTGCCTTCGCCTTCAAAGGCAGAGCCCTGGTGGGAGGGCTGGGGCGGGAGCAGTCGCCTATGGGCACGGATGACAGCGCTATCAATTTGAGGTTTTTAAATGCGGGAGCAGGAATGCTGCTTCCAGAGGAGCTGAACAGGAAAGGCAGAAATCATGACTTGCCTTTTTTTTTTTTTTTTTAATTAAAAAGC
>Ga0065711_1051400_pt1 | contig 10397 bp, 11 predicted proteins | sample Hoacrofraction12_FD_59098 | JGI IMG/M metagenome (GOLD analysis project Ga0065711, IMG submission 59098) | Hoatzin crop microbial communities from Cojedes, Venezuela - Epithelial fraction 12 v2 (version 2) | ecosystem: Host-associated > Birds > Digestive system > Esophagus > Crop | place...
CCTCATCCAGCCAATCATAAGTCGCATACGACGTAGTGTAGTTTGGTGCGCTGTAATTTGGCTTGAACCAATATTTCCAACTCACGCCAACATCGAATTTATCGCTTGGTTTATAGACCGCTTTGATTTTGAGTTTATCGGCGTAATCGATGATATTTTCCTGCGTCGCTGAATCATAAATTCGGATATGCTCATAACTCGCACCCAAATCAAACCACTTCGTCATATAATCAAGCTCAAGCTCGATACCATGGCGTTTTGCTTTGGCTACGTTTGTGTATTGGGCGTATTGTTGCATGTTGTAAGTGTTAAAACTATTCTAGCGGCACGCCAAGTGTTTTGCCCAGTTGGCTGCCAAAGTGTCCTAGTTTTCTCACGAAACATAAACCAAGAAAAGTCCATTCTATGGCTATCACCAAACGGAAGTCCGGTCGTAAAAAACGCCGTATCAATCTGCTCATCATTATAAACAAATTTATCAGTTGGCTCGGTAAAATCGTTTTTCGCGCGGCGAATTTTGCCGTAATCTGCGTGCTTTGCGTAGGCTAAAACCTCCAAAGGAAAATTTTCATATCCACGTGCATACGCCGCACCTCGGACGCTGTGCATATTATTTGATTCAATCCTGCCGCCAAGCATCGCGCCAAAATGCCTATTTGGCGCTAAAAAATCATCCACGCGTTTTGTCTGCATCGCGATTACGCCGCCAATTGCGCCACTGCCGTGCAAAATCGAACTAGCCCCCTTAACCACTTCGACGCGCTTTAAAATATCCATATCAGTGCGAAATGACGACGTAAAACCTGAAAAAAGCCTAGTCGATTTGCCGATGCCATCTTGCATGATAATAAGCCTATTATCATCGTCAATTCCCCTTAAACTAAACCTTTGCGAAACTTGCCTATCGAGCGAATAGCCCAGCTCAAAGCCTGGAATTTCGCTTAATTGATCGATGATGTTTGATTGCGAGACCATCTGCTCGCTCTGCAAAACTGCGGCCGATCCAGGATAATGCAGCACGTCGGTCTCCATTCTAGTGGCTTCGACGACGACTTCGTTTAGATACGTTTCGTTGCTATCTGCCCACCCTGCTGCACTAAAAGCACGCTAAAAAGCCCAGTGCTAAACAAAACTAAGAGATTTTTTTCATCCACTCCTCCAAATTTGAATTAAATTCCGCGAAACGAAATTTCGCAAAATAATAATGAAATTCAAATTAAAGTTAAATAAAAATGAAAACTATTATCATAAAAAGAGTAAAAAAGCGAAAGTTGGGAATTTCCTTGCCAAATTTGGCAAGGAATTTGATGAAATTTGAATTTAACCTTCGATGTAATTTTTAAGGCGACGCCCTACTTTTGGATGTTTGAGTTTTTTGATTGCGCTGCTTTCGATTTGGCGGACGCGCTCGCGTGTTACATTTAGCTCTTTGCCGATCTCTTCGAGTGTGCGGTCACTTTCATCATCCATGAGGCCAAATCGCATGCGAATTACCGCCTTTTCGCGCTCGTTTAATTGATCCAAAACCTCGTCAATTTGGGATTTTAGGTCGTTTTTGAGAATTTGCTCCATCGGCGAAAGTGTGCTCTTATCCTCGACGAAATCGCCGTATTTGCCGTCATCTTCGTTGCCAATTGGCGCTTCTAGGCTAATCGGCTCTTTCGTGATTTTAATAACCTGTTTAATCTTATCAATGCTCAAATTTACCTCCTTCGCGATGACCGACATATCCGGCTCTTTGCCAGTTTCTTGGAGGTATTTTCGGTTGATTTTATTGATGCGATTAATCGTCTCAATCATATGGATCGGAATGCGGATTGTACGCGCCTGATCGGCGATTGCACGCGAAATCGCCTGACGAATCCACCACGTCGCATAGGTCGAAAATTTGTAGCCTTTGTGATAATCAAATTTATCCACAGCCTTCATAAGACCGATGTTTCCTTCTTGAATGAGATCCAAAAACGGCAAGCCGCGGTTCGTGTAACGTTTCGCAATGCTCACAACAAGCCTTAAATTCGACTTTGCCATGCGCGCTTTTGCCTTATCGCTGATTCGCTTTCCGCGCTTAATTTGCTCCAAAATTTCCTTTAAACGCGCAGGCTCGAGGTCAAATCCTTGCTTGCTCGCCTCTTTTGTTTGGTAAATTTTTTGAATTTCAATATACGTCGAAACCATCGTATTTTCGGGCACGCGGTCGGCAATTTCCTCTTTTGTAAGTTTCAAAATGTCTTTTAAAATCTTTTGGTGATTTTTCTTTAGCTCGGCGCTAAACATCGGAAGCTTGTATTCTAGGCGTTTTAGCTCCTTTTCAAAGGTGCTATCGCTTGCTAGCGTGATTTCCATCTGCTTAACGATAATGCTAATTAGCTTGCTCGTCGGCCCCAAATCCATCAAACGCTCTTTTAGGATTTTTTTCTTAAAAGTAATCCCCAGCTTCGCAAACAACGCATCGTCGCCATCGCCTTTGATGTCTTCGATGTTTTTATTCATGTGCTTCATCCACTCTTTTTTCGCCTTTTCTAGGGCTTTGAAGCTCTCAATTACCTTTAGCGCGCGCTCATCGTTCTTTTTATCCGGTTTTGCGGGCGTTTCGATCTTCTCCTCGTCAAATTCCTCCTCGATGTCGTCCTCTTCGCCATCTTTGCCGTCGTCGAAATTCTTAAAAAGCTCCTTCACAGCGCGCTCACGGTTGATTAACGGCTCTTTGTAATTTAAAATGAAATCAATCAAATATGGCACCGAGCAGAACGCATCGATGATAATATCCTCGCCAAGCTCGATTTTCTTGCTAATCTCGACCTCTTCGTCTTTTGTCAAAAGCGGCACTTGGCCCATTTCACGGAGATACATGCGCACTGGACTGTCCGAGCGTGACCATTCTAAGAGGTCATTGTCGTTGGTCAAATCAAATTCATCCTCATTATTCTCTTCTAGAAATTTGCGATTCTCCTCGATTTTGCGCTTTTCATCCTCCAAATTCTTCATTTTTGCGATTTCAGCCGATGAAATTATCGTGATTTTGTGCTTTTTCGCGAGCGCCGAAATTTTCTTTGCATTCGCCGCGGTTGGGGCTTTTTCGAAAAATTTGATAAGTTTTTCGAAAGTTATGTAGCCTTTGGCATTCTCTTTAAATAATGCATCAATCTCTGTGAAAATGTCCTTCTTAACTGCTTTTGTAGCCATTTGCGAGGTCCTTTTTGTAGTTTCAAAAAAGTGGATTATACCGAAATTTTCTTTAAATAAGCCTTAAGCACCTAAAAATGGGGAAACCAAATTTGGCGAAATTTGCGGAATTTTAAATTTGAATTATGCTGATTTTTATATTTTTTTGATAAAATACGCCAATTTTATTTGTAAGGAAAATTATGTCAAAAGTATGGAAATTTGGCGATAATATCGACACTGATCTCATCATCGCCGCCCGTTATTTGAACACTTCAGACGAAAAAATCCTCGCTAGCCACGTAATGGAGGACAAGGATCCAAATTTTGTTAATAAAATTTCAAAAGGCGATATCATCGTCGCTGGCGAGAATTTTGGCTGCGGAAGTAGCCGTGAGCACGCGCCAATCGCGATCAAAGCCGCAGGAATTGGAGCCGTGATCGCAAAATCATTCGCGAGAATTTTTTATAGAAATAGCTTCAATATGGGACTTCTCATCCTAGAATGCACTGAAACTGACCGAATTAGCGAAGGTGACGAATTGCAAATCGATGTAAATAACGGCACAATCGCAAATTTGAGCAAGAATGAAAAATATAATTTTCAACCGATTCCGCCGTTTATGCAAGAGCTTTTGGGCTCTGGCGGGCTCATAAATTACGCAAAGAAAAAGATGTAAGGATTGATATGAAAAAGTATAATGTATGTGTTATAAAAGGCGATGGAATCGGCTCTGAAATCATTGAAGAGGCGATAAAAGTCCTAGATTGCGTCGCTCCGAAATTTAATTTTGAGCTAAATTACGATTATTACTTGATGGGTGGCGCTGCGATCGATGTTTTCAAAGAGCCGTTGCCAGACGTGACGCTTCAAGGTGCGCTAAATTCGGATGCTGTGCTTTTTGGCGCGATTGGCGGCCCAAAATGGGACAACCTACCGCGCGAAATTCGCCCAGAAAAGGGACTTTTGAAACTCAGAAAAGAGCTCGGCGCGTTTGCAAATTTGCGTCCTGCGACGATTTTTGACGAATTACTTGACGCTAGCACCCTAAAATCCGATGTCATCAAAGGCGTCGATATGCTAGTTGTAAGAGAACTTACCGGAGGCCTATATTTCGGCGAACCGCGCAAAAAAGAGGATGAAAAAGCCTATAATACGATGATTTATTCGGTCTCAGAAATCGAGCGCATCGCAAAAATTGCATTTGAAGCAGCTCAAATTCGCCATAAAAAGGTCACTCTCGTCGATAAAGCAAATGTTTTAGAGACCAGCCAACTTTGGCGCGATGTGGTCGCAAAAATGGCCACAAACTACCCAGAAATCACGCTTGAATACATGTACGTAGATAACGCCTCGATGCAAATCGTGCGCAATCCGCGCAGTTTTGACGTGATTTTAACCGAAAATTTATTTGGCGATATCCTAAGCGACGAGGCTAGCATGGTCTGTGGCTCGATTGGACTGCTGCCAAGTGCTAGTTTGGGTGGCAAAGTTGGCATCTATGAGCCAATTCACGGCAGTGCGCCAGACATCGCTGGTCAAGGCATCGCAAATCCGATCGCGACGATTTTGAGCGCTGCAATGATGCTAAGATACGCATTTAAGGAGAATGACGCGGCAAATGCCATTGAAGAAGCCGTAAAAACGGCACTTCAAAACGGCTACCGCACAAAAGATATCGCAAATTTCGGCGCGAAAGAAATTTGCACATGCGCTGAAATGGGCTCAATAATCGCAAATTACGCGGAAAAATGATGAGAAAAAAATTAAATAGTGCCCTTATTTTGGAGTCTAAAGGCAGATTTTTAGAGGCTATGCGCCTTTATACGGAGATTTTGCAAGCCGACAGCACAAATCGCATCGCTCTGCGCGCAAAAAATCGCCTCGATGAAAAAATAAGCGCAAATGCCGATAAATTGCGCCTTTTCATGAGTACGGATAGACGCGAAAATTTAGAATTTGAAAGGTGGCTCGTAGATTTATGATTGAAGCAGAAGAGTTGACAAAGCTGATTTTAGCGGAATTTGAAGCGGCAAAAAAGAATGAAAATTTGGAAAAAGTGCAAAACGAAATCGCCGAAAAACGCGATGAAAGCGAGGAAAATTACGGTTTTAAGCTGACTGAATTCGCAAAAGAGCTCGCCGAACTCGTAAAATCCGAGCAAAGCGAAGAAAATTCTGGCGAAAATCCCGAAATTTCGGCACAAAACGATGAAAAAGAGAGCGAAATTCCAGCTGAAATTCCGCAAGAATCGCCAAATTTGGCCGAAATTAAAAGCGATGAAATTCCAAATTTGCCCGAAATTCCGCCGATTGAGAGTGTTCAATTTCCTGCTCAAATTCTTGAAAAAGAGTTGGAAGAAGCCCAAGAAATCACCGATTTTAAGGCGCTTTTCGAAAAAGATCGCGACGAGCAAATTCGGTTTTTAAACGCCGTAAAAGAGCGGATTTCGGTGCTTTTTGCGGGGTTAAGCCAGTTTGATAGCGGTGATATCGAGGCTAGAGTTGAGTTGAGTTTGAAATTTATCGAGTTTTTGCTCGCAAACATCGAAAAACGCCTAGATGCACTCAAATAGCGATTTTTACGCGCTTAAAAAGCTTCTTTCACGCCACACAAACCGCGCCTATTTCGTCGGTGGCTTCGTTCGCGACGAAATTCTTGGCATCAAAACCAAAGACATTGATATCGAAATTTACGACATTTCGTCCGAGAAATTTGACGAAATTATGCATGAATTGGGCGCTTCTGGCGTTGGGAAGAGCTTTTTTGTCTATAAATTTGGTCACTTCGACCTCTCGCTTCCAAGAGTTGAAAGCAAAATCGGCCGCGGGCACAGCGCCTTTGCGGTTGAAATTTGCGACGATGAAAAGCTCGCCTCAAAACGGCGCGATTTTACCATAAATTCGGTGATGAAAAACATTTTCACAGGTGAAATTCTCGATTTTTACGGCGGAATTTCCGACCTTTCAAACAAAACCCTCCGAATCGTCGATGAAATGAGCTTTGCGGACGATAGTCTGCGCGTTTTGCGCGCTGTGCAGTTTGTCGCGCGATTTGGCCTAAAAATCGATGCTAAAAGCCTAAAAATCATGCGTGAAATCGATTTAAGCGACCTTAGCGTGGGGCGAATCACTGATGAATTAAAAAAGCTTTTTACCGCAAAGCACCAAGAATTGGGACTTAAAGCGATTTATGATTTAGGGTTGGCGAAATTTTTATTCGGCAAAGAAATCACGCTCGATCAATCTTTAGCGCTTCAAAAACGCCTAAAAATGGGCACTAAATTCGTGAAAAACGAAATGTATTTTTTATATTTGCTCCTAAATTTCTTAAATTTAGACAAACTTGCAGTCCTAAAACGCCTAAATTTAAACTCTGCGTACAAAAAAATATTAACTGAGCCTTATTTTACTGATGTTACTGCGCGAAATTTGCTTGAGGTTTCCCTAAAAATGCCGCTTTGCGACTGGCTCGGACTTGACAGCGAAAAACTGCAAAATTTTGCCAAAAAAAATGGAATTTACGATAAAAAATTAAAAACCGATGCAAATGCCCAAAAAATCGTCGCCGCAGGATTTAAAAACGAAGAAATCGCCGCAGAAATCGAACGCCAAAACGCCAAATTTATAGAGAATTTTATCAAAACGCAAGGCTTATAAAAGCGTAAATTTAGCCTTTTTTCGCTAAAATTGGTGCTTTTATGAAAAGGATTTTTGATGAAAAATTATATCTTAAAAATTGATTGCGATGACGAGAAAGGCCTAATTTACCGCGTTTCCGACATTATTTTTAAATACGGCTTAAATATCGTCTCGAACCACGAATTCGTAAATCACGACTCGCGCCGATTTTTCTTCCGCTCGGAAATTAGCGGCGACGAAAATCTCGATATTAAGGGCTTTTGTGGAAATTTGAGCGCAGTTTTGCCGAACAACGCGAATATCAATTTTAAAGAGAAACGAAAAAAAGATATTATCATTTTGGCGACCAAGGAGACCCACTGTTTGGGCGATTTGCTCATCAAACACTACAGCGGCGAGCTAAATGCAAACATCAAAGCGGTCATCGCAAACCACGATGTTTTGCGGGATTTGGTCGAGAAGTTTGGCATAAATTACCATTTTATCAGCTCTGAAAACATCAGTCGCGAGGCGCACGAGGAGAAAATTTTAGCTGTGATGGAAAAATACAGCTTCGATTACGCGATTTTGGCCAAATATATGCGCATTTTGAGCCCAAATTTCGTCGCGCGCCACAAAGATAAAATCATCAACATTCACCACTCGTTTTTGCCTGCGTTTATTGGCGCAAATCCCTATAAACAGGCATACGAGCGTGGTGTGAAAATCATCGGCGCCACAGCGCATTTTGTCACCGACAATCTCGACGAAGGCCCGATTATTGCGCAAGATGTCACAATCGTAAATCACACGATGACGTGGCAAGAGATGCGCGAAAGCGGCCGCTATGTCGAAAAGAACGTGCTTTCAAAGGCGATCGACTTGGTTTTGGACGATCGAATTTTCATTTTTGAGAATAAAACGGTGATTTTTTAGATGTTTAATGTCGTGCTTGTCCATCCGCAAATTCCCCAAAATACGGGCGCGATCGGGCGTTTGTGTGTAAATTCTAATATGAATTTGCATATCATAAAGCCGACGATTTTTGACCTGAGCGAAAAGGCGCTGTTACGCGCTGGGCTTGATTATTGGAAGAGGCTTGATCCCAAAATTTGGGAGAATTTGGATGAGTTTTTAAGCGCAAATTCCGATTTTTCGCGCTTTTTCTTTGCGACGACAAAGGCGGAGAAATTTCACTACGAGATGGAATTTCGTCCGAATGATTTTCTCTTTTTTGGTGGCGAAAGCACGGGCTTGCCGGAAAGCTTGATGCGCAAAAATCCCCAAAATATGATGAAAATCCCGATGTCAAATAACGGCAGAAGCCTAAATTTGGCGATGAGCGTGGGAATAATTGCGTATGAAGCGATTAGACAAAATTTAGCGAATTTTATGGAGAATTTATGAGAAATTTCCTTTTATTGTGCCTATTTTTGGCGTTTTCTTACTGCGGCGAACTCAAAATCGCCAGCTTTAACGTAGAAAATCTCTTTGACGGCAAAAATAATGGCAACGAATATCCCGATTTTATCGTGGGCAAAACCGGCTGGAACGACGCCAAATATAGGCAAAAGCTAAATAAAACCGCTGGCGTCATAAAAGAGATAAATGCCGATATTATCGGCGTTCAAGAGGTCGAAAATGCCTTCGTGATGCGTGATTTGGCGCGTGCGACAGGATATAAAAACTACGAATTCTCAAAGCCCTTCGATGCGCCATTTGGCGTGGGAATTATGACGAATTTGCCCATAAAATCGACTAAAAAATACACCATCGCAAACGTCAAGACGCGCGACATTTTGCGTGCCGATTTTGAGTTTGAGGGGACGAAATTTAGCGTGTTTGTCAATCATTTTCTCTCGCACCGAAACACGATGGAGAAGAAGCGCACTGAGGTCGCGACCTTAAAACGCCTCGTAAAAGAGCCCCAAAATGCGATTTTACTAGGCGATTTTAATACCAATTATGGCTATAATTCGCTTCTAAACACGATTATCGCTGATGGATTTACCGATTTATGGGACTTTTATAAGGGTAGCTCTGGCTCATACCGAAATGGTGGAAAAATCGATCACATTTTGCTCTCTAAAAGCTTCAAAAATGGCACTTTGCGCCTAAAAGATGGTAGCTTTGGCATCCATATGGCGGGTGCGCGTGTCTCTGATCACTACCCAATTTTTGCCACCTTAACGAGCGAAAACAGCTCAAAAAAGCCAAACGAGCAAGAATCAAAAGTGAGCCAAAATTTGGAAAATTCCATCACGATTGAGCAAATTCATGCAAATAAAAATCTCGCAAATTCCGCCATTTTAAGGAATGTTGCGGTCGTTTATAAAGACAAACAAGGCTTTGCGATCGCGCAAAATAGGCGCGGAATTTACGTTTTTGGCGAGAATAAAAGCCTAAAATTGGGCGATCTGATTGACATAAGAGTCGATCAAGTCCAGATGTATAAGGAAAATTTGGAAATTTCGTCCGCTCAAATTCTTAAAATCCACGACAAAAAGGCGAATTTAAGGGATTTTACGCTGAGCGAAAATGAGATTAAAAACGCAAAAAGCGGCGATGTGATTTCGCAAATTTCTGGGCGCGTAAAAGATGGCGAATTCAGCGGAAAGTTCGGCAAAATCAGGATTTACTCGAAGTCAGAAAAGGTAAAAAACGGCGTCTATACTTTTAAAAACGCGCTCGTGCAGAATTTCCGCGGCGAAAAGGAGCTGGTGCTGCCATGATTCATTACCTATTTTTGGCGCTTTTCGTCGTTTTTATGGCGTTTATGATCGTTGGATTTAACAAACAAATTTTAGATAAAAACCAAAAGAAGGATGATTGATGCGATTGTTGATTGAAGTCGGCGTCGAGGAGTTGCCGGCAATTCCGTTTCTAAAAGAGGAAAAAAACATCTTGCCAAAGTGGCTAAAAATCGTTGAAAAACGCAATATCGAGGCAAATTTCGAGCTATTTTATTCGCCGAGACGAATTACGCTTTATAGTGGCGATTTTCCTGAGCGCACGCCTGATGCAAAGGTCGAAAAAATCGGCGCTCCGAAGGCAATCGCTTTAAAAGATGGCAAATTTAGCCAAGCCGCGCTTTCGTTTGCCAAAAAGTGCGGAATTAGCGAGAATGAGCTCGAATTTAAGGAGATTGACGGCAAGGAAGTGCTCTATTTTTCGAGCATTGAGAAAGGTGTGCTGACAAAAGAGCTTTTAGGCGCGATGGTTGAGGAGTTTTTGGGCGCGCTTAGTTTTGGCAAATCGATGCGCTGGGGAGTGGGCGAATTTGAGTTTATCCGCCCTATTCGCTCGCTTTGCATTATGCTTGACGATGCGCTAATTCCTGCTCAAATTTATGGCATCTCAAGCGAGGCGGCGTTTTTCCCGCACCGAAATTTCGGCTACGAAAAGGTCAAATTTGCCTCAATTGATGACTATTTCACGCAGGTTAAAAAGCATGGAATCGAACTCAATCCGCAAAATAGGCGCGCAAAAATCCTAAAGGAATTTGATGAAATTCAAGCAAGAACTCGCCTAAAAATCGAGATTAACGCAGAATTGCTCGAGGAAGTCATCGCAATTACCGAGGCTCCGAAGGCACTTTTGGGCAAATTTGA
>Ga0065711_1051401_pt1 | contig 10397 bp, 7 predicted proteins | sample Hoacrofraction12_FD_59098 | JGI IMG/M metagenome (GOLD analysis project Ga0065711, IMG submission 59098) | Hoatzin crop microbial communities from Cojedes, Venezuela - Epithelial fraction 12 v2 (version 2) | ecosystem: Host-associated > Birds > Digestive system > Esophagus > Crop | place...
CTCCACAACCTCCCTGGGCAGCCTGTTCCAGTGCTCCATCACCCTCAGAGGGAAGAAGTTCTTCCTCATGTTCAGACGGAACTTCCTGTGCTTCAGTTTGTGCCCGTTGCCCCTTGTCCTGTCGCTGGGCTCTCCACATACCCATTCACATTCACGAGTCTGTTTTTACTCCCCGCACCCCTTAGCATCGTGCTTACATCCTGGATCACATCTTCTTTTCAGTTCTCACAACTCTGGCTTCATGTTGCAAACCTGAATATTCGGTGCAAAGCCAAAATACTTGCTTTTGTTGCCTAAGACTGACAGAGGAAACCTTTTTTGGCTTTCTGTATGGGCAGGGCTGTGCAGCTGGAGGATCTGAGGCAGCGTGTTTCCAGACTACAGAGCTTTGCATGTGTCGCTCTGAAATTTAACAGCCATCTTGCCTTGTGGCATCTTTGGACCCCTTCACCTCAACCCCTTTACTTGCTTTAGCTGAAAGAAGCTTCACTTCCTATTAGCTTTGATCCACTTCATAACAAATCAGAATTAACGTAGGCTAAGGAAGCCAGAAAAAATCAGAAATTAATTTCCAGCACCCCGACATATAGCCTCTAGAGAAATTATTGGGCTTTGTCTCCCAAACTCATACAAGCTACTAAGACTTTGGTGGACAAAACATTGTGACCGTAACTAAAAGGAAACAATTCAAAGAACACAAATACCCTGCTATGATACAGGTTTAAACAAGGACATAGACATTAGGAAAGGATTTGATTTGTGGTAAACATGAAAAGAAATAAAGCTAACTGTGTGTGTGTTGCTATTTCACGACCCACTGTGCAAACGCTGCTGTAGGCACTGTGGTTTTTATTGCTCATTAGTAAATAATCGAGTTAAAAATAAGATGGTTATGAAACTGCTGATTGATGAGGAATAAAAAACCATGACACAAACATCTGTCTGCCGGTCTAATGTGTGTTAGTAAAGGGAGACATTGCTAAGGCACTTGAATGCTCAATGCACTGATGTGATAGTGGTCACACTGGGAACAGTGTAAACCAACTACAGCTGCCGTTCCCTTTCCCACAAGGGGAACGTTACAGAAATGCAGATCCTGATTGTTTACTTCCAGAGCATCTTTAATCCTCACATGGCACAAACTTTCTTTCCATATAAACCTCTGCTCCCAAGCTCCATGGCTCTCAGGCTCTTGCTTGCAGCAGGAATCTCTCCTTTACTGGGAAAAACTTTCCCAGCTACAGACAGCGACAGTTGGCCCTCTCACCTCAGGCATGTCCAAATCTGCTTTGCCAAACACACAGACAGACCTGGGCAACACGGCGCTTGCAAAGCTTAAGACTTTAACAAAGATATCCCACACAGGTATCCCTACTCCATTAAGTAACTTCCCTGGCAGAGGAGGAGCAACCCACAGACTAACACGCTAAGGCACCTCCTTCCGTGGTTTCCTCTGCCAGGCTTCAGACCCTCAGAATTAAAATCACTACAAATTTTACTGCTGAACAGAGTAATTCACTCGATTTCTATCCTCTGGCTACTGAAATCAATTTTTATCCTCCAAAGAGGACAGAAATGCAAGTCCTCCCAGATGCCACCCACACCCTGCTCCTTTGGCGCATCTTCACATAGACAAGCAAGGCTGCATTTGCAATGCATACTTCTCTCTGTTATTAAAACCATAACGATCACGCACTAATACAAAAGAGCCTCACCCTCTACCCCAATTAAAAGATCAAAATACCGAGCCAGTATCCAGCATTCCCAAACAGCCTGTCCTCATAGCTCACAGTGCTTTGTGTTTTCCATGCTTCGAGAAACAAATATGAATAAAACTACAAAGTTGAATAAATACATCCTATAACAGATGCAAATAATTTTCAAGATTTTAGCATTTACCTCAGATCATAATACACTTGTTCAGACTTTTAACAGGCTGATTTCAGCCAGAGTTACAAGTAAGAAGAGACCAATTTTATATTTATAAGATCTACACATTTTCCCTTGCCACCCCACTAAAAATGCAACTTTTTATTAATGCAAGAGTTGGAGAAAAAATGTTAGTTACTACCAAAAATATTAAAATTTGGCTTAAAAAGAAGAACCTTGACTTTGATTTTTTTTTCAGTGAAAGAATCAGAAATGGAATGAAACAGAAGCAGTATTTTCAGAATTTAGTCAGAGTATAATGCCGTACCACACAAAACTCCACTTGAAAAATAAATGCACATACACTGAAAACTCTCTTAAAAGAATATAAACAAAGATTGCTAACAGATAAGAAGTGCAAACAGTATGCAACAAGAACAAATAAAGAAGAGTGCAGAATGGTACTGAAGCCTTAGATTTATGTAACATCCTCATCTACAACTTATAAACAATAAGTAACACACTAAATTTTAATTTGACATATTAAATTGGGAGCAAGAAGCAGCTAGATCAGGGGCAGTGAAAAGAATGGGCAGAATACAAGAGACACTAAGAGAAATACTCATGATGGCTACACCAAAGGAGACAGAGACCGCAACAGCAGGAATGAAAGTAGAGTCAGGCAGGAAAGTAAGCAAAGTAAGCTCGATTTGCCGTGCAACACGGCTGCAGTGAAGGCACGGCAAGCTTGCCAGTTTGCACAGACAGAGCAAACGCTGTCAGTTCTGTGGCCAAACCTACATCTGATCAGACTGCCACGAAGGGCTGCCACCTTACCCACTGCTGAGCTTGCCTTCTATAAGCATCACCACAAGAACTTGTTCCAGAGCCCACCACACGCGTAGACCAGCAGGTCTCACACAGTAACTAGAATCATCTGTCTTTTGATACGCTCACAGCCGGTGTCGGCACCTCCTGCTTTCAGCCTACAGGAGAGCTCTGAGGTGGGTTAGGCTCGGCTAACAGCCAAACGCCCACCCAGCCACGCATGCACTCCCCCTCCTCAGCAGGACAGGGGACAAAATGGGATGAGAAAGCTCACGGGTCGAGATAGAGACAGGAAGATTGTGTACTGATTACCGTCACAGGCAAAACAGACTCAACTTGGGGAAAATTAATTTCAGTTATTGGCAATTACAATGGACTCAGGTAGTGAGAAACAAGACAAACAATAAACCAACACATTTCTTCCCCTTTTCCCATGTTCAGCTTCACTCTAGACTCCTCCATTCAGGGGCTGGGGAGGGTATGACCAGTACAGACCAGTTTCTCTCTGCCGGTCCTTCCCTCTCACATTTCCTCTGCTCCAGTGCTGGCTGCAGGGGTATCTGATCTGGCACCATGAAGTACCTCCTCCTTCTTCTATAAACTTGGTGTTCCCTCTGCTGTTCCTTAGTTTCTTCCCTTTTCTCCTCTGCTTGTCCGGCATTTTGCCCTGTCTTAAGAAACATGCTTTCTCCAAGACGCCACCAGCCTGGGTGAGGGGCTCTGGTGGCTCCTGCAGTAGGTCCACTGGGGCCATCCGCAACCTTCACACAAAGCCAGGCACAGGGAGAGCCTGGCCCCAGCGCTCTGTGTGCCAGCAGCTGGAGCAGCATCCGGGACTGAAAAGGTCCAGCCGTGAAGACCCACTGGCACAGGGAGCGTTGGATGCCCAGAGGGAGATGATGGGAAAGGCAAGGTGATGGGAAAGGTGAGGCTAACCTCTGAACAGAGCACCTAGAAATAGGACAGATACGTGGCTTCTCCCAAGAGCCACCTGGAAGATGGTGAGACGTGTAGGAAAGAAGGCTTTATCTACTTGCAGAGGATTAGAAAGTTTCTTCAAGGGCCTCTTTTCATGCTCCAGGGCCTTATTAGCCAGTTCTGCCCTCTGCCTCCTTCACATATTTCCCACTCCCAAACCGCAGCTGCTACTCCCACAGCCCTGTGAAGCTCCCCTTTCCTCCCACGGTCTTCTGTCAGCTCCTAAAACGTAATGTCCTCTTGACCTCCCCTTGCTTTCCCCCGAGCTGAATGCACCAGGACTGGTAAACCATCAAGGAGCTTCTGTGGGAAGTGGCTACAACTCAAGATACAAGGTGAGGAGTGATGTCATGAGGGTGCTGGAGATTGTGTCGGTGTCACACACTGAATCCAGTGCACAGAGGGTCGAGAAAGATGTACCCAGAGCAGCCATTCTGGTCAGGAGAGACTGTGAATCCAGGTCAGCAGGGAGTGTGCAGAGGAAGCAAGCAGCATGTAGGGGCTCTGACAATGTCCCCCATCCCTCACTAGTGTGGGGGAGAAAACATGATAAGCAGACATTTGGGGCATCTACACTTCTTAGTCTTCATCTTACAATAATTACATTTGGCAAGGCCTTGATGTTTAAGTGCATTCCCTTGGTCCCATTCAGTCCATTCCTGAAGGTACAGTGGTGTTCACAGTTGTCACCAGCTGGGTACCAGACAGCGCTATTCAGCACGCCCCACACATGTACAGGGTGCGCGAAGGTCCATGCTGACTGCTGCTGCAGACACTGGCCTTCACTATCCCAGTCTGGATTGATCTTCTACTCTACACAGGAGTTGCACAGCTCCAGAAAACACCTATGAATATAAAGAGATTAGGTAACACAGGCATTGAGTCATGCCTTGAACACTTCTACTTATCCACCAAGCTGGGCAGCCATTGACTTGAAGGAGCTGGGAAGTTAGAAGACTCCATAAGATAGCCACCCCAGCACACTGGTAACAACTCCCAGAAGGTCATACAAGGCAGGCAAGCACACAGCACTAACTCTCCCGAGCAGATCTTGAAAAGCAGCCTGCTCACGTACATGTTTTCCATGCACTAGTGCTCACCTCATGTCCCAACACAGGATGACACAGTTCCAACAGTTCCAGCTCACTGCCAGGCCCAGAGCCTTTGCTCTCTGTGGACAATATAGCCACATTGGCAAGGACTGGCAGAAAAGCCACCTTGTCTGTCGTCTTCTCCAGAGCAAAAGAAGCATGGCTGGAAGAATATAAATTTGTTCAAAGAGCTCCTCCCAGCGCACCTGCTGCAGGCACAAGATTAATTTTGCTGTTCCAGTGTCCTGCAGTGCATGTTGCTGGAACTGGAAGTGACGAGTTTGGTCAAGCAAATACCGTGATATCAGTACCATGGTATCACTGACAAAACAACACGCGCAGTAATTAAGGTTATAGGTCCATGGCCATATGTGAGCAGTGGTGGCATAAGCATTGACACAAGCACTGCATCATGTTCATGTCATCTGCATGAGGTAGACCGAAGAGCGTGGTGGGCCTTCCCCTGAGGGGTTTAAAGGGCTCCATAGGACAATCTCCCCTCAGAAGGATTCGTACTACATTTGTAGTGCAGACGTCCAGCCAAGCGGATGAAGCTATATCGAATCTAAAGTAACCCACTGCAAAGATACATAATGAAGATAGGATGAGCAATATGTAACGTAATGACAGCTGATGAAAACAGCATCAATTACATAATTTAAATTACTTATGAATAGTTGCTGGGAAATAATCTTGCATAAAGAGGGGAATTGAAGGGATGACCTGAAAAGTTTCTTTTTCAGTTTTTACCAGTCAATAGGCTAAACATTTCACAAGCTGACTGGGACCTCTGCTGCAGCCAAGAACATCTGGAGGAAAAATATATGTCACTTACAACCACACTGTAGAAAATAAAAACTAGAAGAACCCAATAACTACAAATGATAACATTTTCAGACAGCTAAAATGTACAGTGTGTTCAAATAAAAGAGCTGCCAACTATACCTTCTCTGTAGCAGCTGCTGACTCAAGATGGAATCCATTCAACAGTACCTTGGGAAGTCGAACCTCTTGTCACTTGAGAAAAAAACACAAAAGGTCTTTAAGAGCCACACAAGGGAAATTCCTCCTGCTCCTACTGAAAGCGTGAAAGGTCTTCCCTCAGCTTTCCTGCTGGTAGGTTTCTACACTTTTAAACTTTTCTTATACGTATGAAGAAGGTTTGTCTTACATTTGCCAAAAGTGTAGTATTTTGTGAAGCCGAAAGACTTAAAAGCATCTTGGCCCCACTTGATAGGGCCTTGCAATGGTCACATCTCAATATTTTAATGACTCTTCCCTTTCACGATTCACTATTTCCACATTTTTATTGCTGTGTTTTATTGTTATAGTTGACATTGTTCTACTTCCTGATGCAGTGTGAATTACATAGATTTTTTTTCCTGTTCCACACTTAATCATACAGACAAAGGAAATATATTTGTGTCTATTCTGACATTATCTTCTCAAGAACACACTTACGTGTAACGCTTAAGTTTAAGCATGGTAATCATCCCACTGTATAGTAATGTCTATAATGAACTTAAGAGTAAAAACTCTCTCACTAGCTGCCTCAAAATTAAGAGACACGGAAGGTCTCAAATGAACTGCCCAAGTACATAAATTCATTACCACTCTCTTTAAAAGTCTATATTTACTAAATATAGTCTTAGGAACCCTATTGTCAGCACACTTTCCTTCTGAGATTGTCATTTCCCTCCAGTGAATAAAGTCAAACCACCAGAAACTGAGCAGAGTTCTGCTATTAGTGGTGGTTGTGCATACGCTTTGTATTAATAGAATCAGTTGCCCGGAGGAATTAGCCATCTATATTCATGAACTAAATGAAATAGTATTCATTGAGCACTCGATGACAGCACAGCTGCAAAACAGGTCAGTTCTTATATTGAGGAAGAAATCTTTCCTTTCCATTGCAGATGAAGGATATTCTCTATGGGCTCAGTAGCGTTTCACCCAGACCCTTTTCTCCTTCCACCAGTGCTGCAGTTTCCTTCTCCATGTAACTGAGATTTTAACTAGGGTCACTAGATTGAAGTATGTTTCATGGTGACACAAGAGAGTCCAAAAATAATTTATTTGGGAAACATGCATTAGTCACTAGTAAGGCAAAATGCAAATAGCGGGTAGCTTTTGAAGATATCTTAGATGCCTTTCATATCTTAAATGCTATCTTCAAGCTAGCCTACTGTATCATGATTATATTATCAACAAGGGGTTCAGCAGTTGTCCTCCTCACAGCTAAAAGGTTCAATGTCCATTTATAGATCCATTTGAGTACAGTAAGGTATTAATACACAAAGAAGGAGCAAAATAACAATAAAAGTCTACAGAACTGATCTGAGATAATAAAGGAACAAAGCAGCGCTGTATGGTCAGGTGCTAAGTACAGTCCTCCATTAATTCTCTTTTTAAAGGCGTTTACTTCCATTTTCATCTTTGCACTACATCTTTCTCCCCTTTTCAGTGACTCTACTGTGATACATGTGAAACAGCGTCTACTGGGAAAGGGGTTCAGAAGTTACCTTCCCTTTATTCTGACTGTTGACTTCAGGAAAGAACCTCCCAACAGATTGGAGAGACCAAACAAAGGCAGAATAAGAACAGATCTTTGATTTCCAGCACACAGAGATAGAGTCATTGGATGTCACAGTCATGTATGCAGACCTGACAGAGGCACTTCACCTGAATGCATTCATGTTCGCTGCACCAGTGGGCTCAGGAGATTTCCTTGGTCTGGATAGACTCTAGGATTTGGTCTTATCAGGGCTCCTCTGGTGCGTTTCTTGGGAGCAGGCTCCCATCCTATGATTACTTTGCAAAAAATGAACCCATACCTTATACAATCTGCACCTTCAGGACTTTGTTCTGCCCTCCTTTGCCCTCTACCCAACAATTCTGATAAGCACACTTTTCTCCTCGAATGTGAACATCTTTGCCTCTCTTGATTGACAGTGTAACGCCTGTAGTGCCCTATAAAGTTCATTGCACACACAGACCTGGTGCAGGCTGCTGAAACATATGCCATTCTCTCACACTCCCCTTACCACTTCAGAGCATTTTACCGACAGATGTGAGCTCCTCCTGTGTCTCCAAGTCATGGTGGAGATTGCTCCCATTTTCTGGCCAGGACAGCAGTCTTCTCCCTACCTCTTCTCCTCAACCCTGCCCAGGGAAAACACACTGCTGTTTCAATCTCTCTTGCTCAGATCTTCTGAGCATTCTCTGCGAGTCTTGAGCTGTCATATTCCCAGACACCAGCTCTCTTGTTCTGCAACTAGATGCTTACACTGCTCCCAACCCCCTTCTTTGCGCACCCTCCTAACACGCCTGCAGCTGAGTCATCGTTAACATCATTAAGCTTAATATCTCGTCAGTACTTCTCATTTGCTAGTACATGTGGCAGAACTGGGAGGCAATTCACATAGACCAAGGCATCCTGTGATAAAGCAATTTCCAGAATTCAAGAATTTTGCAGAGCTGGTATCTCAATGGTCATGGTTGTAAGAGGGTGCAAGATGACACAAAATCATACCTGTGGCATTACTTCAAGAAATGCCAAAGCTTTCTCTGTCCCCTCAGCCCGTGGAGACATTTTGTTCTATTTCCACATCACACTTTTTTCTGCTTCTCTGGAGACAATATACACCCTTTCTTTTTTCCCCTTACAAGGTTTCAGCCTGGCACCATACACAGACTAATACAGAAATTAAGCATTTGCTGAGTAGTTTCACATAAGTTTAGAAAACAAGAAAATGATGTAATTAGACTTACTCCGAGAAAACTACTATTAGGATCTTTTCAACCTTGGCACTAAAGTTTTAAACAAAATAGAGCACAATGAAATCCTCTGTCAATGACTGTGCCTGCCAGGTAGCTGGAGAACGCGCCTTTTCACTCTGGATCCAACTAACCACTCTCATTTACAGTTTCTCAGTTGATATTTAGAGAACTTTACAACATTCGTCATTATTAAGGCTGGACGCAAGTCAGTGACCTTAAGATGGGAAGTTACATATCCCCTTTGTTACCCAGTTCTCAAGATAAGCACTTCTGCCTCAAAATCATGCATCAGTTTTGAACATGGAAGTCACAGCTGACGACAGGGAGCAAGTGAAGTTCACTGAAGTGTTGCTGATGCATTCCTGAGTCTGACTAATTACACACAATCAACTGATTCTCTAACATCAGGATGCCGAATGTTTCCTTAAATCACTCCTACTTGATGGCAAACTTTCCATTGCCTGAGGAGATGAAAAGAGTTGAGTTAGTAATGAAAATCAGATCCAACATTTTGAGAGCAATCTCTTGGAGGCAGCTACATAGAAATGAAGACCTTTAACACTGTTCCCTTCCTCTTGCACAGAAAATAACCTCAGCTAGCATTGTTTCTTTTCTACAAAATTGAGTAAATAAGACATTAAAAACTAAAGACAAAATACTCAAATGTGTGTTGTTAGGGTATTGTTAGAACTCTTACCTGACTAAATATGTATGGTGAGAAACTGGCAATACGCTCCCTGGAAAGCAGCAGTTTTCCAGGCTCTTTATCCAAGGAACATGATCCCGCATGAAATACATGCACTATGGAACAGAAACAGCCTTTTACAGATAATCCACTAAAACCATAATGTAAAATCAACCTTCACTCCAGATCCAAGTAATTTCCCTTTTATTTAGAGTTCCCTGTTTGATATTTGAATTAGCTAAAGTACTGCTGGTCAAGACACTGTGAAATGCCAGCCACAACTAACACAGAGGAATCTGTTTGTAGGAGACTCTTTCTGTGTTTGTAAATCCCCACAGATATGCAACTGCTACAGAAATAGCAAGGCCACAAGGCTAAGGAATACAGCAGCTGATAAGACAGACTAAGATAAACTATTGATACCATGCATCCTAGACCAGACTGTACCATCAACTCTGCTTCACTTCCCAGTCTAAAAGTACAAATTATTTAGGTGTCACAAATCCACGTAACTAGCAGCTTTACATATAACTGTCAATAGGGTCTCCAAACATTTAATGCTGAAAAACATGGAAAGGAGAAACACACACAGTGTGAGGTGTGCCGGGGTTTGACTGCCCTTCCTCCAGGCGCACGCCTGTCCATGCCCCGACACCGAAACCGCATCAGTGCCCTCCCCTGCTCGGCCACCCAGGTCCTCGGTTGTGCTCCCTGACACCAGCCTCAAAAAAGGATTCAGGCATCTATAGCTGGATTTCTGAGCAGGTCAGCTCTTAGCCTGAGAGCCAGGTCCTCAGAACACCCATGTCTCTGTATTTTATGCTGTTTACACAAAACACCCAGTTTGATGAGGAACTGCTGGAGAGAGTTCAGCGGAGGGCTATGAGGATCATGAGGGGGCTGGAGCATCTCTCCTACGAGGAGAGGCTGAGGGAGCTGGGCTTGTTCAGCCTGAAGAAGGGAAGGCTGAGAGGGGACCTTATAAATGCTTATAACTGTCTTAAGGGTGGGTGTCAGGAGGATGGGGCCAGACTCCTTTCAGTAGTGCCCAGCGACAGGACAAGGGGCAACGGGCACAAACTGAAGCACAGGAAGTTCCGTCTGAACATGAGGAAGAACTTCTTCCCTCTGAGGGTGATGGAGCACTGGAACAGGCTGCCCAGGGA
>Ga0065711_1010465_pt1 | contig 10396 bp, 2 predicted proteins | sample Hoacrofraction12_FD_59098 | JGI IMG/M metagenome (GOLD analysis project Ga0065711, IMG submission 59098) | Hoatzin crop microbial communities from Cojedes, Venezuela - Epithelial fraction 12 v2 (version 2) | ecosystem: Host-associated > Birds > Digestive system > Esophagus > Crop | place...
AGGACTAAGTCTGTTTGCCTAACTCATGAACAGTCATTCTATAACAACACATTATCAGAAAAAGCCTGACTTCCAGCTAAGGCTTAGTAGCTGGTCAGAAAACCTCACCTCAAAAAGATGAAAAAACCAAGAAAAATTATAATTTACAATGTAAAAACAAAACAAAAAGCTCAGGCCTTAAAACAAAATCTTTTATTGTCTGAAGCTGAAAGAATTGACATGCTGTTCATATTCTGTATTGTGCTTTGCTCCTGCCTTTATCTTCTATAAAGGATGACAGTGTTACAAACTTCTGGAAGAGGTCAAGCACCCTCAGTTTTATCAAATGTGATATCAGCTTTTTTCTTCAGTCGTTTTGGAACAACGTTAACTGCTCTGCCTTCACTTAGAAAGTGAGCTGACTTGCTTGCTTTCTACCAGCATTTTGATTCTTGCAGCAAATTTTGAGGGTGCTCCGGGAAAACTGAATGAACACTCAGAAGGCAGGAATTTTGGGGTGTATAAAGAAAAGGGTAGTTGCCTTTGAATGTATTTTGTCATTGGCTTGCCTTCTTTGTCAGTATATCTCATTTCTGAGTACTGAATCACTGTGTAGGCAGAAATCCTTTAACTCTGCGGTTTCCCGGAACAATTTGTTAAGACTGGGAAATGAAGGACTAGCCAAGTGAATGAATAATAAGCTGGTACTTCTCACATTTGACTGTCTGGTGGATAACTCTCTATCTGAAGGTCTCCTTTAAGTTGCGTTTAACATTACTATTTAGTGTAACTTGCTTAGCACTTGTAAGTATTAACTCATATTAAATAAGGAAGTTGCAACTTCTGCCTGCAGAACAGCTGTCAACAAAACAACCCTGTGAAGGAGAAATTATCCATACATCTTAGCTGCGTATGGATTTATGACCTGGTTTTCTGTGACTAGGTAGTTGTCTTATTGTAACTCATGTACAGTACGTGTCAGGGTTTTGCACAGGGATCTTTACTGCTAATTTCACATAGCAACAAGATTATGCAGCTTAGTGCATAGTAAAAACACAGAAAAAAGGACTTTGGGTTTTCTTTTCTGATCTGTAGGTTAGAGTAACTCATCAGAATAACAGGTATCTGAACGAAAGACCCTGTTATATATATTCCAGGAATACAGATAAATGTTGAATTTCAGAGGATACTTGTGGAAAATTCCTTACAAATCGAACTGACAATGCTAGTAATTCTTGAATTATTGAATAATTTGATGTATGTAATTTACTGTCACATTCTTTTATGTTCATCTACAAAGCCAGGAAAAATGCTATGTTTTTTCATACCTGATTGTAAGAAATAAATTTAAAGGTACTGGACTGATATATGTGATATGTGTTGCTAATGCTTCTTAAAAGAGGAAACATGACCAGAAGCAATCACCCAAATAAATTTATATTTTGTGCCAATGCACTAAAGAAATCACTAATGACTCTGTTTAAAAAAAAAAAAAAAAAAGAAAAGAGAGAGCTTGTTTTACAGTGATTGTACCTATTAGGGGAACATAGGAGATTCGATTGGAAACAAGATACCCAAAGCACTTGTGTATGTTTGAAGATAGGCTTGTGATATGGTGACTCCCCAAAGTCTTCGCTGAGGTAAGTAGGAGTTGAACAAAGAGCAGAGCGAGTGGGATGCCATGGGTTAAGCAGCCTTTCAACTCAAAGATACTCAGCAAGCCAGAACTGAGAAAGAAATGATGAAGGTGGGGGCAATAAAGTGCACTGGTAATTTAACGCTTCCTTTGATAGAACAGAGCTCTCTTATTGATCAAAAAGTTACAGACTTATTGGAGAGACTCAGATGGACTTTTGGTGTACTATATGGTAAGAAGGCATGCAAAATTTTTGCTTTTTAGGCCATGTGTATTCAGTCTTAGATCTTAGATTTGGTACTCCACCAAAGTATTACTGAAGTCAGGATATTTCACATAACTAAGGCTACGATTCAGTTCTTCTTCTTCCCAAAACACCCGTAAAAACCAGCAAAACAAATCTGTGCATTTTCAACAAAGAAATTAAGATTTGAAAGCATAAAACTTGATACAACAATTACAGTGGGAAACAGAGTAGAAAGGGAAGCGTAGTTCCTTCAATCAATAGTCCCCTCTGTACCTTTTGTGCATGCTTCGGTAGTTCTCCTTCCATTCTTCTGTATTAAGCCACTTTGTAGGATTAGGACAGATGAATGATTATAGCTGAAATCTAAACCCCACTGGGATTAGGTCAAAATTTTCCTAATCTCTTCCTACTCCTTCAGTCATAATGTTTTGTGCATTTTTCCTTGAAGTAGCCCAGAGCAGGGATCTTGATCCTGTCTGCCACAGCTTTCTGTGTACCTAGGGCTCTGTAGGACCCACCTCAGCATATTGAACCCAGTTATGCCCCCATTTAATTGTTTATTCTCAATGGAATTTCAATAGGGCTACAGTCACTCTAACAACTTTGAAATCTCTGCATTTATGATAAGTACTGGCCTTCAAGTCAAGAAAACTGCAAATGCTCGTTAGGAGGACATAATTTGGTTTCAGGCCATAGCCTATGTTTTGGGGTTTTGATTTATTTATTTTTTTTTTTCCACAGCCAAGGTAATTTGAAAAGATCTCCATGCAAATGGAAAACATTCTATCTAAACACTTTCCAAAGGTGAGCACAAAGGGAACATCTTGCAGCATGTAGTTGGTAAGTCATAGAAATATTGGTCATCAGACACCAGATTCTGCTAACTCTTCTTGTGTGTGTACGACACATCTTCCTCCATACATAATTCCACTGATTTCAGATAAGTAATTATGTTTATTAATATAATTATGTTAGCACAAGAGCTCTCTCTAGTGGAGCCAATGGTGCTTTACTGGTTCTGTTGCTCAGATAGTGAAAAATAGAAATACTTACTCTTGCTGTCTCCCAAATACAGCTAATGTCAGAATATGAGGAATACAGTGTATGTGAAATGATTTTAAAAAATAATTTGTAGAAGGTGCTGGAATGAAATCTTTGCCACTCCCTAATATCAGTGTCCTGAGCAGAGCTTGGATTTTATTGAAAGTCTCCATGGGCTGTTCAAGAAGAACACAAGATTGTTTCTGAACATCAAATTATGTTTTCCAAGTCTTTTTTTCCACCTGTTCTTTTCTGAGATGTGGTGGATAGAACTGGACAATAAGCAGAAGGTATTGATGCTGTGTCTGTTCCATCGGAGGGCCGTGACATTGTGCTATATTTATGTCTCTTGTCCTGCTCCTTAAAGAACAGCCCAAACCAGGTGCAGCAGCTTTCGAGAAAACACTGTAGTAGGTAGAGAAGTTCAGGAGACAAGTGGTCCATCTAAACAGCCTTTTCCCTCAACTGTGTGGCTGGCTTTTATATCCAAAAGAAAGCAGTCACTGAGAGAAAAATCTTAGAGATGTGTGCAACATAGTACCTCATTTTACATTAATTACACATTGATTCTGTTGACTTTCTCGTTACTTTGCACCGGCTGGTGGTGGGTAAGGAGAAGGAAACATTTAAGATAGTGCTTGTGGAGAGAGCAAGAATTAATTCAAATTGCATGGTCTTTTCCCTTTTTTTAAAAATGAATTTTCAGATTCTGATGTGTTTGGCTTTCATAGCTACAGCTATTTTTCCCTTAGATTTTCAGAACCCCCTAGAAACAAACTAGTTCTGCTATGGAAACTGTATTGCTTGGATTGGAAACCAGTTAAATTGACTAGTAAAAGTAGCATGTTTCCATGATGGCACACGGTTAACAGGAAAGTGCCCCAGCGTTTAATGCAATGACCAGTGTGGATTTAAGAAATTCATTTATGCTGGCAAGTAGTGGGATGACAAAATCTGTGGCAGACAGTTATTTGGATTAGTTACAATCAGGAAAGAATATGAAAATCTAGATAAGCTGTGAGGTGTGGAGCAGTTGATGAAATTGAGGTGAAGCATACTGGGAGGAATCAGAGCACTCTTAAACCCTGGTTACTTGATTATCTTCCTTTCAGATTCGGCGAAGAAATGTAGGCCTGAATCCTAAACGAGGAACTAGTCTAAGTGGGAGTGGTTAAAAACAGTTCCACTGAAGTGAAAAGGGAATGTCTAAGGAGGCCAATACTGAGGGCATAAGACGTACAGGATTGAGGGTGTTCTGTTGGCTTTGTGGTTCACACAGTGCCACCATTAGAACCGGTAGATATTGCACAAAGAATGTGCAGCCTGGAAACCTCCCCTAAATACAAGTCATTATGCGCTATTCTTAAAATAGGTCTTCCCCCCACCCTCTCAAAGAAAAAAATAAAAAGAGAAAAAGAGCATCCATCTTTCTAGGCACTAGCCTGGTTGGACAGCAGGTACTTACCAGGTACTTTCAGAAAACTGAGGACCCTGTGGCCCAGTTCCCTCCTTTTTTTCCCAGAAGCCAAATCTTTTGAAAGAGAAACATGTATTTTCCTCCCTCATGGCTTCTCCCATATTTTCCTCATGTGCCTGCCCCACGACCAGTCTTGTGTTGAAGCAAACATCTAATAACAGCAAGCAATTTTTCTGAGGAGCCTGTTTGAGGAGGCATTGCTGGGGGCTTTTTGAAAGTCTCAGCATCTGCAAATTAGCATTTCTTTGCCTCCTGCTTCTTCTTGCCTGTTCCATGTTGTAGCTAGTGATCTTTATTACTTTGGGTATTTGTTTTTTATGATTGGTCTTGTTTTAAAGTCCTTCTGTGCTTGTTTTCATATGACTCATCCTTCTCGAATGTCATCAGAGGCAAATGGGATGGTATTCATGCAAGTATCTGCACTCTTCATCTTTGGCTTCTCTTAGAGTTAAAGGAGAGAAAGGTGCACCTTTAGGGGCTCAGATTATGTCCTTTTAAAAATGACATCTGAAGTAGGTCAAGTGAATCACCACTTAAAATGCCTATTTTATACTCAGTTTGAGTATGAAAATAAAAGCGAATGGACAGTCTGCTACTTTCCTCAGACCCAACGCAAAAGTTTTCTTTCCTTTTTTGTGTGATAAGACAAACTGTTTCAAGCAGTCATTAACTCAAATGGTGTTACCAGGAATATAAATAGAAAGCAATATGGGGAGCTCGAGAAATGTATCTGAGAGACTAATCTGGCTTGCAGGAGCGTTATTACGGGTGAGGAGAAGAAGAGTGTGGCCTGTCCATAGACCTTGTTTGAATTTGGCAGGGCTGGCAAGGGGAAGGTTGTAGTCTTTCTCAAAGACTGAGCATGCTGATACGGCCATCACTTGAAGCTGAATCTTTAGGTGTTCAAATTGTTACTGCCACGCATCTACTTCTTAAAAGAGGTGTCCACTTCAGCTTCAATTTTGTACGTTGGCATTTGAAGAATACTGAGCTTCCTTCATGCCTGCCTTCTTCCTTTTATTCTTGATTTGTGCAATACAGAATCACCATCCTTGACAACGACAGATAAATTTCAAATTCTGGGTTGAGCAGTTAGTGTCTCAAGTGCTTTATTCATGGGCACCACGTGCAAAAAGTGAGTAGTTTTTCCTATTGTGGAAAAGTAATGTTATGTTCACAACTGCCAAAGTTATTTGAATTTAACTTAGCTGTGTTTTCAGATGAACCTAGAAATAAATGGAGAGTTGAAAAAAGTAGCTACATGTTAAATACATAGTATACCTGTAGTTTTAATTCTTTTAGGTCAAAAAATATTCAAATGCATTCACGGTATTTTTGATTGAAAGAATTTGTAATTTGATTTCCAAACATGCTGCTTTCATCTTGGGCAGTACAATATGCACTTTGATAATAACATGGCTATGTCATTAGAAAGAAGTCCATTTACTAGTTTAGGCATAAAATGAGATCCAGAAGAAGACAATAAAATGCTTTCTAGCATAATGCACCTTATTTTTTATTGTATTCAATAGAGGCATGATGAATAAGTAATCTTATAAGTGCATCAGAAGTACACCTTGACTGATCTTTTAGAGGTGTTGAGATTTCACTGCTATTGAGATTATTCGTAATATCACTTTAATTTCTAATAAAGTGCATAGAACTTTATAATGGATCAAAATATGTGCCTACAAGCTGCTTAGATCACCTGCTGGAAGAGGCAAACTTCCACACTGTAAAAGTAATCCAAGACAGGAGGAAAGGAAATTAAATGAAGATGAAAAGTAACATCTTCAAAATTACTTCTTTTTAAAGTACAAAGCCCTTAAATAATGATTTCCTTATTTTCACTTATTCATACTCTTTCACTGGTAGTTGAGCTATATATCTATAAGCTATTCTGGGAATTAGTTACATTTTCCCCGATGTTTAATGTTATCTCATGCAAATTAGATTTTCAGCAAACTAATCTGGTCCAGGTAGTAAACGTCACTGCTTGAATTATTTTATTCATCCATTCATTTTTTTTTCTATAGCATTTATGCAATTACCAGTGCTAGTGGGAATCTCCCCCCCCCATGAAATCAGAAAAAATTAAATCCAAGGTTTACAATTTTTTCTAACTTTTTTTTTTTTCTTTTCTAGGAGACAGAGAAATGAGCTTTATTTGGTTTAAGACATCCACAATTCAAAATTTAATATCAGAACCGAAGTCATAACACTTATTATATTCATAGGAAATTCTTGAAACTGGGTTATTTTGCAACCTCAAAGACAATAGCAAAACCAGTAGAGTAGCTCTTTGTCGGAAGGTGTGCAGCTCTAGTTTTGGACTCTCAGCATTTCATACATGGCAGCTCTGCCTGCTTAATAATAAAGACACTCTTATGACTACAAGTGTATCTAGACTGATTTTACACTGTATTTGCTCACAGGGAGAAAAGGAGGCTTTTGAATTGACCATTGTTTCTTTTTATAAGTACACCTGAATTATGTACTTTACTGGAAAGAGTATCGCAAGATAAAACCTGGTAATTGTTCTAGTTTCTGAAAATGTGCATCGGTATTAATGTTTTTGATGTTAATAATACACTTTCTCTAGAACTGATGAAACATTAAAAATAATTGAGGATTCATTTTACACATTGAACCTTCATATTCTGAAGTTCACTTGATGTTCAAAATTGCACCTACTGAAACACAGACCTTTAAAAAGCCACATTTTGTCTTGAAAAGATTTCTTTTCAGACCTTACTGAATCAGACAGGGATTTGTTTTATTGTCTGTTGCCAAATACAGTCTCTGACAGTTCTTTTTTTTAAAATTTGTTAAGTAGAAGGCTGGCTATGAATTCAGTTTTAGAATACAAAAAACAATCCATGATGTATTGCAAGAATTTAAAGTTGAAAATACCAGCTACTATAATGGCTCATTAGTAATAATTTATTACTTGTATACAGAGTATATCATAGTTGGATTTCTATGCCCTCTTCCTACTTGTTGCTATAGTGAGTTGGGTACTGTACAAACAGATAGCAAGTGTTTTCCAAAATATAGGCCTTTTAAAGAAACCAAAGACACCAGAGATTTTGAGTCCATTTTATTCACCAAAAATATTTATTTAAAAATGAAACTTGTCATTCCAGTGTTTGCAGATAATATTTGTTTTCCGTGTTGAAATTGTTTTAATTCAGAAATTGACAAAGTTGAGAGAAAAAAAGAGATTCAGGTCATTAAAAGACAAGCAGCAGCGTAGAAAAATAAATTTGGAGTTTAAAAAGTCTTAAAAAATTACATTTTTAAGTTATATCTTATAAAATAAACACACGTAAGTTCCTTTTTGCTTTGTTTTGTAGCTGAAGATAAACTCAATTACTGACAGCACTGGGCCTGACCCTATAAACACTTTTGCCTATATTTAACTCTTGCAAGAAACTTCCTCTATTGTAGCTGGTCTGCTCCTGATGTCGAGGTTGAAGTTGTGTGACCAGAGACTTTTTCAGATCAGGAGTTATGTAAGACTGATGTAAAACACAGGAAAGAGAAATAATCTGTACGTAAACCAACATCTTTGGTTAAATTTTTTCCCTATATGTTTAAAAAAAATCTTTGTGATAGGAACAGAATTACTATTCCACTGCTTCCTTTTCCCATAGTGGGAGAGAAGAAATCCACTAGTCACCTGTTCTGCTCAGTTTCTTTGTGTGTTAGATCTGTGAACCATGTTACTGGGAGGATGGACTTATTTTTTTCCCCCATCAGATTCTATGGCAGAAGACCTTACATATAGAAAGAGTCCAGGATTTTTTTTTAGTGATCCCTCATAATTTGGTAGACCAAATCAATTTTGCTACTAAAATGGACTTAGTTGCTTAGATACACTAGACTACAAATAATTATGTTCTATGACACATGTTATGATTTCCAACTAAGAAGGTTAAAGATTCTCTTCAAAAGACTAAAGAAACCCTGCAAACTACACCTCCAGCAGATTCTCCAAACCTGCATGCAAGCGACCTGAAAAAGTGAGCAAAGAAATTATGTGTCCTCAACCATGTTTGCTTTGAATAAATTTTAGAAAACTGGGGAAAATTCCAGGACAAAAGAGCTTCCCTCAGGTTACTCCGAGACTCCAAGAGGGCACATGACAAGGCCTGGGAAACGGTAGGGTGGGTTTCATGCCATGGTAAATGAAGAGAATACTCTGTGGTCATAGTCATTCATAAATTACCCAAAAGATCACACTAAAATTAAGGCTGGCCAGCATGGTTTCATGGACAATATATCTTTGTTAATCAAACTTGCTTTTATTCTTTGATGATATTAAATATGGCTGATACGGTAAATGAATAGGTGATGCACTTAGGACATTTAAAAGGCATTTGACTTTGAACAACATGCTGTTCTGATTTAAAAAAACCCCTATCACTATACCCTGACAATAAAACACATATTAAATAGATTAAAATCTGGCTAGCTGATGTGTAATGAAGGTAGTTGTCAATGGAGAGCCATCGTTGAGTGTAGGTGCTTCTCATGGTCATCTGCAGAGACAGATACTGTGCTCAGCACAGTACAACATTTGCCTCAGTGTTCATGAAACTAATACAAGATCATTGCTGACAGATAAACAGAATGGCAAATATTCAGGAGGACAACACGGTCTTCTGTAGAGACTCTGCCACTTGCCGACCGCTGTATCTAACTTTCTTTTTCTCCACAAGGAGCTAACTGTTTGAAATGTGGTCTGTGATACACGTCCATATTCACAAGATATCAGAGTAGTTCATTGAAGAGTTGTGGCCTCAAGGTCTATGAATCTACGAAGTGGTGGCATCTGTGTGTTAAAAACCACAATGGAATAAGGTTAATGGATTGGTGGGAGGATTTGGTGAATTTCACAGGGAAACTGAAGAGTTCTTTTTGTTGTTACGGAACACGAAGTATGGGAAGCTGCTCGTGTTTAGCATGGGGATGAGCAGTCAGCCAGTTATACACCTGATTAAATGGCATGCAATGGAATACAGACACCGTGTTTAGGTCATCAGTGTAATGTGCAGATGGCTAAACTGATGGCCTGAGTCTTTATGATCCTTATGACACACAGGCAGCAGTACTTGGTGCAGATCCTTGGTGGGATCTAGATGCACCTTAGCCCTATTCCCCCAGCATTGCACTTTCCCTAACCAACCTGTCTCAAACCAGTGAGTCCTGACTTTTTGGGGGATGTATGTAGCCATATTATTCTAGGACTGGAGGTGACCTGTCCAGCTAGCTTAGGGAGCTCTGGCATATCATGTGGGGAGATGCCCAGAAGAAGTTGTTATGTTCATCATACAGTTTATCCTTTGAGATGCAGGAGACAGATCTGTAGCCCTTGCTGGGACATTGCAGTATTTCATAAACATAGTGACAAAGTTCTGATGAGGGATATCAACAGCCAGTTATAGTTCTTTGGGTGATAGTTCATGCTTGTTGTCTTTACGGTTCAGCATTCAAGAATGCTGCCGAGTGAATAACATGCAACGGATAATCTCAGACTTTGCTCCTATTGCTGGTCTTAGTCAACTTTTTATTTCTTCGGGCTGTGTGTGTGCAATGCTTGTGGGGCTTGTGGGCAACATTTTGGGTTCCCTTCCAATAAGTTAGACACCATTATCATGGAGCAGTGCGTTGATGGTACTCTTCCTATAACAGCAACACCAAATGAAAGCCCTTTTTGCAGTAAGAATTCTATTTTTTTGCAGTATTAGTGTTGGCAAGTATAAGTTCTGAGTCAGATTCATTTATCTAGAGATAAATGGATCTAGATAGTTATTTTAAATGAAGGTCTTACCGAGCAAAATGAAAGAGCACAAAAACTTGGTAAGTGTAATTTCCTAGAAGGAGGAAGGACATGCCCCTTAGAGTTTTGGGATGGCCAATATTGACCTTAAAAACAGGTGCACAGAGAAAATAAACCCTTAGATATTTCCAAAGCTCAATGCTAGTTTGTTTCAAAAAACATTTTTTTGGG
>Ga0065711_1051402_pt1 | contig 10396 bp, 6 predicted proteins | sample Hoacrofraction12_FD_59098 | JGI IMG/M metagenome (GOLD analysis project Ga0065711, IMG submission 59098) | Hoatzin crop microbial communities from Cojedes, Venezuela - Epithelial fraction 12 v2 (version 2) | ecosystem: Host-associated > Birds > Digestive system > Esophagus > Crop | place...
TTTTTTTTTTTTTTTTTTTGGGTGGTAGATAGCTATAATTTGCTTGTTGCTCTTTGTTTACTAATAGTGATTGAGCATGCAGGGGCAGCATGTTGGCACTGTGTTTAAAATGGAATAACACCAGAAAATGCGAATCACGACTAGCATGTTGTTATTAAGTACTTGTAATCCAAGAGGCACTGATGTGCCTGTTCAGGCACAAGTATACAGGTCAGCAATTCAGAGACCTAGCTGTAAACTGAAACAAATGTTAAGGATTGGCCTCAACATACATTTTTTTATGATTATTATTTAGCCTCAGATTCGTTACAGTAATCTCTAAAGAAAGCAGTAAGTTCTTCTATATTATTTTCTTTTCTAGCGATTTTCCCTGGCCCCATTCTCCTGAATTATGTAACCTATATTTTAGTATAACAACTAGTTTCCTACTGTATTACTCTCTAAGGAACAATTTTGCATTAGTGGGGGGATGAACAAGATGACCTCTTCAGTCTTTTCCGTCACCACTTGCTGTAATATGGTGCTGTAATATTTGACCTTGTTACGCAGCCTTTTCCCTTCTGTAACCCTTTGACTTTTACAGAAGAGCAGTCACAGCGTTTTCTGGACATGCAGAAGTGCCCTCCTTTGAAGTTATCAACGCAAAGTACTATTTCCTGCACTTCAGAACAAAAGAGCATAATAGTGCCTTTTGCATTGCAGTGGAGAGGACCTGTATAAATAAATCATCACAGGGAAGTACACTACGGTGCCTGTTCCATAGCTGGGATGAAAAGGCTGAAGAGGCAAAAGATCTTTATTTTGTTAGTGTGCTGGCAAGACTGTAACTTTCGTGTGTGCCTTTCTAGTGTTGCTTTTTATTTCAAGGAAGGAAGGAAGACTGAGCTTCTCGAGCAGTTTGTTCTAGATCTGAGCTGTGTCTGTGGACCTACACAGTGTTTTTTCCAACAGCAGGCTTTCCCCATGTGTCCAGAGTTACCAGTACATATCAGACTGGATGGGAAATATAACTGTAAAGGGGAATTCTGTATTCTAGCTTGCAAAATCAGAAAGGATACATGTGAGAGAAGCAATTGGGAAGTGGAAAGAAAAGGTGTGGCAATATTCAAGTGGTAAGTGGATTCAGAGATGCCTTGCTCTTCCAGTTTGTTTGTAGCTTTCAGCTCATAGAGGGCAGCAAATGTTTTTTGTGGCATTGGCCTGGCAATAATTTCCCCGGCTCCAGTCTGACCCTGAAAGCAGTTCTAAAAAAGAATTTTTTTGCAGTGAACACTCCCTGCATTTTCTGTATCTCTCCAGAGACAACTAATTTATAAAGCCTGGGGTTTTTTAATTATTGAGATGCTTGAGCCATTCAGGTATCTTGGGGTTGTTTCTGCCGCTTTCTGTGCAGTTAGGTGATTCCTTGTTGACTCTGGGTTTTAATGTCCTGTTCTAATTTTTACTTCATAAGTAAATCCTCCTGTTGTGCTCTTCTGCTTTTGGGCTTTTTTATTACTTACGTCCTTGTTTCCACAGCAGTGGTAGAGAACAACTAAGACAGGTTTCTGTAGTATAGAGTTGGGAAAACAGTAGCAAACACAGAGGTATAAAACTACAGGAAAAAGTACTAGCCCTTTCTGCCAGCCAGCTTCATCTGACACTCAGGCCACATCGGCTTAAATGTCCTTCTTTCACTTGCCTAGGAGTAAGCGGGGCCTTAATATACTAAGTAAGTTAGAAGTGGAAATAGCAAAAGGTTGTTTTGACACCATCAGTTTGTAAGATCTTAGCATAACACAGTGCAACATACAGAGAGTGCCAGCTTTCATCACTATAAGCCTCAGGATCCAGCAGATGCAGGTTTTCTTCTGCACTTAACTATATAAACACCTGCTGAACTTTAGCATCTCCTTTTAGCATAAATCGTTAGCATTGGTTTGCCACAGTGTGTACAGATAGTGTGACAAATGTGATTCCTAGTTCCATGTGCATGTGGGTGGATCTGTAGGAGCAAAAGGATAGTAATTTAGAGCTTTGTGAAGGGGAAACTCTGGCTAATGGTTTGTCCGTGACACATGGTTTGCTTGAAGCTAAGCAGAATAAATGTGAGCTTGGTAGAAATGATCAGAAGGAGAGATTAGTTTAGACCTGTTAGGTTCCCAGAGTGGAGTATGGTGAAGACTGGAAAGTCCCTTCTACCAGCTGTATGTGTAAAAGCCAAATCTCACTGAATTGCTTGGATGTTGCTGTAGTTTATCTGTATGTTGATAGTGGATCTCAGGCATCAACTAAAACCTTGGAACCAAGGCTGAGGGACTCTCCAGGACGTTCAGGAATGATTTGTTCAGAAGGAAAAGGATCTACCCTGAAAGGATGATTTACCTCTCTCCCTTTTACACAAAGATTCAGCTTCTCACTCCAGCTTTCCATGCTTCTGAATTCTTAAGTTTGGTTCTCTGTAGGTGATCATTCAAGCGTTACTGCTTTGCTTACGCGTTATTGTTTTGCTCTTAGTGGCACTCCAGATCTTCATGTCTCCTGCTATCTGTTCTCCCTCTTACAGACTCCCCTCTGCTCTTCTGTGCTTTGTTTTGCATGGTTTCTCTATTGCTGCGTGTCTCTGATTCCTCATCCTCAAGGTGATCGCTTTGCTGCTCAGTCCTCTGGAGTTTTCTTATTTTTACTCCTTTTCCTGCCAATGACTGTATCTCATTTCACATCTCTTGGAAATACAGGAGCAAGAATCGGGATATGCTTCACGGGGAGGACACTTGCACCTGGAAGAGTGGACGCATTTGTTGCTGAATTTAAATGTATAATTGTTCTTGGGATGACAGTTTTATGTTAACTCCCTTGTGATAGAACTTAGGACGTTTGGCACTTCAGAGAAACATTCAGAACAGGTTAGCTCCAATACTTTTTCCCCAAGTGGGGTTTCTACACTGTGGGAAGCCAGGGGGCTGTTTCTGCTGGTGGCTTCTCGCAGCGGTGGGAAAGCAGGCTTCTGCCCTTGCAGAGGCTGGAAACTCCGTAAGCGCCAGCATACAAAATTGCTCTGAAGAGATGCCCGTATCGGGTATTTTTCATTCCAAGTGGAGATCCTGATGTGGAGTTCTCCCTGCTTGCCTGTCCCAACCCGTGGGCTGGCTCCCTGGGGTTTGCAGGTGGCTCTTTGCACCCTCTGCTTTAAGCCTCTGCCAGCGTGACTTCAGGGCATGGCGTAGGAAAGGATATCCAAGTCTGTTTTGTGGCTTTCCCTCCTCCCGCTCCCCGCCTGCGGGTCCTTCACAGAGGAAGGGAATAAGGATGCAGGCATGAAGGGGAGCTCTTCTCATATGCAGGCGTAAGAGGATCCTCTCCCCACAAAGGATCCCCTGCTCGCTGAGGGGACCCACTGTCCCGGATAATTAGCTAAGCAGCTGCTGTGTGTCTGAATGGAAAGGAGAGGAGGGAGGTTTTGCTCTGATGGGGAGACAGGGCAGCATTCCTCAGAGGCAGCCTGCACATTCCTCCGAAGCAGCCGGCGCTGACAGTGACGTGGGCTTGGCGTTGCGTGGCCAGGCTTCCTGAAATTCGTATGCAGCCACTTGCTTGTCCTTGGGTCCTTCAATATGGGAAAACTCCTTGCCCTCACTGAGTGCTAATGATTTATCCCTGGATCAGTCGGAGAATATATAGCTGGAGTTCACGTGTGACGTGTTGTGCTAATTAATGCGTAACGAACTATTTGCGGAGAGAAAATAAGATCAAATTTGGAGAAAAAAGGAAGATTTGTAGTGTGCAAAACGAAGTAACCTCAGCAGCAATTGTGTTAGTGCAATAGTGGGCGATGTGCTTGTGAATGAATCCCTTCTCTGAGTACTTTCTAGGGGGTCTGGGAGGAAAAGTAGAGTGCCTTGTCTGGCCAACACATTTATGACTAGCTTTTGTGGACAATAGCAAAACTAAAAAGAGAAGCCTATTCGTGGCACAGGACCAGGTCTTTTCTTAGAGGACTGCTTTGATTTGTTGGACATACAATGAAAAACTGGCACAGTGCACTAATTAGTTTTATATATAGTTGTTTTATAGATCTGCAGCACTATGTGTATCTGTGGGCCCACTCGAGTAACCCGGTGAAGTCTGCCGGGCTGTTTCCGGAAGCCTGTTTGTAGGATTGGACCTGTGTGCCTGACTTCTCGCTGTGCTACTCAAATTTTTTATCTAGTTTAGTAGTTATGGAAATTCATTCAGGTAGAATAACATCCATTTAAAACTGGAATAGTGTAGTAATAGATTTGGAAATGTGGTACTTGGCATTTGCAGAAAGAGGTTTTTTTACTGCTATAAACATTTTTCTTTGTTCTTTCATTCTTTTCCTCTCATCAGTGCTGGTGGAAACCTAGACAGTTCATTTAAATTCTGTAAGACTCTTACTGTTACTTCTATCACTAATACTTCTTCCTAGTGAACATTTAAATAGTGTTTTATTCATTGTTGCAGGGACAAGAACTAAGTTTTTAGTTTCTAAGTACTAGCCACTTTGCTTGTGGAAGCCGGAGAATATTGCTGCTTCTGTCCCATGCTAGAACTTTAGAAATGAATGGAAGGAAATGTTTTGAATGTCGTTTAATTAGATGTGCTCCAGGTACCCTGCTAATGTAATCAAATGTGGAGTTAATCTCCCTTTTATGTTTTTGTAAGGAAAGGAGCTTCGTCTTGAAATTATAGTTTAAAGAAAAGAGGCATGTATGGGAGATGTGGAGGTCATTCAGGCAGCAGCAAGTGAAGCAGAGCAACTCCCATTTGTGCTCAGCCAGATGTTCACGAGCCTTTGCCAATAGCTCAAAAGGCTGATGCTACATAAATTACTATATCCAAGGGACTAATTCAATGGGTGTGATGGAAGAGGAAGGGAGGAGGATGGTACCGTGTCAGTCAGAGGTCAGGTGTAACACATGGGACTGAACCAAGCAATATTCAGTGAGTTCTGATTTTTCTTTTATTATTGTGGATTGAAAACATTCATTTTCCCATAGAAAGCAGAAGAAAAGTCAGTACTTTCATTAAAAATATAAAGACCAATTATTATTTTCTTTCAAAAGTCCCTTTTCCCATGTAGTTGAAAGAGTTGAATACCCCATGAAATTTGAGCCTCTGATGGTCGTCTTTGAAAATATAGAATCCCCTTTGAAAGCTACCAGTGGTCCAATAAAATAAAGGTCTTTAAAGGCTTCTCTTCCTTTCTGAAAATATGCTGATTGCAAACCAAACTGCCTCTCCTCCACTGCCACGTTTGTACCAAATTCACCTAGAGAAATCCCTTTTCACCTAGCATCAGTTCTCTTGTTTTCCTCTGTAGGAGGGTTATTTTTACAAAAGTAAAAGCAAACAAAAACCCGGAGTGACATATAGTGGTTTTCTTTTAGAGTATGAAAGTGCTGCCATTGCAAGGAAATAGGCGCTTGTAAGTTTCTGCCTCTGGTCCACCAGTATCAGGAGCCCGGTTATCTGTGGCGCTCTGCCTGTAGAAAGAAGTGGTGAGCTAAGGGGATCTCTTTGTCTTTGAACAATAGACACCTACTCGTTATGATGTGAAGGATGATTTGACAAACGTGACCCTTGCTTGTTACAGAAAGGTAGATAAAACTGAAGCCCACACCAGGGCTATCAGATGGTTTCAAGAGTTGACTCTGATTTGGGATGTTTGAGGTCAGCAGTGGTAATGCTTTTTAATGTTTCAGGATATTCTACCGTCTACAGATAAAAAGCAGGGTTTCAAGGTTAATGAAGCACTGACTCAGCATCCCAAACAGTATTGCTCAATCAGTGGGAAGCCCATGGAAGGACAGAGTGCCTTTGCTTTCATAAAATAAAGAAATAAGCAGTGCCCTCTAGCGTTAGTTAACATCAGAGGGATCCACCGTGAGAATTTTCTATCATCTGCAATTAAATCTCTTTCACAGCCGCAGATGCAGCTCTTTATTTCTTGAAGAAAAGTAGTAAAAAAGAACTGCAATAGGATGACTGATCACGACATAACTCAGAAATTCAAGTGTTAATAGCTAGATATAGTCAGATGTCTCAAACTCTCTGCCCTGTTTTATCTTCTCTCATCTTGAAGTGTATGAGCGTTGCATGTCTCCAACCTGTGTCTGACCCGGGGAAGGATGGGAAATGTGTTTTACCTAAGGGCCAGTGACTCATGAAGCTTCAGGGAGAGGTATAGCAGTGAGTGTTCCTGCTTGAAGTTCGGAGGTTCTGTTTCTGGCAGAAAGCAGCCCTGGTGTACGTATTCAAGCTTATCTACAACACATTATAACAAGGTGGTGAGCAGGTAGGTTTTTTGGGCTGTCCTTGGAGCACCTCAGAATTTTTTGGTTCTGGTGATAGCAGCAGGTTGTTTATCTGTTTTTTTTTTTTATGCTGTTTGAAAGACGTAGGCATCATTTGTTTCAGTTAAAGACAACTCTGTCAGGGATGCACCATGGGAATTATAGTCACCTCTGTGCTTTAACGTGGGAGGGTATTTCTCAGTCGGTTTAAAAGAGGGCAACTCTTTAAACTGATATTGTAAACCAGCAGGCATCAAAAAGCACTTGCTATCTGGTTGCTGAATCATCTTCAGTGTGAAAACATCATAAGCAAAGTGTCTTTCCCTCTCTGTTTTTTTTAGTTGGATTTTTCTACCATAGAAAAAGAGCTTACAGGTGATTATTGCCTTTCAGTTTCTGCTGATGCATTTTCATAGCCTTGGTTGCAGTCTGGGGCTTGTGGGACAAGCCCCGAGGTCCTTGTGGTGTTAACATTACTGTTGACAAATGGGGATCCTGTAGGGCCTTGAGAGCATCTTACAGAGCATCCTTGCGCTGTAATCTAGTGTATGCATTTATCGTTTTCTGAAGAACAGCATACAGAAATACAATAAAAGTACAAGCTTTTATATGGTGGCCTCTGCTGTACCTTGGCTTACGCAGGCTTTCTTACCTTGGATGAGGTTTGCCCTGGACTGTGATTTTCTAAACCAAAACATCTTCTGTTGTGACAGGACTCTGAGGAGTGACCGCCTCGCTTTCCTCCTTGGGTTGTGCTCCATGAATGTTTCTGATGGCTGCCAGCACTGTGAGAACTGGAAGCCAAGACTCACGTAGACAGACAGTGTACTGCCCATGCGTAAGAGAATCAGGTGAAGAGGTTAGGAACTTGCATTTCTGAGCAGATTCAACAAGATTAGCTCCACGTGAGGAGAGATCTGCCCATCTACATTGTCTCTGTGTAGACTGCTGCGCTCTGGTAGTAGCTGTCAGAAAGGAGATGACTTAACCTGGGCTGTCGCTTCTCAGAAGGGGTGTCAGACCAGTTCAAGTGTTTGCGATACATGCTGCTGTCCTGTTGCCGCTGCTGTTGCCAAACTTGATACTTCCAGTAGTTACTGATTCTTCAGCTCTAACGATAGACCCATTTTGGAACTGCAGTGAATAACTTCTGTCCTCTTTTGCTAGATGCGAGCAGGGAGACCATTGTTTGTGCTGATTGCCAAGGATGATGATACGCTCAGTGAAAAGACCAAGAAGAAAAAAGTTTGACATTGTTCCTCTGAGACATACCAAAAATCTGCATGCACCAATGAAAGCAACCAGCGTTATGGTATCATAACAATGGTTCGTTAGGACTTTACCCGGGGCCGGGATGATGATTGTTCCTGTTTTAGACCAAGACCGACAGATGGCATTTGTTAGTGCATTGATATTTATGTACAAAGTTGCCAACACTTTAAGAAGTGGTGCCTCTCTCAATTAAGATGATAATATACTGCCTTGTTTGGAGGGATTCTGCTCATAATGATGCTGGTGAATTATGAATAGAGGGAAATTAGTAATAACAAATGCCAGATGGAGGTATCTTTCAAAGAGGAATATTTTGTGTAATATGGCATGTAAAGCTGACAGACCGGGTCTTAAAAGACCGTTATTATTCTTTAAGCTTTCCTGACAAAATTACCCTTTATCCTGCCAAGAAATGTAGTTTCACATGCCGACGCGTTTTGAAGTGAGACTAATTAAAGTATACCTCTAAGTTTATGGCTTGACGTGAGATCTGTTCCTCCAGTGTTTTGTCAGGAATCTATAAACAGTGCAAGGAAGGACACAACTTATAACATCAATAGTTTTGCCAGTTCTGCACGTTCTGCCTTTGAAATCAGAGGCAATTAGGGATGAACAAAACTACTTTCAAAGTTTACAAAAAAAAAAAGTGTAAGTTTTGCTGAAATTTTACTTCACTTTTTTCCTTTGGTTGAAGATGACTGTTGGGAATAAGAAATGTTTTTCAAACATTAAAACCTGCCTTCTGTGATTGAAGTAAAAAATGATTGCTGAGTTATAAACACATTGAATCCTCAAATGGTAGGCCTTTTTTGTCGCTTCGTGAGAGATGGAAATAAAATCTAATTCAATTTTGTAGTGTAAAGTAGTAATTAAAAGAGAAATAGACGAGGAAAAGTAAGAAATAAAACTTTGAGGTTTGGTATTTCATTTTCACATAAGAATATGCCCACTCCATGGGCATTCCAACTTTGATCTAATGACCTGCTGACCGCTGTCCATTGCAGAGGAGATCCTTTCACGATGATCTATGGGTGAGGCAATGTGTATCGTGACAGGTGACTGAAGATTTGATTTTGCTTTGTAGTTTGTCCTCAGATTGTATTAGTGTAATAAAATTCAGTTTAGGACTGTAGACGTGTTGAATATAGTCCATCTCTGTCGGACATGCCAAACATAGTCGGCCAGGAAGACTTGAAGAGCGTACCTTCTGCTCCATCCACGCAGAGTCACAAATCGCTTCCAAATACACAATAGTAAACCTGAGATGAGTAGTCCAAGGCTTCTTCCAAAGCCACAACCGTTGTGGCAGGGTTCAGAAAGATAGCAGAGGAGTTGCTTTTGTCTTCTTTAAATTATTTCTATGAGTATGCATTAGTAGGGGAATAAATGAAGTAATGTATTTCAGTATTGGACGATGAAAAGAAGGCTTCTGCCTGATTTAGAAAAAGATCAAGATCAGTTTTCATGAGAATAAAACACTGTTTTGAATTATGCTTAGAACAGACTGTCCGACTATTTCTGGTATTAACATTCATTGCCATTGCAGAAAGGATTTAACAATAGAAAGATGAGAACATGAGAAAAGAATGTCTACAAGGAAGGCAGTCAAGGATGGGATTCAGTGGCTCTAACTTTGATAACAAAAGCAAAGAGCGCTCTCAGTTGAGTCTTTTGAGACTAATCTGATACTTTCAATAAACCCTAAATTTACCTTAATGCAGAAAGAGCAGTATTTCTACATATTTTCGAAAGCATTGTTTCTCACTGATCTTGTTGAAGCTATTGTGAATGTACCTGGAAGATGCCATCTGAAGTTACGGACAACTAAACCCGAGTTTTACTTGTACTTTTTATTGAATGAGTCTTGTATATATAAAAAACAAAATTGCTTTCTCTAACAGCAGTCAACATAATGGGAAGTGGGTGCTATGACTCTTTCACTCCAACTCTTCTGAAATCTGTACTATTTTTTTGCCATGTTGTCAGTTTTGTTTATGCTGAAGTTCCTCCTGTTGTCTTTTTTATTCCCAGAAAAACTTTACAATTCCAATGGACGGGAGCTGAGACGGGCACTTTTCTCCTTGAAACAAATATTTCAGGTGAGCAAATAATGGCTGTCCGTTCTGTGATTTGAACATGAATTAAATGTCTTTTTTTAATGTAGGGAATAACTTATAGTTTCTGGCAAAAGAGACTTTTAAGACTCATTTGTAATGTACAATTAGCAAATTTCTTTATAGAGTCTTTTCTCTTTATGGTCTGCAAGCCTTCCCCTGTTCCTTCAGTCTGTCAGAAGGCAGGGTCAGATGTGCAGTAATGGCAGAGTTAGTGGTTGGAACCTGCCAAGAAAGGAGAGAAGAAGATTGGGACTCTTAGATGAAAATTTAGGCTGCTCATTAGACAGTGGTATAGTTCTGTATTGAGAAAGCTTGGGAAGCGGATGTGGAAAGAGGAGCTAGGAAAACATGGCTTGAGGTGATGGCCCAGCATTGGCCTGATAATTGACAGATAGACTAGGTTTAAGCCACATGAAAACCTGAAAAAGGATGTGAGAGACATGGCACCTGATCTGATGAGGAACCAAGATCTCCTGGGAGAGCTGTGAAGTTATTAGAATTTAGATTGAGATAAGAGGAAGTGATTTACTGATTAGCTGAAAAGATACTTCAGAGAGCTGAGAAGGATATGGTAGTGACTCATGTCACTCCAATCTTCAAAAAGGGCAAGAAGGAGGACCCAGGGAACTACAGGCCGGTCAGCCTCACCTCCATCCCGGGAAAGGTGATGGAGCAGCTTATCCTGGAGGCCATCATGAAGCAAGTGGAAGA
>Ga0065711_1051403_pt1 | contig 10396 bp, 1 predicted proteins | sample Hoacrofraction12_FD_59098 | JGI IMG/M metagenome (GOLD analysis project Ga0065711, IMG submission 59098) | Hoatzin crop microbial communities from Cojedes, Venezuela - Epithelial fraction 12 v2 (version 2) | ecosystem: Host-associated > Birds > Digestive system > Esophagus > Crop | place...
CTTCCTTCCTTCCTTCCTTCCTTCCTTCCTTCCTTTCCTTCTTTCATTCCTTTCTTCCTTTCCTTCTTTCCTTCCTTTCTTCCTTTCCTTCTTTCCTTCATTCTCTCTTTCTTACCTTATTGCACTTTCTCTCTATCTTTCTCTCTTCTCTCTCCCTCCTTTTTTTTCTCCCTCTTCTCATTCTTTTTGTCTATTCCTCTGTCTCCACTATCAGATAAATAAAGATTGCATCAAAAATTCAGGAATCTAGCACTAAGGTACGAGCAAAAAATTCAAGTTATGATAACTTTCTCTCTCCCTTTTATATCTATATATTATAATTACGTTTTTCATCACAGGTAAGATAATATGTGGTTGCCTTACATATGATTTGACAAAAAGGGTAATAAAAGATAGACATATTCAATACAGATGTCAACTTTTCTATAATCTAGTTTGTGGTAGATGAAATAAATCAGTATAATACTTTTTTACATTTTCACCACGGGAGAAATTTTGATCCCATTTGAGATGTTTGTGATTAACGTGATGATTTCATCAAGACTTTACAAAGATTTGAGTCATCAATTAACAAAAATAAGTATGAAATTCAGAAGGGGACTGGCTTCAGAACTTTAGTTGTCTGGATTTTGCTAACTGAAGACATATTATAATACTAATTCTTTTTGTATTCAGCTCATCTCTAGAATACATACATAGGCAGAACTAGAACTAACGTGTAAGGGAAATGTGATTGAACAGAGAAAAATGTAGATTAAAGGAAACTTCAGTTCTCAGAGGAGAAAAGAAAATGATAACCTGAGGAAAGACTGCAGTTTACTCTGGAAGATGTATGGTACGTCAGTTTATCCCTGTAAATCAAGAGAGACTAGAGGGCGTTTTTGTGTACAAATAACTATTTGCTATTGTAACTTGAAAAAGAATAGGGATACCAGTAAAACTATTGATTTATGTTCTGTAGCCTTCACATTACTAAAGAGATGGGTTTTTTTCCTGAAGAAAACATTAATCTACTTTTTAAAATCATGGAAAAGGAAGAGCTGTGCTCTTCTGATTCACCTTTGTCGGTAAATATCTATCCTCAAACTCCCCTTTTGCTCAGAAAACTAAATGTCAGAGTTTCTTCAGCTCTCGGTGCCTTAAAAGATACTTAAGGAAACTGGTGTGTGGAAAAACACATGGAGATGAAGTGCATAGATATCTAGAGTAATAGAGTGGACAAGAGTCCTAACGTACTTTGACTGACTTCATAAAGATTGCCTCCAAAACTTAATTTGACCTTTGGCAGTCTTGTAAGAAGGAGGCACTGAGCTTGTAAAAGCATGAGAAGATGATGGTAAACCTGGTGGCAGTGGCACTGCCAAAATGGATTAGAAGTGAAGTAATATTTTTTGCTACGTAACTGACTTCAGTCTCAAGTTTAGGATATGTAGAATAAACAGAAATTAAGGCATTTCTAGGACAGTAGCAAAGAATCACTATTTCTGGGCTGTACCAGTACTCAGGTTCACAAAAATTAGAGTCCCGGTTTCATTTATACTCTCCCTCATGTTTCTACCTCTGAAGATGCAGAGAAATATCTGTAAATATGAATAGCATAACTAGTTTATGTTGTCTTCTCTTGAGAGTCCTGAAGACTGACAAACTGCACCATTCATCATAACTCCTATAGTTTGTGCAACCCAATGAAGAATGTATCTACAGCATAGGGGATACCACATGCCATGCTGTCTTAATTTGACTTTACTAGTTTTGTACAGAGCTAAAGCACTTTTTAGATCTTAGTTCAAGAGGTAGAAATCTCTAGGAGGGTAGGAAGTATATGAACAATTTAGCAAAATAGGTATGCATTTAATATCAACAGAATGGTTTCAGTCATATCAGCAGACTATTAAAAATTTATCACACACTTAGGCATTTTTGTTTAAACAGGGTCGAAAGAACACTTCTACCTTGGAGACAAGAGAAGCAAACTCCTGAGACATTTAGATTCCTTAACTAACACATTTTGAGCAGTAGGATATTTAAGAAGTGACAAGATCATTTAACTTGTCCTCTGAAACAAGAAAAATACATAACTTAAAACTTACATGGTGAAATTTTTTAAACTCTTTTTATCTCTGCATTCACGCAAAATTTACAAGCAGTAACAAGTGACCGGTGATTGCACCAGTAATTTATTGCTCAAATTCTGTTCAAATACATGTTGTGTGCTACACAGTTTGAGAAAACATAAGATAGGAAGAAACAGTATTTGTTAGATAATCTTTAACAGGCTTATTAAAAGACTGCAAAACTTTGTGTTCCTACTGCAGACACACTTAACCCAGGCTGTTAATAAGAGGTGTAGCATTTTAATAATGTGAATAGCTGCATATTCTGGTTGATTATGAAAAAGTGTCTGACCTCAGATAATAATTTAAAAAAATAACTTTGAAATATCAAGATAAAGCAGCCACCAGTGTCTCATTGCTCTTTAATTAGGGCTTAGCTTCATTAATATTCGCTTACTTGCTGTATTGATTTTTACGCAAGCTGTAAAACAAAATCACTTAATTTAATGCATTAATGTAGTTGTATCGCAATGGGTGGCAAACAGATTGTAGAGATTAAATAACATGCTTTATGCAGTAAGGCTTAGTTTAATTTGTTTGACAGCTGAGTTTTTGTACTTGTAATTGCAGATATTGCAAGTGGAGCTAAACAATGTTGTGCTGCTGTCCGTGTATACGAGACGCAAAACTGATGTGCAATTTCAAAACCATCACGTTGTCTTTTTTTTAACTTCATAAATAAGATTACGTTTGGATATAGTAATTAAGACTGAATGCTACAGAAATAGATCACAAGCACTACCTTGGATGCATTCCTGTTTTCCTTTTGGACCTTTTGTATTAATATGGATTTGCACCTAAGTATAAACCTACATGATCTAGTCCTAACAACAAGTTTACTCCTGACCTATTTCTCGTTAAAAGAAGTAATAAATAATATTTGATGAACAGAAAGTCACTATAGTGGGAGTCTTCCTTAGAGAACTATTTTTCCCTTATTGCAGCTTTATTAGAAATGAATCTGGGACTATAGGCAAACAACTGCCGAAGGCTGAGCTTTCAGAGGGATAAATAAAGGATACGGTGTGCTAAATTGTGATTCTCACATCAGCAAGAACTTAACAATTTAATCTCATAAGAAGCTAGGGATTTACTCCAGAAGGAAACGCAGGCACAAATTTACATGCATATAGTAAGTGTGCTAAGGATCCTAGAAAAAAAAGGAGGTAGTAAGTTAAAGTGAATGGGGACACACAGTAGGAAACAGATCTGTGGCCTTGCACAAAAAGATATGGAAGCTCCAGTAAGCAGAAACTACAAAGCTGGGCTGATTTTGCAGTCACTGCAGAGATTTGCCATTAAGCAGCTGATCACTAAAAACTTTCTCCCTTTCACAGGCACTTATTCTTAAAAAAACTTACACTTTCTGAAGATCCTTGCTTGAAATTCACCAACAGGGAGTTGAGGAAGGCAGGCAGAGACATACTTATTCCTTTAAAAAATTGTCATTGTAATGGAGCAAGCATTGTTTTCTTCAACGAAGAAAGCAGCTGCAGGTAGTATCACCACGTAGTATCCCATTCAGAGGTTAGATAGCATGTAGCTTTAACTCTCTGTATTAGTCGTATCTATGAATAAAGAATATGGACTATCTCTCCCATCTTCTTGCAGGTCACTGAGAAGCATCCAACATCCCTACAGTCTTTTCAGTTCATTAGACATAAAAAAGGTATTAGGAACATGTCTCTCCACATCAGCGTAGCACTAGAGATAGGAACAGTCAGCTCTAAATGTTTGCTTGTCGCCCGAGTCCAGGCATACCCCTACTGAGAAGAATTTGTCATTTTTGTTCTTGCCGTATTAGATCAGTAAACATGGCTCATTCACTGTGAATACTGCAAATATTGTAACACAGATAATATTCAACATGTTCCAGGAAGATTCTTCAATCTCAAAGAAAGGAATCAGGAATCAGCAATTGGGAGTTTGCTGGAAGTTAGAAAAAACAGTTAAATTCCTTCCTTTAAGTGGTCAAATGTAGACTTCCAGTTATTTAGGTGCTCTCTGTTGCCACTTAAGAATAAATTTCCCTCTGGGAGTAACATCTGTGCATTGTAAATGGAGTATAGATGATTTGTTTAAACCAGGTATGATTTTTCTATATCTGAGAGGCAGATGAGGTGACCACCTGCAAGGATTTGAAGACTTGTTCTATAAGGTATTAAATTTCAATTCGAATAAGAGAGTCTGAAGTTGGGAATGTAAGTAATGTCCCTACGAATTCAACAGATTCCTAAAAATGAATGTGATATGTTTCAATATAGACAGTGCCAAGACTGTCCAAAGTACTTTGATTGTACTTAGGCTGCTGGGAGAACAGACACAGAAAGGTAATCAGTGATCATAGAAGCACCTCTTTAATTATCCTATAGAACAAAATACATAAGAATAATGAAAAAAAAATGGGCTTGGATTTTTAGATTGCTCTGTTTTTCAGCACTTTAATCTTCAAATGAATGAAGTGGCAGTGTCCCACCAAAGCAAGTACCAGAGATACTGGAGAGAGTTTATTCCCCTTAGCCTCCTCTGACACAGATGAAGATGCTTTCCTGGTTACATTTTATTGCAATGATGTTCGAAAGAGCCTGCATGACTTAATAAATAGACAACTATAAGGGACTGAATTTACAACAGATGTGACTGCAACAAAATTGTGGAATTATACCAGGAAAACAATATATCCTGTACATGTCTGTGATAAATCACAACGAATGTGTTTTAATTTGTCCTTCTGTCTTGCTGCTGGAATTTCACAGATTGCTGTGGTCGAACGAGCTGCAAACAACCCTCTGAAGGCAAAGATATCATTTTCTCTTCAAGTTAAGAATAAGCATCAAGACAGAAGCTAAGTACAAAGAGACAGAGGGGGGGAATTACCGATGAGAAGTTTTTGCGTTTGCTTCCATTTTAATTAAAAGCTTGCTATGTTGCTTTTTTGCTTGAAAGTGAAGTATAGCATCCTGGCTTCTCCCCCAGTTGCAAAGTTCAGCAATTTAAGTTCTTCTTTTCTGAGTCTTTTGACATAACCATTACATTTGCTTTTTCATCTTGCTGAAGCCAAGTCCAGAGTCCAAGAGTATTCTTGCAAAGCGGAAGCACCCATCTCAGTTTCACAAGCTTTCTTACAGGCAGCCTACAGACTGTCTAGACAGCCACCCAGCCTTTGCATGTGCCCAACAGGCTCCCCCCAACTCTGGAGCCTGTTGGGGTCTATTGTAGTGTAGATGCCCAGTTTAAACTTAGTATAGTCATCAGGATGCTGTGAGACTGTGCAGTTGCAGGGCACTGCTGTCAGATACCTTCAACACACAATGCCTTGTACAAGAGCTGGTATAAATGCAAACATATCAATACAAGCTAGAGCAAAGTGACTGCAAAGATGAAATTGTAGCTCTGTTGTGTTCAGAATCCTACCTCAGAAGTGATCAGAACTGGATAATTGGTAGAGAAAGATAGATACTACACAGTTTTTATACCAAAAAAAAAAATCAGGAAGAAAGATTATAGAAATGTTATTTCTGTGTGGACATTACAGAAAGTCAGTGAACTCATCTGGTTTTTACCTTAGTGTACTTCCAACTACAGCTTATTATATATTAATCTCATCTAGAGAAGAAATTCTTTTTCTGGAACTTATATGAAACAATGGTTAACCTGTGCAGCAGTATAACAAGACCAATCAGTCATTTTTTTTATCTTCACTAGGAAACAAGAAAAAATATTCACGAATGTTTATATCCTAAAAATTGTGATTTTTACAGCTACTGAACTTGTGATTCATTGCAACAGGAGACATCTCAAAGTTAGGTATCTAGTCTAAGTAAGTAATCTAGATTTTTTTTATATAATATAGCTTGCTAATTTATTGATCATGGTACAAAACTCCCTTTGGCCTTTTCATTCTGCTTCACATTAAACTTTTTCCTATTCCTATCCATGGTTAACACCTTCGCCTGCATGTTGATTCTATCCACAATGTGCTTATTCTTTGCATTATATTCTCACCTTTATGAGAGTGACCTATTAATGCAGCTATTAAATCTTTCTTCCTTGGAAAAAAAAAAGTTCTTTAAAACTCCTTTAATAGAACCAATTTTGCATAGCTAAGTGGGGAAAGAAAAGTGCACCACAGCACAGTTCCAGAAGCCTATCAGCTCTGCAAGCCTTTAAAATGAAGTTGACAGTGACGGTAAGTTGTAAAGGCAGGCATAGACAGATTTTAGAATATATTTTTCTTTTATTACACCAAATTTACAGAAAGCAATTTGGAGACACCCTGGCTCCCATCCAGGCTCATGAGTATACCAGTTCTGGAAGGCAAAGAAGCCGGGAGATAGAGATTTTTCAGTGTGGAAAGAAAATGACTGAAGTCACTCTGAGAAGGGCAAAAGTGATGTGAACCAATCTTCTAGACCAGTGTTTTCCAAACGGATGCCGTGGGACAGTAGCAGTCCAAGAGAATGATGAATATGAAAAGCTTCTTGCCCCACCTGTTTGGCTTTAACAGCCATCCCCTGCAGCATGGCTTTGGGCTGTGGATGAGCAGGATGCGTTATGGGACCAACCGAGTAGATAACCACAGATAACTGTAGATAACCATATTGGTGGAAGTAGCTTGTTGCTTGCTCCCTTGTTTTTCGTGCTAAAAGATGTTTTTGAAATCCTGGATATATATGTCCTTTAGCTCTTACTTCACTTTTTATACGTCTTTATAAAAAGTCTTTTTAATGTGAAATAATTTGGTATCAGTGAGAGGAGGGGAAAGAACTAAACTTTCAATTAACATCTAAATCAAACTTTACTATTTTTGAAATAATCTAAATTGATACCTTTATAGTACAGGGCTTTGATGCCATTTTAAATAACTTCATAGAAAAGTGATTTTGAAAAAAATATTGTGCTCAGGGTAATTCAATGCATCTGAGGCATTAACTGCACTGGGTAAGGTTATTCAGTGAGTTTTAACAGGACAGAAACCCTTCACTGCCTTCCAAGTACTTGCTGCTTTTTTACTTTTCTGATGTAATATTAGGAAGCTGTATTTTCAGGTCACATCCCATTAGATTATATTGCTTCATATTGTGTAAGCACTGCTAACAGACAAGAACTCAGCAATCTGGCTATCTGCCCCTCAACACTGGAAAATTCATTAACCAGCTAAACACTGCCATAATCTGCACATGTCAAAACATACAGAATTTGGTATCATCAGAAGCCTGGATGTAAATCTTATTAAAATATATGGGAGGAATTTCCAGATTTCAACTGTGAAAAAGAAAATACAGCATGCTGATGATTATCCTGTCAGAACAGCAAAACCATACAACAATATCCTTTCTAAAGCTAACTTGTTTACTTAGGAACAAATGGTAACTTTGTAAACAGCTCAAAGTAATTGTAGACCAGGAGAAGGGGAAGAAGTAAGCTGTGAGTCTAATGTCTCCATCTTGTACACGTTCCCTTTCCAATCTGAGAAGAAAAGGGAGGCACTGGGAAGAAGTGTGAGTCTTACCAGCCCTTGAGCTTCTGCATTGAGTAAGGGAGGTGTGAAAAGACCTTCTGTTTGCCAGAGCTGTGTAAGTTTGACTACCTGCACATTTTCTTGAATATGTGCTACCAAAAGATAAAATACTGGAAGACATTAAAGATGGCCACTGCCTCCAAATGAAAGTCTCCTTAGGTCATGAAATACTATGCTAGAATGAATTAATTCCTTAAACAGAGAAGACTCTGGTTTTCTGGGTGACAAAAGTTCAGAAACAAATGTATTCCCCATCCACCCTGTCTTTGAAGGAGCGGTTCCTTCACTGTGGCTTTACTCTCAGCCCAGCAATTTTCAGTGGCTGCTTGCATAGCAGCAAACTATCCCACAGCCATTCCCATGGATGGCTGGGAAAATTCCTTCTTTCTATCATTTCTGAAGCTTGTTTTCTCCCCTTTGAATTCTCACAGACTCCATTCACACCTCAAGGCCCTTTTCCAGGTCTCATTTTCTTTACCCACTGCCCTGCTACCTGTCTAACACAAGTGGTAAAAAAATCTAACAGTCAAATCCTCTGTTACAGGAGGCGGGGGAGCTGATGCTGAGTAGCTATTTCTCTCCAAGCTCTGGCAATTCAGGCTGCTTAAATGTGACTGGAGGAGGAGTTCAAACAATGTGGTTGTGCAGGAAGATGCTCATTTACAACCACAGTAGTTGTTCTGTAACTTTATCTCCTACTGTATTTAAATACAGGAGTACTCCCTAGATCATCACAAAAAATAACCAACAATTAGATAACAAGCTTAGATTATTGTTAGTGTTTTATAGCTTGCAACACACCCTTTTGCGTGGCCACCTTGTTTAGCACGTCCAAATTTCTACAGAATATGGTTTAAGCCTGCAAATACACTAGCAAGCAAATCCCTTTTAATGTTATGTCTCATAAAGAGCTTTAAATTCATACAGCTTAGTTTAATTGTGATCATCAGGAGCTCTGAAAATCAAGTCACAAAAAAAATATAAAACAGTGAAGATCCAGAGCTATATTCTTTTTATAATCAGGAAGATAAAAGCTTTTTTAAAAAAATAAGTTTTACTAGAGAAAAATATTTTAAATACAGAGAATTTTGTTTAAAAATTTAGAAAAACCTATTTCAGCTAACAACTTGTGAATAATAAAATGTGTATCTAAATTAAAATGAATTATAATGAAAAAGAATAAGAAGTCCATCATGTAGAACATTTCCAAAAGAGGATTTGCAACTTCTTAAGTGAATTATCTTGCAAAAGAGGAGCTGTTTTGCAAAATGCTGAAGTGCAGCATCTTTCTCTTTCTCCAAGAAAACTTTTGTCAAAAAAATAAAAGTCTGTCCTTTGTTCTAAGAGATTTCAAATGAGTTTATAAAATAACTATGAATAGCCCCTCATTTGTACACACAACCCACTGAGGGAAAAAAACACTACAGCACAGCATTTGGTATTTACTGGCATTTGAGCTTTTTAGCAATAAAAATATTTCCTGAAACAGTAATGCAGACCAACCAGGTACATCATAATATCAAATTATTTTATAAATTGATATTAATCTAAAAGACTCTTCTTCATTGAAACTCATGCATTATTACTTTCTTATGCTGAGAGGCTTGCAATGTAGAACAGGAAGTTGTAACAGTATTTTATTGCCTGGTAGCAAAGAATATTAATTCAGCAGATGTAAGAAAGTACATTGATCTTTGCTGCCATCCAGAAATGAAATGTCATGTAGAGCAACTTCGTCATTGCTATTCCAATATACAGCCTGTTCTGTGGTGTTTCCTTTTAGATTTTAAAACAGAAATAATTGATGATCTCTGTAAGAATTTGGACCTTATAAATTCATCATTGTGATGATTTTCCATTTTTCTGTTACCTTATGACAATCCGTAGATAACTCCATATAAGAGGAACATGGTAGAAATCTCTCTCTGGTATTGAAAATGTTTTCTGCTTAGCAAATAGAGGGCTCAATCCTGCATACATCCAGAATTCCATATGGCATCATCAGAACTTCCAGAAACACTGGAACATTAAAATGTGTGTCTTAAATCTCTTAAGAAAAACTGTGATATGTTTTCCAATCAACAGGTTCACAGAGATATTTTAATAGTGCCTGCTAAAGCCATATGAAAAAAATCTATGTCAATTACGGTTGTGATAACAATGTTGCATTGGGAGGATCCATGTAGACTAATCATCCAGTCCCCACAAAAAACTGCTGCAAGAAGAAAGAAGTTAGGGATAATACAGATGGTGATGTGGAAAATAATAATCAGTGAGTGGAACTGGTTCCACCTAACTTCAGCCAGCAATACCAAGTTAGTACTAATGCCCTCTGAAGGAACAAAAAAGAAATGTTTAAGAGAAATGACATGAATCACCCTCTAGAAGTTGTTTTCTTTATCAAATATAAAAGGAGCCTCTGTGAATAATTTTCAATAAATACATGACTTCTGGATGGATACACTTGGACAAAGGACTTTGACTTTTACATTTAATCTATTAAAAAGGAGTTAAAAAATTTACCTCAGGTATGCATACATGCCCTTCTGTGCTCACATTCAAAATATTCCACCTTATGGAACAGATCCTCCTAGAAGATATGCTAAGGCACATGGAGGCCAGGGAGGTGAATAGAGACAGCCAGCATGGCTTCACCAAGGGCAAGTCCTGCCTGACCAACCTAGTGGCTTTCTATGATGGTGTAACAACAAGGGTGGACAAGGGAAAACCAATGGATGTCATCTATCTGGATTTTTGTAAA
>Ga0065711_1051404_pt1 | contig 10396 bp, 12 predicted proteins | sample Hoacrofraction12_FD_59098 | JGI IMG/M metagenome (GOLD analysis project Ga0065711, IMG submission 59098) | Hoatzin crop microbial communities from Cojedes, Venezuela - Epithelial fraction 12 v2 (version 2) | ecosystem: Host-associated > Birds > Digestive system > Esophagus > Crop | place...
GGGGGGGATGGATCAATTTTCCTCTGTATTTGAAAAACACAGAAGACATTTCATGTGTATATCACCCAATAACTACCCTCCGTGGTCTCCTTCCTGAAAAGCCAAACATGCAGAAAACTAAGATGTCACTAGGCAGAATTAGCGTAAGGCTGCTAAAAGTGAGCTTGACAAAGTGAACAAGAAAGCATTTGCTTATGGGACAACTCATTGTACAGAAGTTGAACTAAGACGAGACTGCTGACACCGGCAGGGGACACTGCTACACCAAGTAATAACTCAAATGTCAGACACGTGGGAGGATACCAAAAAGAGAAATGGTTTTACAACAGGGCAAGAGGAGACATGTTTTTGCAACAAGGCAAAAAAAAAGCTTTCACGTATCACTGGAAAGACTTTTAAAAAAAAATAAAATAAAAAATCTGAACTTGCCATTTACCCCAATGAAGTTTCAAACTGAAAAGTCTGGGCTGTATGTAAGAAAAACACCCACTTCATTTTTCACTTTTCACATTTGCACCAGAGATTTAAAAAAAAAAAAAAAAACCCCAAAAAAAACCAAGAAGGCACCAGAATCATCGGAACTGAACACTAAGGAGAAAAATATATATATATATTATAACTTTAATATAAAGTTTAATTATTACACTAAGACTTCTAGAGTAAAGAGGCATTAAAACAAGTTACAGCTACAAAACCTCATGCTTTCACTAAAAATTAGTAACAACAATCTCTGGTGCTCCAATGGAAAATCTGTCCTTACTTTTTTTCTGTGTCAAGGTAGCCTCCATCCCAAAACACTGCTGTTTCTGTTCTTGGCCTGATCCACGCAGGATTCAGGCTCAGTCTGGGAGCCCCACTATGCCATGCCAGTTGCCATCACGGTGGCTGCATCAGTGACCTCTGAAGTGAACAGCCTCTGTCTTGACAGCTCTGACGCAGGGCTGTGACACACTTCTCTGCAGCTGAGGCTCAGGAAGGGACCTGTTTCACACATGCTCCCTTCCCACGTCGTATAGAGGCACAGAGATTAGTGGCAAAATACTATTAATCACACACAAGAGCAAACTGAGCACAACCATGTGGGGGACAGTCAGCATTTCTGTGGATTTCTAACATCCAGCAATTCCAACCTCATGACACACAGCCTATGTCTTGAACTTCTAATGCAGAACAGACAAACAGCACACTTATCCTTATTCTCCCCCTTGGGCATGTTTGGAAAGAGGAAGCAATTGTCGCTCTCAGCCAAACATACAATGCCAAACCACAGGCACCAGCATCCTCTGTCACTATTCCTAAAGTTCCATTCCACATGCACTTTTCACTTTTTCCACAACACTGTTACTGGCTTCAATTACTTCCTGAAATCCTAAAGGGACAATGCTAAGCTCAGACCAAGATTAAGGACCATCTAACTATTCTCCTCTGATGCTACAGTAGAGCCATGCTGTGTGTCCTTCCACTGCCTTTCACTCTAAATTCAGCCCACAGACACCACCCCAGAAAATCCAGCCCCCAAGCTGATGAGAAACAACACACTGAAAAAGTGCCAGCAAGAGCACCCGATCCATCCACACCCCAGTATGTCCACCCAGAGATACAGCACCGAAAAAGGGTTATCTATGTCAAGGCAGCTCTGCCTTGCTTCAAAATGCGATGGACAAGGTGTGCCCTCTCTCCTCTTGTACTTACCTCTCCTGTAACCAAATATTTTCCATCTGGAGAGAAAGCGAGTGCTGTAATTGTTTTCCTAAAACAGAAAAAATGACACTGAGAAACATTTCCAACATGTGATTTCATTTCAATACATCATGATGGAAGAGTAGTTCGGGATGCACTGGAAAGAGTCTGAAATCACACATAATAGCCTGACACAATGGTTTTGTTTTACCAGCAGTCTCACACTTGCCCTGGCGATTCCCTACTGCCCAAGTCTCAAGCAGCATGCCGACAGCAGTGTAAAAGCTCCAAAAGTCAAGTTTCATCCTTGTGCCTTTACTCCAGATGCAGGACCACATCCTAGCCCTGGTTTCAATAATGAGGTCATAGTTTCAGGTGGAGAAAATAAAAATAAGATACCATGGAGTTCTAGTAAGACCTCCTCCATATCATGCCTGTTAGCAGCTCCTCATGGGACCACAATGTTTATGAGGTGGTGCCTCACTGGCAATAGCACTTCCCATTAGAAGGAGCTGGAGTCAAACTGGCAGGCAGATTCTCCCCAAGGCAGCTCTCACTGAGTGGATTTAGCCTGGAGCAACTGCAGCTCCTGCACTTCAGCCATAAAAACCTTGAATTCACCTCCCACAGAAAGCAAGTCCAGCTTAAAGCTTCACTCACCTGGAACTGTTTAGAATATGGTGTTGCTTATTTTTTCTAGGGTTGAACAGCACAACAACACACCTAGATGCAGGAAACAGAAGAACAGAAAGAGTTGATATGACCACGTGTATAAATAAAGCCAAAGAGCTATCCTTGCCGGTAGAGCAAAGGCAAAAGCAGCCCCAAAATGCTGTTTCATCTGCTAATATCACAGACTGAGCTGGGGTTAACCAGAAATCACAAAGGAAAAGAGCCAGCCAGAGGGGAATCACAAGTCTCTCCCATGTTGAGGAGCACCATGCGCTACTACCATAAATAAGTACCCTTCCAGCATCTGGGAGCCCCAAGTCTCTGATTGCCCAAGCTGGACAGGATGGTTAACCACGACAGTTTGTGCAATGGCCCTAATGGATTATGTCCCCTGCCACAAAAGTGACCCTATGTACTGGGCACAAAAACAGCATGTCTAGACCTGAGTAAGAACGTCAGGAAGAAGGAAAGAGGGGATCTTTGAGAAAAGCTCTCGGTGTGGGAAGAAGGGGAGGTAGAAGGCCTAAATTTCTGTGCCTGGCCCTAACACTAGACAGGAGAGAAACTGTTGAGTATAGCACATAAGGCAGCTGGCCTGTTAAGAAGTGAGACATATGATGCCAAAAACTACTGACCCAAGGGACAAGTCTGAATAAATAACTTGCTCAGGGGCTCTGCAGGAAACGCCTCAGCAAGACGAACTGCAAAAGCAAGCAGTAGTAAACACCTGGTAAGCAATACAATCACCTCCACTGGGAGCAAAACAGTCACTGACTGGGAGGGGAAGGACGGAGAAGCATCCCCACTTCCCTACTAATCTTGCCCACAGCACATTGCCTTGGCATCTCAGACCACCACAACCAGCCTGGGGCAGTCCCAGGTACTGAAGCCTTCCCCGCCCCACAAGCGGCCTACACACACAACAGCGTTTGTCTCATAGCAGAGAGCAGTAGCCACTGGTAGCAGAAAATGCACGGCCCTTACTGCCCCCTCCCAAAAGAGTAACTGTTAAGTGAATACAAAGAATGGAAAACTGGCCTCAGTTAGAACAGCAATTGCTCTGATGACCTCATGCCCTATCTCTCACTTCACCTCTAAAACAGAAATTGTGGTTTTTGCGTGTCCCTTTGCTAGCAGACACTGCCAGCGCTCGGAGACTCCTGGCTCCTCCTTTGCTGCTGTGCCAGGGGAGTGCTGTGGGATGCCCCTGCTCCACTGCCAGCAGCCCTCGCCACGCCGGGGACTTTGCTCACGTCACCATCACGCCAGGGCTCACCCGCAACATGTGCCAGGCTACAGACGTCAGTCAAGGGGAGAAATGTGAGGACAAAAGTCGAGGAGTTGGCCTGAAGCAGCCAAGCAGAAAGGCAAAATCCGAGGCATCACAGAAACCCATTGCAGCACCTCCCCTACAGACCTCACTGGCATTTCATCACAGGCAGGGCACGCTTATGCACAGGGCTTTGGCCAGGACTAAGCACACCTCAGTGCCGTGCTGCCCAGGACGAGAGCCGTGTCCTCCCAGACCCCTCTCCGTGCCCCCAGCAGCAGGCAGGGTGAGCAGTGCTGCAGGCATGGCTCAGGGTTGGCAGGGACCTGCGATGCCTCTGGCACCTCCCCACCTAGCCTGGGCAGCTGACCCTTCCCTTGGTCTGACTGGGCCACCATGCCAGAAGTGGTGTAAATTTTGAAATGGAAAAGAGAGCAGAAAGGAGGACTGATGCACCAAGACCTTGAGCTCAGAGTCCTTGGCTGACGCTGTCACGCTCCGTTAACGTCGCCAGCTCAAAGCGGACACCATCAGAGGGTACCAAAGCTTTAACCTCCAATGCACCAACCATTCACAAGGGGGGAGTGTGTGTACGTGTGTGCAAAAGGCACCAAACTTTTATTGATAGTTATGGCAGACAGTCATGGTTGGAGACGTAATCTAGTGGAAGAGCAGGGAAAGTGTAAATAAGCAGTTTGTTCAGACCGGGGATTGATCCTTCTGCACTTTCTATCCTGGGGAACCAATCTGGAGAGTTTCAAGTCAAAGCTATGCTATATATTTCTGAGGGATTAGTGTAAAGAAGCAGGTGGTTTGTGATCCATTAGCAAGTCAGGAGAGGTTAAGCCTCGCAAATCACAAGTTATGAAATAGGAAGTTAGCAGATGTGAAAATCTATCTAATACCAAGCCTCCAGCTAATCAGAAAAGCCAAGCAAAACCCCATTATATGAAGTTGGATAGGGTTAACGGACCAAAATCTTGTTGAGTTATGACAGGGATGAATTGTGCTCAAAATAAACTTAAAAAAAACAGAAAGAATAAAGGAAAGACACGAAATCCTGGCAAAGACTTTCCTATGCAGCTTTTAAATTTAAGTTCCTGTTTTATTGTGAGGAACTCTACAGAAAAACAGGACTTCAGAGAAGTGAACACAGTCTAAAAACACAGGAAAGATGCAAAAAACAAAGCATGGTCTTCAAACCAGGCAAGAAAACAAACCATTTCCTAGAATAGTACAGTGAGCCACAAAGATCCAGGGCTTTGCCATTATTAACTTACATGACAGAGTCTTTGGCCACTTAGAATCATGAATTTTAGCTCAGTTGCACTCTAGAGCGGGCTGCCTACCGGCAGGCTTCCTCCCTGCTTCTCACCCTCGGCCAAGTCCAGAGCCCACAAATGAAGGTAAGGGCCACCCAGCTCACACACCGAGGAAAATCGACAAACCGCTCCAAGAGCCACACGGCTTCTCGTGCCAGAGCAGCCACCACAAACACGGATATTTCGACTGTCTTGAGATATTCCTAAGCTCAATTCACTGAATTTGACCTGTAATTAAAAAACTGTGTCTTTGGAGGTGGGGAAGGGGGTTGGGGAGCGGAGAGGGAAATAAATGACATTATCTCCTTACTGGTCAGCAAACATTGATATATGCCACAAAAAGGTAATTTTAACTCACAGACTCGGTGAAATAAGATTGCACGTGGTTACGCTGAGTCGGAAGCTAACAACTAACATAACTTGCTGATTGGTTATGACCCTCTATACCAATAAAGTCATTCAGCCAGGATCAATTCATCTTCTAAACCTGCTTTCTTAAATTAGCTGCTACCCAACCAAAGCTACCCCACTGCTATGCTGTCCCATGCCTATTTCCCACCATCACTCTCCTGTCTGCCATACACAAGCGCAATGAAGACTCCAGCCAACACCTTATTGAGCAAGATGGCAGGACACAAACCGCAAATCTTATTGCAGGACACAGATACTGTTCTGGGAGTCACGAGCACCAGACTTTGAAAACTGACTCCCTCAAAATGCTTGGGAAGGTATCTAGTCCACTTCATCCAAGAGAGCACGTCTCCTCAACGAGCAGAAGCCACCTATTTCTTGCACTTCAGTCTCTTCTGATTGTTCAGGGCAGCCTCAGTTGCCTGCTCAGACACTCACAGCTCAGCTCAGTGTGGCCCCAGAGCAGCATCTCCACCCCACACAGCCAGCAAGTCATTCTTCAGCAGAACCTGCAGCAGTTCCCCAAACAAAATGGCTCAGAGTCCATTAGTACTCTGGGTGTGCTCTGTTTTAGCAAAGGAAATTTGTCTTGCAAAATACAGGGAATGAAGACACTGAATGGCCAGATTGCTGTCCCACTTACTCCGCACTGTCTCCAAGCCCAGCAAGGCTACCAAGCCCTCAGGATACTCAAAGTATCTATTCCTTTCCATTTATGTTGGCTTTAATCTTACAGCAGTTAAAATAATAATTACCATGGAAAATTAATTGCATACAAGAGTACACACCCATCTATCCGTCCTCCACCTTTGTCTGCTCCTTTATAAGACTGCATTCAGCATTTTGCAGCCAGAGGGATGGAAAGGAAGCAAGAGAAGAAAGCATTGATCTTTTTTGTTCCTAGCTTCCAATTGTGGATGCAGACCAAGCAAAGTACTGCAAACCTGCACTTCTCTAATGGTCACATCACCTTTTCCACTCGCCCCACCCCTTTCCCAAACTGAAGCTTCCAAAACAAATTCAAGCTCTCAAGACACCTTTGTCTGAAGAGATCTTTTTAAATGCGAGTGCCAACATGCAAACTGAGACTAGCTCCAAAAGCACCTCACACGGGACCTAGCCAGAGAAACACTGAACCTGGTTCACACTAGCTGTTTAGGGGGTCAATATTGTTAGCATCCTTATTTCAGCACAAATCTTAACACCTCTGCGGCTGCGGGCAGGGCTTGATGACCACAGCACCTTTTTAATCCACAAGTATATTCTGATTTCCAAGATGTTTACAGAAACTATTCACTGCTGTATGGATTACAGCTGTACAAACTATCTATCAGCCAGCTGAGATCAAGTGTCCTGTTTGTTTGCATGCTGGTTACTGCTGAGCCCGTCGGCAATGGCATATGTATTTTAAGCTATTATTTCCAGGTCTGTGATGCCACCCCACAACCTTTAAGTACACCTTCCCGATGCAAGCAACTTTTTAAAACAACTTAGCTGTGGAATCTCTCACAGTTCTTCTCTTTCTCGTGGGATATTCAGGTAACCTCAAACAGAAGGGAAGGACAGAATCAGCTCTCACGGCGATGTCAAAGGTTTTTGTAGACAACCTGAGCTCCCTCTACCAGGGAGCCCATCTGGATCAGCCAACAAGAAAGTGGTGAAAGGTTCCTTACAGAGCTTTTCAAACCTCCAAGAAGGCACAGCCCTATCTTATATGCGCACAACTGTGCACCATATATGCATATAAAAAGCTGGTGTTGTTTCAAAGGGGGAGGCAAGGGAGGGAGTGTCACAGCAGTTTCCATTGGCTCCAGCAAGAGGAAAAAAACCAAAACGTAAAAAAGAAGCAATTTCCTTAAGCTAAATATAGAGGCAGAAATAGAAAGGAATCAGACGTCAGTATCACATTCATACGAAGTATCTGACTCACTAAGCAGCAGTGGGTCACTCCATGCAGCGCTCTCCACCTTTACTTCTGTCTTTTCTCCTTTTTCTCCTACTGGCTTCACTCCTGCTCTTGCCAAAATCCTAGTTCCTGGGCATTGCACTCTTCTCACTGTCCTCCTTTTCCCCGGCATATCCCTCTAGTCTCAGCTGCTTTCCCCCAGCCACCTCCTTCAGCAAGCTAATAAAAAACAGATTTCTGCAGAAGTCAGTTTTTCTCTTTTCTTCCTCTGCAGGCCACACTCCCCTCCAGGGGGCTTGGGAAAATCAGAAGCCTGTGATAGCACGCCTTTCCAAGTTCTCCATCAACCAGCGTTACACTATCTTGTGGGACACACAACTGGAGGCAGAGTTCATGGGTCAAGTCCTCTCCTCTCCTAAATGCATGCAGCCTATGCTATAAAGAGGATGCTGTACAGAGGAAAGAAAACTCCATTAAGACATCAAAACAAACATTGGCTTTCTTTCTCCCCCACTCCAATATCTCCCTTTCATACTGCTGCAAGAATAAATGAACAGAACAAACAGTCTCCTCCCTTCAAAATCAGTGCATTTCTCAATTTCTGGCTCATACTCTGCTCTCTTCCCCCCACCCAAAGCTATTCAAATGAGAGTGCAATAGCTTCCTACGCACTACATGCAGGAGAAAGAAGACAGACATTGATAGGAACAAAATCTTTCTTACACTGCACTGGTTGCCAAGGGAAGCTTGATCAGAGTGAAGCAGTGTCTACAAAAGCTGGTGTTAATTTTCTATGTGGCAACTCTTCCTGCCAAAAAGCTTCTTCAATTCACGGCTAGTACTGGGAGTGGGTTAACAGCGATGAGAGAGGATGTGCGCGCTGACTAAGTAACTGAATAGGTATTTTAATGCAAGCTATATTAATTAAATGCATGCTGCGAAGAGAGATGTATCTGTTGAGAGGTTAAGAAATCGGTGTTGCTGCCCAAGCAGAAAAGGCTTCGGAGCTCCCTGCACCAAGCCATGACCGGAGAAGACTCGAAGGGTGGGAGCCCGAGAGATGCAGCTAAATTCACTCTTCAGAAACCAGCACAGAATAACGAAAAGCTGCAAATGCTGAATAAGAAACTCACTGTAAAAAAGAAAGTGATCAATACACTTTGAGTGTTGCTAGGCTTATAGAGTAGGACTTTCTGATTGCCAACAAGGGACATGTTTGTTCTGTTTAAAAAGCTGTGTGGCACCCCAAAACTGCAGGAGTGGGAGCTCAAACGCATCACAGAACAGCCTCTGCTCCAAAAAACACAAGAACAGCTACACCAGGCTAAACTAAATTCCAGTATCTTGCCTCCAAAAGCCCAGGCATAGGGAAGAACAGGGCAGATTCTAGAGATATATGTCCAGACTATCCACCTTGCCTCCAGAAATCTGACGCTCAGAGATATATCTTAAGCCAGTGTGCACCCACGCACAAGAAGAGGGACAGCACCACAGTAAACCAAGTCTACAAGACAGCAGAGCAGAACTGATGAGAAGGATTTGTAGAGATAACCCCCAAAGGGACAACAGCACCCTCTGCTCCCCCCACCATTTCAGCCTGCTGAATTCCCATTGCCATTGACTGGCAGGGCAGACGTGTCCAGTACAAGGGAACGTGAGATGAAGGAGCCAAATAGCATCTCCCCCTGTCTCTGCCCAGTGTCATCTGCATAACCACAGGACAGTGCTCTAATTACTCTACTCTCCTCAGCTAAGGTAGGGTAACACCAGCTATAGCTCTCTTCCCATTCAACCTTCAACGGACTGAGACAGCAGAGCAAACCATGCAAAAGAATAAATAATACATCCCCTTACATGGGACCCTCAAAATGCCCACCCCTCCACACCCACAAAAACCACCAGTGCCTATGTGGTTTGATGACATGCAGAAAAACAGGCAACTGCTCTCCCACCACCTGGGAAAGATGTTGCCATCCTCATGATCTGCTGCTGCTGGCATGGTTTGTGCTGCCTACATATACAGGCTCTGCTGCAGATGAGGGGAGAGGGCTGAGTGCCCAAGAAGCTTCTCCCCAGCTCCTGCCCTTCACAGGGCCAACACAAACTCCTGCCATGCACAGCCAACAGCTTCCATCAGCAGCTCTGCCAAACTGTATCTTTAAAACAACCGGCCGTGTCTCTGACCTCAAGCTGCAGATGGCAGAGAACAGATGCACAGATCTGAAAAGATACCCAAAACACTTTAAAAAGACTTTTAAAAACCCAACACGTAAATGGATTAAAAGATCTAATAAGCAGCAGAGATTGCAACTGTACACTGAGCAGTCCAGACCACTCTTGCGCACAGACACCACCGAAGTTTCAGCTTTACCGGGAACCCAGAGGAGGAACTCTGCAGGAGTCCTCCTGCCTGCCTCCTACCAGAGCAAAGGCACTGCCTGCCCACAACAACCGGCCACAGCGATTTCTGGTGGGTCCAGCTGGTCTCGCTGCAACGTACCCTCACCCCTCTGGAACAACCACAGATGGAAAACTCCATCTTAGCATGGAAATCTCCAAGGCTAGGTTATTTCAAGGTCTCTTTTCAAGGGGGCAGAGAAGGAGGAGTTTTAAAACCAGCGACCCTTCTGACAGTGGGCAAACACCAGGCAGAGTGATGATTCAGGAGAACTCTGACTCCACGCTTCGCACAAACTGGATGCGGGGACAAAAGACAGCCCGGGCCCTGTCTCCCGCCTGGTAAGCTGTATGCAACTCCACAGCAGCCACGCTGGAGCCAGCGATGCAGCGGCAGTGCCCTCGGGAGAGGGATGGCTTTTCACAGAGCTGTACAATAGGGAGGCACCTTTTCTGGTAGGCAAAGAGCTAAGCCAGACGGAGATTGTGAAAGACCTGGGCAAGAAGAGCGTGTGGGGAAAGTAGAGGAGAGAAACGGGCTCAGAGGAAAACCACAGAATTTAAACCAGTTTACCAACTGGGAATGATTACAGTTGCAAGGAAGATGAAAACGATTCCAGTTAATTGTTATGGCTCATGGCTGCCTAGTCACCAGTGATTCAGCAGGAACTTCACCTTCAAAACATCCAAATTCCCTTTGATATTCCAAAGCCAGGGGAAAAAAAAAAAAAAAAAACA
>Ga0065711_1051405_pt1 | contig 10396 bp, 5 predicted proteins | sample Hoacrofraction12_FD_59098 | JGI IMG/M metagenome (GOLD analysis project Ga0065711, IMG submission 59098) | Hoatzin crop microbial communities from Cojedes, Venezuela - Epithelial fraction 12 v2 (version 2) | ecosystem: Host-associated > Birds > Digestive system > Esophagus > Crop | place...
GCCCCGGCGCGCCCCGCCCGCCGGCAGCGCCTTCGTTTCCCGGCAGGCAGCGCGCGGCGGCGCGCAGGGGCCGTGGGGGCCGGCCGCGTTGCATCTCGGGTGCCGTAGTTCCGCGGTGCCCGCTGGGACCTGTAGTTCCTCGGGGCCGGGCATGTCGCCGGAGGGCGGCTGGGCCTCGGCGGCGGCCCTCACCGCTGCGGGCCCAGGGCCTCCGACCTCCTCCCGCCGCCAAGGGGAGGGGGAGCGGGGCGGGAAGCGGCCCGCGGGCAGGCAGAGGCGGCGGGCCTTCGCCCTCATGGAACCCCGGGAACTCCGCCAAGCGCGGGGTGCTGACGTCATGTCGCGGAACAGCATCGTGACGTCCCGGTGTATCGCGAGGTGCGTTCGCACGGCGCCGTGGCGGGCCGTGTGATGTTTCACGGATAAAAGTGATGAGGCAGTTTGCCGGGGGGTTGGAGGGAGGATCCCTGTTCTTAAGTCGCGGTGGAAATAAAGCAGTATATCTCGCTATCCGATCGTGACCTGTGCACCTAAACAGGAGAACGGTGTTCTGGGGAGGGCACAATTTGTGTTAAAAGGTACATTTTCTTTATAACACTGTTATCGTAAAGGCCTTAGCACAGCTGGAATTGCAGGACTTCGCTGCTTATTTAGGGTAAGATACAGGGAAGCGTTTGAAACCTTTGCCCGCAAGCTGCCCAGGAGAGGCTTTAAATCCAGGGAACCGTCCTTGGGGGAGGTAAGAGCACTCCTAGCAGACTGCTTGTTAGGACTTGGCTAGCGTTAGGTGGTTCTGGCCAAAAAGTAGTGTCAGAAAGTAACCTGTCTTTCATTATAATACATTGTAATGCTGAAAATCACACCTGCTGGGGGAAGGACCCCCCCTCCACTACTCACTGCACATGCACAGGGTGAAAATGCTGACCAGGTGTTGTGTACATGATGTAACCGGTTGGCAGCATGGGGCTGCCCTGTGGGCTGAAACTTACTGATAAGAAATTGAATAAAGGAATGCCTGCTTTGATACGTGGTGTGCATGCTAGGAGGAAATATCCCCCGTGCAGCCGGCGATGCCATGAATCATAGAATCACAGAATCGTAGAATGGTTTGGGTTGGAAGGGACCTTAAAGATCATCTGCTTCCAACCCCCCTGCCATGAGCAGGGACACCTTTCACTAGACCAGGTTGCTCAGAGCTCCACCCAACCTGGCCTTGAAGAATGCTCGTTTTCTAAAATTTTTCTAAAAGAGAGTCTTTGTTTTTGCTGACTTATGGTATCAACATCACGTAAAAATGCGACGCCTAGGATTTCTGAGAAAGTCCGTTGAGTCCTCCTCCGGAGGTTACCACGCGCCTGGATTTCTGGGATTGCCTCCACCCCTCCCACCCCGGTCTTTTTTCTGGAAGGTACTTGAGTGCTTTGGGATTTCAGGGTGTCGGCAGCCTGGTAGGACAGTAGCTGTGAGTGCTGCCCAACACGCGGCTCGTGTTCGTGGGTCTGGAAGCCATTAGATGCTTCCAGAAAACATTGCACCTCCTGTTCAAATACTGCACAACTCGTTTATAATAAACGTGATGCTTTCTGCAGGATGTGGGCATGCAAATGGTGTAGCAGGGCTACTATGCTGGTAAGGTGATCTGAGCTGCGACTGCAAACAGTGGCGCAGGCCCGTTGCGTTACCCCTGTCAGCAGACACTGCTCTGGAGGCTGCTGTTACCACCCGAGTGTAATTCTGCTGCTGCTGGAATTACATTCTTAGGGCCTTAGGGAATTCTTGTTCTTTGTTTTTTCCTGTGTCATATTGCTTAAGCAATGCATCACACTGTTTGGAATTAATTTTTGAGCTTCGTGGGGTTTATGGATGTTGGTCTTTCCATCAGTTTTCTCAGATTTGGCAGGGTAGCTAGCATTCATCCTGCGTAAAATTAATAGATTTGAAAAGCGTTTGGGAATGACTAAGTGAGAAGCCGTGCCATGGGGAACTTTTTTGGATCTAATTCTCTCGTTAAATTCCTAATTCTGCTTTAAATATGTAGTAGTCAGAAGAGATAATACACTGGATTTTTTAAATGTGTTACATTAATGCATATATTAAGTCAGAAGGAATTTAATCAGTTACAGTTTGAAAATTGCACTGCCAAACCTCAGCTGATAAGCTGAGCACATAACTATTAGGAACTTTAAACTTTGTCTCACTCAAGATGAAAATGTCCTCTCACATACAGCAGCAGAGAAGAAAAAACTGCTAGAAACAAGATAATCCTAACTTCCAGTTGTTCAGGACAGTTTTTTCTGTAGTAGTTGATAATCTCTGAGCATTACAATAATTTAGTTGTATATTCTATTTTTTTTTTACTGTAAACAGTTATTTTTAAATTTTTTTTACTTATACCAAGCTACTTTTTAAAAACAAATTAGATATTTTTCACCTCTAGAAATATTTGGTAGTTGTAAATGCATGGTTTTTGGTCTGTTAGTCAGCTATCCTAACAGCTTGTGACTTGATGTTTATTGTACAGGTTAACATCAAATTTTTAACAGCCCCCCCGACAATAGTGAGGTCAGTTTGCACTATGACACTGTCGATTAAGCAAGAGTCCTGTCCCAAATCCTTTGAAGAGAACAGGACGTTTTTTGTCACGGCCGAGCAGGTGTAGGAGCGAGGCATGAGGCTGCATTTCTTTGGTCGTTTGCAAATTCCAAGGAAGTCAGTGGGATTTTTCTGATTCCTGCTGAGGAATGTGGGCTCAGGGCCTTCGCATCACGAGGCGCTGCTTACCCACGAAGTCATCAGGAATGACTGTTGCTTCACTGGGGTGGGGGAGACTATGCAGGGTTAAGGTGAATTAAAACTGTGTCTGTGCCTTTCCTGGTTTTCTGTCTGTAGTAGTTCTTCCCCGTGTGCTCCGGCCGTAGCAATCCGTGAAGCTTTGAGACTGCCTTGCTTCGGCTGCGAGCAGAAAATCTTGGGTTAAGCAGAAAATCTGTGGCTCTCACTGCGGGCTGGATGAGCCACCCTGTGGCAATGCCGCGCGTTTCACCTGCACCGAGTCGAAAGGGAAAAAAAACTGGTCGCTGAACGTGTGAGAGGCTGGGAAGTATTTGCTGGACTGCCCGGGAAAGTATTCGCTGTTTTTTTTCTGCACACATTGGTACCAGATGCCACCCATGTTCTGCCTCCATCCGCTAGTTGTTTGGTCTTCCAGGGGATTGGTGTATATTATAGGCCTGATCAAGATCCATCAGGCCATCATAATCCTTTGTGCCAAAGACAAGATTTTGCTAATGGTGGCTGGTTAGCTAGCTTAATTTAACCTTGTTTAGGGGCTAGGGCTTGCAGGATGAGAAAAACCTATTAACATAAAAGAACTTAATGCAACCTCTGTGAACTTCCCAGCACTTTCTCTGCTGGGAGGAAGAATGCAGGAACTGCCAATTGTGTAACCCTGGTGGTCCAGCAATTCGATCTTCTGTTTTAAAAAGAAATACAAATAATCCTATAGATGAGAACTCTGGGATAATCTGTTATTGAATTAAATGTAGCTTCTGCTACATTATGAGGCATAAGGCAATATGTTTTCAAAGTCCCACCTGCCATCATGATCAGGTAAAACACTGAGGGCGGATTTTCAATCAGGTTATGGGATTTAGGCACTCAAATCTCATTACATTTAATTGGATCCAGTCACTCAAATTCCACTGTGTTTTAGAGTAATTCAGTCATTCAGTCCCATTATGTTTCAGTGAGATTTGGGCCCATCTCTCTCGGGATACTGTGAAATGTATGGGTTGGAGGATATTTGTTTTACGACAAAAAAAAGCCAGTTTAGTTTCTCAGCTCTAGAGTCTTCAGCATTAGAAATGATGGAGTTTCTTCTACAGGCTGGGAGCCGACAAGCTGGAAAGCAACATTGCAGAAGAGGGCCCTGGGGGTCCTGGTGGACACCACATTGAACATGAACCAGCAATGTGCCCTGGCAGCAAAGAAGGCTAGTGGTGTCCTGGGCTGCATTAGAAGGAGTATTGCCGGCAGGCTGAGGGAAGTGATCCTTCCCCTCTGCTTAGCAATGTTGAATAACATCTGGAGTGCTGTGTCCAGTTGTGGGCTCCCCAGTAGAAGAGAGATACAGACATACTGGAGCAAGTGCAGCAAAGGGCTGTGATGATGATTGCGGACTTGGAGCATCCGACAATGAGGAGAAACTGAGAGAGCTGTTGTTCGGTCTGGAGGAGAGAAGATTCAGGAGTGTCTTACCCAGGTGCAGAAATACCTGGTGGGAAGGTGCGAAGAAGTTGGAGCCATGCTCTTCTCAGTGGTGCACAGTGGCAGGACAAGAGTCAGAGGGCACAAGCGGAAATACAGAAAATTCCATTTAAACATACGAAAACAAATTTTACTGTGAGGGGGATCAAACACTGGAATAGGTTTCCCAGAGAGGTAGTTGCTTGATGATATTTAAAACCTGGCTGGACATGGCCCTGAGCAACCTGCTCTAGCTGACCCTGCTTTAGGCAGGGGCTGGACTAGACTCCCTTGCAACCTCAACTCTTCTGTGATTCCATGAGCTCAAAGGCCCACTGTCCTGCTGTTGCTGCGGAACAAAAAGATGCCAGACACAGTTTCTATTTCAGTTTTCTTAAAAGTATCTACTCTTCAAAGACTATGGGAACAAAATTTGTCATTTGCTGTTGTGTGATAACCTAAAATTCACCTTGTTGCAAGCTGACAGGCAATCTCTGAATGTACTTTCTGCTATTTTTTTCTGAATAAGGCTTTTTTTCCCTTCTTTTTTCCTCCCTGTAATCAATGTGAAAAGAAAAGAAAATTGTAAGGAAAACCCAGGGAGCAGAGAATAAAGAACTGTTGTTAATTGAATAGTAGACTACATGGTTTCTTTTCAATCTAAATAAAATTATTGTGGCAGAAATTTCAAGCATTTTGATTGATGAGTCATAGTCACGTGCAATAATAACTTCCTTACATGCATTTGAAGCTTCAAGTTTAAAAACGGTTAGTTTGACCTTAGCTGGAAGAGGGGGTCTAAATGTTCTTTGTTTTACGTCATTGAAACATTGACTCACTTTCCTTGCAGTGAAGAGGTGGTTCTTTCCCAATAATAGCCTTTTGGACGCAATGGTACCCTGCACTGTAATTTGATGTGACACAGCTTCTGGTCCTTTGATGCAGCCTTTGTAGAAAGTTTTTGTTTTCCCTCCTAATGCTCTGCAGCTTGCTGTTTTGCATGGCACAATATATTTTAGTATTGATCTGTGAGAGGTCTGAAAAGTATTTCTTTCTCTGCAGGGTAAAGAAGAAACTTGGTCTTGTTAAAATACGAGTGGTCACACAAACGGGACAGACTCTGTTCACCGTTTCACAGGTTTCTGTGTGACCGTGGACAAATCGCTTCAATTTCACTGTACTGTTGATTCCCGGGTTTTGCTGTAGGCTCATTAAACAAGCTAGCAAAGTTACAGTGAATATAATCTTCTTCTAAGTCTGGAAGGCATCACTATTACTTGCACAACCCTGTGTTCTGAATTTAAGGTGATGCTTGTCTTTCCCGCACAACACAGCTCTGTTACAATGCGTTCCTTCTGCACGCAATTGCTCGTACAGCCCTGTAAAGGGCAGTGTTCATTAACTGTATCCTGTGCACAAAGGATGTGAGTCTCATTGTTTTTAACAGTAATACAGAAACCTTTCCATTTATTTCCAAAGTTCAAATAGCAGCAGTGGTGTGAAACAGCTTTGTCTTGGAGAAACACGTGGCGCATTGGTATGGAAATGAGCACGCCCTGTGCTTCAGTGAGAGCCAAGGGTGGCGGTGCTCGGTGGTGCCACACTGAAGTGAGCCTCTGCGCTGTGCTCGGCTGGTGTTCAGCTAGCCAAAATTCTAGCAGTGTTTCCTTCTCTATTAGGGGTAGACCTGGAAATAACTGCTATACTTGACATCATTGCATGTAAAGTTGGATAGAATCATACTTTATCCCTTTTCTTGTGAAGTCGCAACACGTAGTTAGTTATTTTTGGATGAACATTACACAATTATGTATTTCACTTACGGTAAAAACACCAGATAGTTTTGACTTTTGGCTTTGAAGAAGAAACAAATCTCTGTCCTTCAGAAGGACTCAATCTGTTGCTTTCTGTTTATTTAGCCTTATAGTCTTTTTCTGTTTCAACTCCACCTTGTGAATTGCAATTCAAAAGTATGTTGCACACTGACATGTTAATTTAGCACTAACATTTGCAGGCTATTCTAGGGCTGGAGGCTACTGTTTAGTGATTATTATTATTGCTGTCTTGCAGAGCCCAGAAGTGTGCTAAATGTTTGCAGACATATAGAAAAAAATCATTATTTTCTGGATGGATTTGTAACTTGATATTGAACAGGATGAAACAAATGATGATAACAAATATTTCAGGCAGAAGTTGGTAAGAGAGAACAAGGGTTATCACATGAAGATCAATCACTTACTCATTTTAGGCCTTGACATAGAATTTTTTATTATCAAAGAGTATTTATTGAGATGGATGATTATATGGCACAAAGACTCTTTTAGGAGAGATGAGCTCTGGTGGAAATGCCTCAGCTGATGTCAGCTGCAGCAAGTTTCGCTGCCTGAGTGTGGTAGGAAACCTCCAAATCGCAGAAACTGAGAGGCAGGTCCACGGCACTGTGTATTTTGCACCGCTTGTCTCGCTGTCCTTCGGACACGGTCTCAGCGGCTGGAATGCCCATCCCTTCCTTCTGGACTGTCCGCGTGTCTTATTTCCCAGTGAATGTAAGAATATGGGAGGGAAGCAGAGGGTGGGATGGTCCCAACATGCAGGTAGGACACAGCCACATCTCACACCCTCATCCAAGACTGGGCAAGAGCTCCCAGGTACCACAGCTTAGACTTAGTAATAGATACCTGGAATGTCCTTTCACCTAGAAACCTGGACACAATCGGTCACTAGCATATTGAAGTGTTCCCGCAAACTCAATAATTTTAAACAAAGGGGAAAATTAGACACTTGGATGAGTGAATAACATCTTTGATGCATTGATTTGGAAGGCAGTCTTTAATATGCCACTTGAATGAAAGCATTGCTGTGGCTGGATGTCATGGAAACCGCAGGCATTACAAGTGTAGGGTGAGGTGGCAAAAAGCATAAGGCGGTTGTAAGAAAGGTAAGCAAATATCAGATGGATTTTTGCTGTCGGAACTGTCACAGATGTTTCTAATGTGATATAGTATGTGATGAAACACAGTCAAAATGGTCAGTTTTTAAAAAGAAATCAATATTGCTTTTCATCATTACAGGCATGAATACCCACATCCCCACAAAAGCATACTACTTCTGTAATTTAAAAATGAATTTAGTTGTGATGGTGTTAATTTCATTGGAATAAGTGTTCCTAAATGGTCTGATGTGTTGGCCTGACTCCCTTACTGTATGATATTAAGGATGTGAAGTTTTAGCATGATGACCTTGGCCTACTAAGTCCATAGCTGCCACTGAAAACAATCTTTTAATAAAGGCACAGATAAAAGGAGGAAAGGTAATTAGAGCATTTGAAGTTTTGAAATATACATTTTAAAATAAAATCTGTAACTATAAAAAGACATAATACAATAAAAAGTAAAAAATTTTCATTTCACCAGCATCCCCTAATTGCTTTCCTTTTTGTATAAAAAGATTTTAGAAGGAAGTACTTCCCCCTTTTAAACTATGTTATAGCTGGTATTAAAGACTTTATCAAATGTCTTTTTTGGAAAAAGAAATTTTTATCTGAGGTGGGTTCAAGCAATTCCTTTTCCTAAGTTTACCATAGAATGGTTTGGGTCGGAAAGGACCTTAAAGATCGTCTAGTTCCAACCCCCGTGCCATGAGCAGGGACATCTTCCACCAGACCAGGTTGCTCAAAGCCCCATCCAACCTGGCCTTGAACACTTCCAGGGAGGGGGCAACCACAGCTTCTCTGGGCAACTTGTGCCACTGCCCCACCACCTCCAGAGTGAAGATTTTCTTTCTTGTATCTAATCTAAATCTCCCCTCTTCCAGTTTAAAGCCATTATCCCATGTCCTATCCCTACAGGCCCTTGTGAAAAGTCCCTCTCCAGCTTTCCTACAGACCCCCTTTCATGTACTGGAAGGCCTCAATAAGGTCTTCCCAGAGTCTTCTCTTCTCCAGGCTGAAACAGCCCCAACTCTCTCAGCCTTTCCTCATAGGAGAGGTCCTCCAGGCCTTGGATCATTTTTGTGGCCCTCCTCTGGACCCACTCCAACAGCTCCATGTCTTTCCTGTGCTGAGTTGACTCAACTGGAGGTTGACAATAAAATGAAAAGGGGTTGTGTCTTGGTTGGCTGAATCAGATTTCTTTCACACTGAAGAGGAATAGAGAAGTTGGAAAGAGCAAAAATAATCCAGAGCAAGAAAAAGAGAAATAGAAAAAATGTTACATGTAGAACCTAAATCTTATGTTCTGGATGATGTTACAGATTAATCTAAAGAGCTGTGAACAATTGTGTGACAAAGGGAGCTGGACTTCTCTTACTCTGTGCAATGTAGCATACAGGATTTTACACCACAAAGCTCAGTGTATGAATTCTCCTTGCCTGGTATTAAATGGAGTTTCTTTGGTGTGAAATGAATTGTGTGCTGTAATTTGAATGGTAGCAATCTGACTTTTGTGCAAGAGAGATGGTTGAGAGGAAGCATAAATAATACTTTACCATTTCTTTCTGACATGTAGATCATGCTGCACATTAGATGATGAAGATATTTCTGTCCTTTGATATCCTGTGTTCTCACAACAAATTATTATACATCAAAGAAATGAGCTCTAAGTCAAAATGATAGTAAAAGTGGTGAGCTAGAAAATAATGTAAAGAGCTAGTACCTATGAAATTACTGCAAATATCTGAAGAGATGGGGTAAAGGAAATTGCTCACAAAGTTGTTCAAATGACTTAAGCTGCTGTCTGAAAAATAATCTAGGATATGACTATTAAAAATGAAATGTGGTTAAAAGCTGAAGTTTTTGAACCACTGTATCTGATACTGCTTTACAAGCCATCTTTCCTTAACCTCCTTCCCCTGATTAAAGCTTTAGATTGTTGCAGGGGCAAGTAGAGTGTGAAAGGACTGCCAATGTCATAAAGAATCCTTTGTATCTAAGTCATTAGTCCTTTTACAGCCATGTCAGTAGTGGATTGAAGTCATTATTGCCAGAAGACTATTTGGTGTTCTATATGAAATGAATTGGTTGTTTCATTCTCATTCGTGTTAGATATTTACATCACAAAAAAAGGATGCTAGAATCGATACCACCCAACTGATACCAGAGACTGAGCAATGGTTGAGGATTCATTGCAGAGAGAAAATTGTAGTTAACGTGATAGATGGTCTTTTTAGGAAGGGGTTAAGTGAGTCATGTACAGTGGCAGGGAAACTTTTCCTTTGTGCTGACCAGGCTCTTGTGTGATCTGGTCTAGTCTCACTTCAGTGGAGTGCTTTTCCATACCCACTTGGGGACAAGGCTTCTTCTTACCTATGTTTTGCCATCTAAATTTATGTTTGAGATGGTTGTCTAGGGTCAGACAAAAGCATTTTCAGAGGACTTAGTTTCTCTGAGATATCCATTTTTGAGATTTTCTGGATGACTTCGCACAGGTTGTCCATGTAGTACCATTCAGAAATGTTGAACTCCAGTTTATCCCTTCCTGCAGAAATGGCCGGGTCTTTGTTTTATTCATATGCCCAGAGAGGAAATTAATGTAAAAACTCTAAGTAAAATGACATGTGGGTTTACTTTTCCTTGATAGCTACAAGATTAAGAGCAGAGATGAACAGAAGACAAAACGTTACGTATTCTGGGAAACTCTGCCTATAAAAAAACACGAAGGAGGAGAATGTAACATTTGGTGGGTGTTAAATATTCACACTGAAAATGTTAGTGATGAAACTTACTCTGAAGGCAGAAAGCAGTGTTTCCCATGACTCAGGGTATAGACTTTCCACAAATTCCTGCAGTGTAATCTTGTCTTTGATAGCTCTTCTTTCTGGGGCCTCAAATTCATTATTTAGCTCTCTATTTCAGTTTATCAGTCAATAAAATGGGGATAACAGTACTTTCTATCTCCCTTGAAAAATGTTAATTAAGAATTTGGTGTTGAATTACAGATGAACGGTGGTAGGTATGTGTTATGTCTGCTCAAAGGCCTGGACTAGCACCAAAATCTCTTAAAGTGGATGGCACAGACTTGACTCTAGATATCTAACTATCACACTTCTGTCAGCAAACAGTTATACGCTGTACAGAAATTTTTCAGCTGCAGCTTTTGAGCCCTCTATTGTACTTCCTTTTTGGTTGTGGCCTTATTTTTTTTTTTTTTTTTTT
>Ga0065711_1051406_pt1 | contig 10396 bp, 7 predicted proteins | sample Hoacrofraction12_FD_59098 | JGI IMG/M metagenome (GOLD analysis project Ga0065711, IMG submission 59098) | Hoatzin crop microbial communities from Cojedes, Venezuela - Epithelial fraction 12 v2 (version 2) | ecosystem: Host-associated > Birds > Digestive system > Esophagus > Crop | place...
GGGGCTGCCCGGGGCGCGAAGCCGTGCGCGGGCGGAGCGGAGGCGGCCCGCGGGCTGAGCCAGTCCCGGCCCTCGATGCGTGTCCCGCCAGGCCGAGAATGACACCTGCAGCGCCGTTCCGTGTTGCGTGGCGGCTTTGGTAGCGCTGCTGGGGTCGGAGGACGAGCACAGGCTCCCTCCCCTCCGGTCGCCGCAGGGTCCAGCGGCTCGGCAAGTCCCGCGCTGCCATGCCGGACTCCGCCGCAGCACAGACGATGACTTGGCATCACCAGTTTTAAGTTTAATGCCACAGGGAAAAGCTATGTCAGAACAAGACATTCGGGCTGCAAACGGAACACTCTGGAACCTGGAACTGGCCCAGTTACTGCAGTACGCGCAGCATTACCAGTGCCCACACCGATGTGCCTTGCCTCATCTAATAAACCTGTACAGAAGAAATAAAGCAGTTGGGAGTTTGCCATCCGCTTGGTCATGGCTTACACAACTGCCAAGATACCAAAGGGAAGCGTCAGCAGTGGCTGAAAAGCCTGGGAAAGACAGGACGGCTGTCCTGAAGTTGGGTCTTCCAAAGGGTAATTTTGTATCACCATAATCAAGTGAAAAAGCAACTGGTGAGCACAGGGGAGGAGAAGGGGTGGGTCGTGACAGTTTAGAGACTTTCTGGAGGAACTGCCTTATGAGTAAGACCCTTAATTGCTACAACGTGCTGTTGTAAATGGTTTTGTCCTCTTTCTCTTCCAGGCTTGCAAGTTAGCCTGTAATTTTAAATAACTATACATTAAAAGCAGTTTTGACTTCTGTTCTAGCTATAGAAATGTTGGGAATAACCACCTTGGGAAGCTTGCTGCCAAGATTTTTTTAAATCTTATAAAATCCATGGCTGTTGCTTCCATCAGAAAAACTGAAATGATCATGAGTGCCTGAAAATATACCATGAGACATCAGAACTTGCAAAGTAGTCCATTTATTACACTTTTTGTTAGCTTTATATATGTACCTTTAGCAAACAGCCAATCAGCAACTGCCTGTGCAAGGTATGCAGCTCCTTTACTGAGATGCCTCTTCTGAGAAAGGGTCTTACTGTAGGAGCGCTATTCAGATCTTCTTACAGCACTCAAAAGCCTTTCCCTGACATCAAGCACCTTGGCGTGAGGAACTTCCAAAGACCACCCTATAAAGATGCTACGAGGAAAGTAACAAGCAACCTTACTCAATGCAATTTTGAATATAATAGGTTACATGGGCAGGTACTCTTGGGCACCCTGTAGCGAGCCCCGGTTTAGTGGTTTGTTGAACAGTTACACTAACAGCTGCTTCCAAGGATTCCTGAGCTGTGGCCCCCTTACAAGGTCCTTGGGGCTCAATGCCAATGGACTGCAGGACAGAGTTACACTTACCTGGTGACCAAGGGAATATACACTGTATGGGAGAGCAGAGGAAATGCATAGAAAATTTGTGGGGTTACTTCTCCTCTCACCATTGCTTGCCTTTACAACCGTACGAGTCTATTAACCTGCTGTCAGTGCAGCATATTAGGCTCTCTTTTTATTTGTAAATGAAAACAGATGAGTAAATTCGTGAGCTGGAATCTGAGAGCTGGACACAAAATAAAAGCTCTGTTCTGTGTAAAGGCTGGAGTCAAACAGTCTTTCAGAGATCAGCTTCCTTCTCCCACTTCCAAAGGCATTCCTACATACATCACAATAAAAACACATAGATCCTCCAGGAAATGCAGTTTTCAACATCCTCTAACTCATCCAAGTCCGAACCAACTAACAGCAGAACATGAAAAACCATTTCTCAGCAAGAAATACTATTTTCCTACTTTCTTCTCCCAGCTGTGGACCTATTCCAGAGAAAGATAGCCATGTATTCATTTTTTACTTAAATGGAGGTAATCGTTCTTCCAAATGTGACTGAAAATATTGTTGGCCAAATTAAATCAACACATTGTGTCTGGACAGCAACCAGGTCCAGAACATTTCAGCAAAGAAAAGAAAGCGTTAGAAGCTGTAAGTAGTTCAAAATAGGACTTGAAGTGAAGTCTTGCTCTACTTGGATTCAAACCAGCATCTGGGATCGAAGAGGCAAACTATTATCACTAGAAAGCAAGAAGATTTTTTGTTTTCTAGGCAGCAGTCCACCTGAGGACCTACCCAGTCATATGCTTACACTCACCACTTAACAAATCTGGGCAGACTTACAGACAACCTTAGTGTGGATAGGTATATAGGGGAGTCCATGACAGAGCCAAAAAGCAAAGCAGAATTTTTAAATCTAGAAATACTAAAACAGTCTTCTTGGAGTTAAAGGCACGACTTGAAATGGGATGATGCCTGTCTCTTTCCTGTCTTGCCACACTATCAAACACAGAAATGCAAGCCAGGTGTTCTTCCTCGTTCTTGCACTCTAACCCCATACTAACTGGTGCAGCAGATGTTAACATTCACGCAAGATATGGCTGAACCTGACTGGAATCTCCTCCTCACTCTGGAGCAGAAAATTGCATGCAAGTCTCCCACCTCCCAGAAGCAGGAGTCTGGGCTATATGAGGACATCTCTTTCCTGATCACTGTTGTTGAAGCAGTTCCAATATGCATAATTAAATATTCATTCCTGTGTAAATTTGAAATCGATTCTTTCTGTTCCAGGAGATACCTAAACTATTAGGTTATTCACATTTGTTATCTAGAGGACCGCATGCCAGAGGAAAGGCAGCCAAGGAATTGCCCAGTTTGTGAACCCAGCTAAGGAACGGGCTCAGCAGCTCAGCACTGAGAACTCACTTGCAGACACTGGCATCTACTGATACATTAGCTACCCAAATTCTGCTGTGGGACTAATTTGGGTTAGACTGCAGGAGGTAGCAAGAGAAAAAAACATGCTGTGAAGGAAGTGTTACACTACAAAGTTTTTTACTTTGTCACACTACAATGTCCTTTGGGATTTTTCTTTGGTTTTGTTCTTTTTTCCTAATAAGGTATCTGGGACTTTCTCTTTGAGAATACAGTACTGTTTGTGATATCAGACAGGAAACGAAGACTTCTAGTTATAGTGAAACCCAAGAATTTTTCCTGTGGAACAATGGACTCCAGAAAGAGTTCATGTTTAAAAAGAAAGGTCTGGAAATTCCAGCCACCTTAAAATAGATGCCCTTCCGCTTTAAAAGCTACCAGTTACTTTCTGAGAGATTAGAAAGGACTCGGTCATTTAGTGCAGCCCTTTGTCCTGACACAGGATTAACCAAAATGTTTTTGTCCTATCTCCAGAGACGGAGACTCCAAAACTCTCTAGTTAATTCATACTGATGTTTCACAATCTCTACTCTCTTAACAAGTTTGTCTTAATGTCAAAATGAACCCTTGGTGTATTTTCAGCCCTCCACATCTTGCCATACCCACTACGACATGGAGAAGATCTTGTTCCCTTGCTTTTTACATCAGCCTTGTACATATTCGTACATTGTTATCGTGCTTCCCACCTCATCTTTTTTGCTCCTTTAGGCTACACAGCAGCAGTTTGTTAAGTCTTTCACTGAAGGGAACATCTTTTGCACAATGACAAGCACACAAAAATGAAAAGAACATTTTTTTTCTGCTTTTCTGCATGATCACATTAGCATGATTAAGCATGCTAGTTTAGCTACCCTTGAATTTCCCTTTGGTTAGTTATCTTTGAAACTTGCTAATTAGTCCCCAAAGTAGGAGAGTATTTTAAGACACAAACATTTCTGTATACATTGCAATCCAGAATTAAACAGCTGGGACTTCTGACACTCTCTCACACAGCATTATGTATGCTTAGGGGTATATAATGTGTAGTCCAGGATTCTTTTTGAAAATATGGTGGTTAAAAAATTTCAGTCTAATTCTGCTGAATCTCCTGTATCTATTACCACCTCAGCAAATGAAGCAGAATTTACGCAGTTAGTGCTTTAGTTCCACAAATAGTTGGCAAAAATATAATGGCTGATATTAATTTCCTTGGCCCCTAACCAGGCACCTTTTGCAAGCGTGAAGGTATTTTACACATGATCAGGCTTGCTGTCACAACCAGAACTTGGCCTATTCTGGCTCTTCTCTGCATATCCTCTAAATATTTCTCTGTGAGAAGCCCCAAGGAGCTGGGCTCTGTACAAAATCGTTAGGTATTACAATACTTTAGATTTCATTTCCAGAGGAAATGTTGCTTTCATCAGGACTAAGTCTGTATTCACCTACTTTAGATATATGATCTAAGAGAGCTCTGTGCATCTGTTTCCTTTTTTCTGCTGTCATGCTAAGGGACTGCTGAGGAATTATCTCTTTTCTGCCTCATCCTTCTTGTAACAAGGCCACAAATATGCAGCTGATTACTTTAAATGGATGCCTTTTTCTCTTATTGTGCCAGGTCCTAAATGCACTTCTTAACTTTAATGGGATCATTAAATCACTGCACATGTTAGGAGCTATGACTTCAAAATTACACGAACAAGACATTAACATTTTGTGCTAGCCAGAGTCCTTTAACCCCTACCCCTTGCTGTGACAGCTTTGCAGCTTTACATATTTTCTCAATATTTAGTTACAAGATACAACCAGACCATTAACAGAAAAAATAATATAATTGTCACTAGTCTAAAATCAGTTATTTCCTGGAATTAGTCTTTAAAGTTTAATTTCAACATAACTCTTCTGCTCTTTCTGACTGCAGCTCTTTCTGAATCATTGCAATAACTTTCTGAATCACTATAATTAATCGACGCCTTCTCTGCTGTTGGGACATTGTAGGCAGTCACAAAAGGTGCCATTCTGTTAAGACATAACTCCTGGCTTACTCTACCTCAGCTGTTGTCCCCACAGGATAGCCATCACACCATGCTCCACCATATATCTTTAGTCTCTTGTCAACAGTGCAGCAACAGTAGTTACAGACAACAATAATAAATGATACAGAAGAACAAATGAAATAAGTATAAATATATTTAGATTCAAAACTAAAGTGTTCTCTTGAAGATCAGTAACAAATGGTCAACCTCCTAGGAAAGAACCCCGTTCCTAAACACACATATTCTGGCACTGTCATTCAAAGCAAGTTTTAGGATGTGTGTAGACAGGAACTCCAGCGAGAACACTGCTCAGTGCCCAAGGAAACTCCTTCTAAAATACCTTATTGCTAAAACAAAATCTTAATCTAGATTACATAGTTGCATATGAATGATGCTAAACACATTAAGTGTAAATAAGTACTTCTATCCCTAGCTCAAAGGCATCACTTTCTATGTAAATACATTTTAAATGGGTTATGAGACCACATGCCATAATCAAGATGAACAAAAGAAAGAAGGTGGCTACTGGGAAACAGGCATCATGTACCCTAAATCTCACATATCCTTGCGTCCCTCATGCCATCCATTACTGGTGGGATCCCTTTCACAACAGGGGTTTGTCAACAGTGTTGGTACACTGGTCACACAACTAAGACCCTACAGATGTAATTATTTTGTGGTCTATCTCTGCCCTGAAGAAGATCAGCTGTAAAATGACACTAGTGAACCAGTTTGTTCCCAGTATAACTTTGGATTCCAAACAACCTCTGCAGCTCGAACCTAGACAGGGATCTAATCTGCCATTTGGATTTGCATCTTTAGAGATGCTACATGACTCACCAGCTTGGAGGGAAGCTCTGTGGTCCACGCTGGGCACTGGCTCCTGTGACACCTTTCCCTACACCAGCAGTCAGCCTTGCTGCACTTGATGAAGTGAGGAGGAAAAGAAAAAGAAATACAGAAAATGTTTAACAGAAAGCACATTTGAATGCAAATAAAGTAAACAATATGTGCCACAGCAACAGAAAAATGTTTGGAAGAACACATTGCTAGAGGGCTGCCAGTGGCCACACAGCTAAAACACTTCCAGGATGCGGCATATCAGTCACAATGTTTATCCTAAGCCAAAACACAGTCCGATTCAGCAAAACAGTCAAGCACTGAATGTGACCAGCATCTGAAAAGTTATTCTGAGGCCTCACAGGTGTGTTGCAGTTTTAGATATGGTAGCATTTGACAGAAGTTAATCTCAGCAACCACTCTGCACGCCCACTAACCTGCCAAAGATCTGCATCTGTAGCTGTATTTAAACATCCGTGTTAAAATACGTGGAGTACTACTGTAAATGCACTGTAACTGCAGACATATAGATATGTCATATTTTGTCCCTTACATGTGATTTCTTTATGTGGCAATAGTGGTACAGATGTCTGGAACATAAGCAACACATGTCAAAATTCACTTTCTGCTTCTAGAAATCTGTTCTTCTTTTTCCATCTGCGTGTCTGTTACTTTTAGTTATGCCAGATAGCACAAAGCTAGGAGCACCTCCAGAAAGAAAGCAACAGCAAAGATGGTGCGTCACAGATGCAAACACCTCCACTGGTACCACAACACCAACCTAATGCCTTCCCGCCTGCCCCCAGGATTAGCAGCACTGGTGACAGCCGGGCAGACAGACAGCAGGTTTCTCTCTGGGTGTTCAAGACTGCATTGTCATAGAGCAGACACAGGACAGACTGTAGGGAGACAGTCCTAATAATAAGGAAGAACTGTAAATACATGGTAGGGACCCAGCCAGAAATGACAGCTGATCACATATGGGATGCAAGCAGGAACCTAAGATGAAGAAGGAAAGGACCTGACCAGAAACTGGGCTAAGAAGGAGACAGATACAGGAGATGGGAGTCCCAACAGATTCCCAAAACAGGCCTGTATTTTCACAGGAACACAAACCGCTATCACTTGCAGATTAGAAAAGCCGACTAAACAGCACCAGGAGGAGATTGTGTATGCACCACACTACAACCCCACCCCCATCCAGCACTCCAAATTCACTGATGGACATTTCTCAACTTCACCTTAACATCAGAGCCAGGCAACAGCAATTTGACCTCCCCTGGGGATGTCTCCTGTGTATCTACACTACCACCTTCCCCAAGGCAAGTATAAGGATTGTCTTGAGCATCCTGGTGTTTGGCTCCTTTCAGATAAATGACAGATTTCAGGATCTCAAGGCCCTGTTCATCAGTGAACTGGACGAGTACCCAGAGCACTGCTGTAACTACAGATACCATCAAGCTTACTCTGCAATAAGGTGGATTTTTCAGCATCATAATCATGGCAGCCCTACACACACTAATCTCATTTCATATGTCCTGGGGAGGCTCCACATGGAGTGCCTAGAAGGTAAAGAGGGGTAGCTACCTTCCCATGAGGAGTTAGAGACAAATGGGTCATCTGAAGAGCAAAGCAGGTCCAGGACTAGAGGCTGGCAGCTTCGATACATGGCAGAAAATTGCAGATATTGCTGGAGGCTCCATGTGCTGGTATCTGATGCGTGGGAATATGGAGGCTGCATGAGAAGAAAAACGTAGGTAAGCCCGCAAAGAATTGAAAAAATATATCTGTGTCTGTAAATTAAAGGAAGAAATTAAGGGATGTGACTGAGCACAAATATAGCAGATCTTATGGCTGCCTGTAAGTTTGATTGTAATTTTTCTGCCTTGGCCTGACCAATGTCAGTATAAGGTATTTCCCATGCCATTGCTGTAGGTAATGCAGTTAATGCAGATAATTTTGGATAAGTAGCTATTGTAAAAAAAAGTGCTTCCTTGTTTACAGCAGGCACTAAACCAAGCCTAAGCTTATTAAAGGGAAGAGACCCTTGGAAATTAATAGATTTTCCCCACATTTAGATGGCTGGCATAGCTCATTCATTTCAATAGAATTACTTTTAATTTCTACCAGTGTAAATTAGATTAGAATTGTGATGTATTCTTACCACAGGACTCAAACTAGATCTTCTAGACAGCTGGTAGCACCTAATGGCAGCCCACGGCATTATGCAATGGCTGCAGAAACTCTTTCAGTTCCATCCGTGTGTGGAAAGAATAAAAATAGAGAACTGAAGAAGACTCTGGTTTTGATATGTGTAGGAAAAGGCCCAAACCAAGGGCTACAGTGTGTTGCATCATGGTAAATCACAGAGAGAGAACTTCACATTACCTAACACAGAAGAAGAAAGGAAAAGGAAATATAATACATACAAGTTTGATGCTTAATAATATGATGACCTGAAATAGTTCCAGGACCTAAATTTAAATAGAAAGGTATATTTCAGTTTTGCTTTTATTAATTCAATAAATATCAACATTCAGTTTTCCCATTCTTTAAGTTTAAAAAAAATGCAACAGCATAAATATGTTATTGTCTTTCAGAAAGCTAGACCGTTTAAACAGCTGCAGCCTTACCTCTTCAAGTGGAAGATAAAACTTTTGCACGACAAACAATGTGACAGTGGCTCCACACAGGCTACAGCTGCAAAAATTTGTTTTTTCCTCCTTTGCTCTTGAAGTGTCAAAAATAATAGGCAAACTGCATACACGGCTGCATATCTTTCTCCTTGTCCTCCACCTACCTATTCTTAAACCTCAGACTGTCTCTTTTTTTTGTTGTACTTAAATTTCTGTCACAGCCTCTAGCATCCCTGGTGTTGAGGATAGAAATACACCAGAACATCTAAGCTTTTTTGGTCAATGTTACTTAGGGGTCACCAGTTCAGTTGTACCTTAAAGCCCACAAAGTCCTGTGCTAGCTTTGTGCCTTTTCCCTAAGGTATAGCTGTCTAGTCCTCAGTTCCTCACCACACTTCTCTTGGGGAAGTGGGATCAATGGCCCAGTACACTGCTACGTAGCACAACAGTGCCCGGCCGGTTCCCTTACCCTCTCCGGTAAGCCGCGTGAACAGCTGTCCTTTGTCACACGAATGCATCGGCTGCACTTGGAACAGCCCAGCCTATTTCTGCAAGAACAGCGGGTCTGCTGCTGTTGCAGAAAACTGGATGTTTTGCACATGCACACACACACAAGACTGTGTGTTCAATGCACACACAGTCAACGTGATGCTCCTTGAAAGCACTGGAGCTACTGTTCAGGCATGGTGCAGCCATCCAGTGAAGCGTGTGTGTGCTTGGGGAGCACCAGCAAGGCACAGGCTGCCACTGCCAGACAATTGGTGCAAGCTACTGCCAGCCACCTTCTTCCTCAGCAGTAACCTGAGAAATGTTCTGGCAACAGAAACAGCTTGGCCCTGCCACCCTGAGCTCCTCAGCCCCTCCTAGCTGACACATACCCATCTTTTTCTGTCTTGGAAACCACCATGTGCAGTTCAGGATGACAGGCAAGGAGACAGTTCCCAGCTTTGTTCCCACAACTTCCTAATATATACCTGGGGCAAACAGGAGGAAGAATGTTGGATGCTTTGCCTGGTCTTGAGGGCATCTGCTTCTCACCTGGCAGTGGTGCGTCCTTGCCAAGGATCCTGTTCTGGACAGAAACTTTCCACACTGATCCTGCAAGACTGCTCCTTGAAAAAGAGGAATTTTAGCAGCCTTTCCTTGAGGTTCTTCATTTTCTCTCCTCTGTCACAGGTGTATTCTAGGACAGTAACTAGGGCAGAAAAGCTGTGGGCTTGGTAGAAGCATGCTGTTTATCAATCTTAGTGCAGGACCATAACATTGCCAGATAAATTCAAGAGGTCAGGAACCCACCCAAATTTTGAGATCATGGAAGAGGAGTGAAAGATAGAAAAGGAATCCCAACAGATTAAATTAGGTACACTGCTAAATCAAGTAGTGAACCAATCTGCAGATGGGAAAGAGAAGAACTTTGCTGGGGCCATGTTAATTCAATGGGAAGACCCAGAATTTCTCCAGGCCTAACATACCCATTACAGTGAACTCACAGTTTTCTCACAAGGACAAGAATACTCTTGCATTTCTGTCAGTCCTCCCTAATCCTTTCCAGAGAAGACCCACACAGCTGCAGTGTGCGATAGAGTCCTTCACTAACTTCCCATGTGCTGCAGTTCTCCAAAAACTGCTCCAACATGGATCCCCTCCATGGGGTACAGTCCATCAGGAATAGATTGCTCCAATGTGGGTTCCTGGCAGGTCACAGTTACTGTCAGAAAATCTGCTGTGGTGTGGGCTTCTCTCCACAGACCACAGCTCCTGACAGGATCCTGTTCCAGCATGGGGTCTCCATGGGCTGCAGCTTCCTTCAGGCCTCACTTCCCGCTCCTCAGCAAGGGTATACATGCACTTAACCAACTTTTTGATTCATTCCTTTCCATGGGAAAGAACTGGCTTTGAAATGCTTGTGTATGTTAGAGCAAAGTGAAAAAAATTGCCTTATTAAGAGAATATATTTTTCACGTGAAAAACATTCACATTCTTTACAGGAAAGCAAGTGGCACTGTCCTGGGTTTGGCCAGAACAGGGTTAATTTTCACCGGAATCCAGGAAGGGGCACAGCCGGGGGGTGGGGGCTGACCCCACCTGGCCAAACAGAGCCCGGTATTCCATA
>Ga0065711_1009879_pt1 | contig 10395 bp, 3 predicted proteins | sample Hoacrofraction12_FD_59098 | JGI IMG/M metagenome (GOLD analysis project Ga0065711, IMG submission 59098) | Hoatzin crop microbial communities from Cojedes, Venezuela - Epithelial fraction 12 v2 (version 2) | ecosystem: Host-associated > Birds > Digestive system > Esophagus > Crop | place...
CTACTGGCCACACTCCTCCTAATGCATCCCAGGATGCCATTAGCCTTCTTGGCAGCCTGGGCACACTGCTGGCTCATGGTCAACTTGTCATCCTCCAGCACTCCCAGGTCCCTCTCTGCAGAGCTGCTCTCCAGCAGGTCTTCCCCAAGCCTGTACTGGTGCATGGGGGTTGTTCGTCCCCAGGTGCAGGACCTTGCAACTTGCCCTTGTTGAATTTCATCAGATTCCTCTGCGCCCAGCTCTTCAGCCTGTCCAGGTCACACTGAATGACAGCACAGCCTTCCGGTGTATCCACCACTCCTCCCAGTTTTGTGTCCTCAGCAAACTTGCTGAGGGTACATTCTAACTCTTCATCCAGGTCATTGATGAAGAAGTTAAACAAGATAGGGCCCAGTACTGACCCCTAGGGGACACCACTAGTTACAGGCCTCCAATTAGACTCTTTGCTGCTGATGACAACCCTTTGAGTTCTGCCATTCAGCCAGTTCTCAGTCCACCTCACTGACCATTCATCCAGCCCACACTTCCTGAGCTTCCCTAAGAGGATGTTATGGGAGACAGTGTCAAAAGCCTTGCTGAAGACAAGATGTCAAATGCTTAATCACAGATTTCATCATCCTTTCCTCTCACATAATGATAAGGCCATTTTACATAGGTCTTCTTGTATCTCATATGAAGAAACTGAGGTACAGATCAGTGAATTAACTAACTTTGCATCTGTCACGCCAGACATAATTCTTACATAACAGAATCTGTTTACAAATGAGATGGCTATACTTGTTCTGAACAGATGGATCTGTGTTAAACTTGTCAGGCTGTTTCATTTATTTATGTGTATCTACATATATACATATTTATATTTTGTTCATATTGCTTCTTTATGAAATATTTAATCATATGTTATATGCAATGTATTTCCTTGTTTCTCACAGTGTATGAATTAGGGTCAGTGAAGATTTCAAGGAAAATCACAGAAATGTAACAGTTTAGGAATGTAAACTGCTGCTGGATCTGAAAGTAAATGCTAGTGGTAAAGAAGGTTTTATTTTGTGCAACATATGGTTCCTGACTATTAAATTCAACAAATTGCTTTGTTGGAAGGCTTAATTACCTACCTCAATTATTTCTTGTATGGCTAGACTGTTTGAGATTTTTTTTTAATTTTTATGCATGTCCTAAGATTCTTGCAGGCTAAATCAGGGGAGAAATTAGCCCCTTTGTGGAGAAGAAACAGGAGAACGCACTGGCCCAGGTCCTGAACCACTTGGCTGGGGCTGTTCAGGAACAAACTTAAGTTGTCTGGAATCATCTGAATCCATTGTCAGGAGTTTTCTGGAAGCTGACTCCTGCTGTCCTCATTTTTCTACTGCAGTTTAACTTCATTTATCTCAACAAAGCTTTGCCATTTTCCCCACCGATACTCTGCCTCATTTTTGCAAATGAACTGATGCAGACAAAAATCTTTAATTTTTTAAGAAAATAAATAAATAAACAAATGTTGTAATGATAAAACATTTCTTATCTGAAAAATGATTCTGCATTTTCAGAAACAACAAAAAATAGGGAAGTTTTGTAAGGTTTGTAAGGTTTACTACATGATTTTTGTCGATGCTTACTGTGAGATTGTGCTGCAAATACTCTCATTGAATCACATTACAAATTAAAAGTCAGCTGCATTAGATTCTAACTATAGGATGTAACACATATAATGAAAACAAAGAACAAAACTCTGAACTCCTGCAGACTAGTGATGGTTCTGCTACTGACTTCAATGGAATTAGTACTTCACTCAAAGATTTTCTTTTGTACCATTTAGGGACCTCGTAATTTTTTGGAAGTAATTCTGCTTCTTGATAGGTGCACTTAAGTAGAAATTAAATTAATTTTTTAGTCAGAGTTTGGGGCTACAAGTGCATTTGATGCAGGTAAGTGATTNTGTACACATTCAAACAAGACCTTTCCTGCAAACTCTAGGGTTTTACTATAGATTTTAAATTTACATTTATTGTAATATGTAGAAGATCCTCTCAAAAACTACACACATATCTTTGCCTGAAGAACTAAGTAATGATTTTTAAAATTTTAGAGATGAAATATCAGGAAGCTGGTAGAGCAAGATCTTTCTCAGTAATTCTGAAGAAATATGTGTGACAGCACATCTCAGTCTGAAAGGGAAAACAAGGATGACCTTATTTTAATGATCTGTGCTCAAAACAACAACAAAAAGTTTTCAAATTTAGCTGCATTTTCAAAAGGAGGAGAACAAAATACTCTCTCTGCACAGCAGGAGCTTCCTCTGTCTTTCGTATTTCTAATTCCAGGCAGCGTGTTGTCTGCTCCAAAGAGCAAGAAAACAAATGCCAAGCTTTAATCAGACTTATATTGGCTATGTAGGGACTTCCAGATCATTTGCCCATTCTTAACAATGTCATACAGATTCCCTTCAGAATATCAATGCAGAGGCCTTTGTCCTTGAGTTGAAGAAAAGGTTGCAAAATACTGAAGATGAGCAGCAGGTCCATTTGAGGTTAACATTACTTTTTGTGATGGGGGGAGAAGGAAAGGGTAAAAGTTTCAATCTAATTTAATTCCTTAAAGAAACTAAGAATTCAAATCCCTGCAGCATAGCACTAACTTTTTCTCTAGTGTCAAGAAATCTTTTTCTTCAAATACATCTTGGATAATGCTGTAGGCTTGTGGTTGTCTGAGGGTTGGTTTACAGGCCATTAATAAGACATAATGTGCTGAATTTGACAGAACTTAAGCAGCTACCTTAAAGAAAAATCTTTCTTCCTGAACATGCAGAACTGTTTTTCAAATAACAAATGTTAGATCATGAAAACATATGTTTATTTCTTTAGAGAGATTGAAAAGTTTTGTACACATCAGTTCATTTTTTACAAATGATTCAGCGTAGCAGTGGGTAAAATGCCAAAGCTTCCCTGTTATCTGTGAAGTTAAATTGATTTACCTCAGTTTAGCAACCTGTTCAAAATAGTGTTTACAATGCTAATTTTGCTCAGGTAAAGGACTGTAACCAATTACGTGTATTTTAAACCAGAAGAAGATATTTCAATAATTGCTGTGTCTTTTCAAGTGATTGATCAATTTATTCATTAATATGTTTAAACTTCTTTAACATTGGAGGATGTCTTGCTTTTAGCCACGCATGGGTTTTACTGCGAAATGAAAATTAGTATTTATATTTACAGTCATGTATTTGGCACAATAACCTCTTGTATTCCTTTTTATGAGGAATAAATCTGTATTCAGATTAACATGGCTTTAGAGCAGCATTAACCCTATTTAATAAACTGAATTCCAGCACTTTTAAAGTAGATTCTCTTGTCTACTTCCTTTTCCCTCAGTGTCCCTCAAATTACTCTGTGCAAGAAAACATGTCCAGAAAGAGGTATTCTTCAGTGTGGATGAGATGCACTTAGACCATGATAGTATTTGGACAGTAAGGCAGCTGGAGAAAACATGGCAAAGAAGCCAGCTCTGCTTATTACTTCTGTTTCTGAGGAAAAAGACAATCATTTTGGGTGCACTGAAAAGACATTGCAGTATCTCCCTCCATCTTCCCCTAGTGTCCTGGTCAAAACTTTTTCTAATTAGCTTGGTTTTTAAATAACCCTTCTATATCTGTTTAGTTTATGTAATATTACCATGATTTAAATAAATTATTAACATTGACAAGTGTTAGTCAACACGGTGTAATAACAGAAATCAATTATATCCTTTATCCGTGTTTATTTTATAAGCTTTTCTTCAAAGATATGTGCTCTACTCCAGAGTTTAGCTTGCATGCCCTTGCCAGAACCTCTTGCATTTTGAACTCCTCTTTCCTGGACACGACTGAACAGGTCTGCAAATTCCAGAAGAAATTTCATCAGGGCCTTTTACAGCAACATGCATTCTAAAGTGTCTTTATTGCAAATTCCACACTAGAAACTAATTTCATAAAGCAAAAATTACAGTGGTTTATAATTGTTTCACTATCACTTAATCTTTCTAATTTCTAATCTGCACTAGATGTTCTGATACCAGTGCACCACTGTATTTGATTGTCCTTTGCATTCTTCTTTCTGACTCTTTTCCTGATCTTCCCATCCTGGTTCTTCTAAATCCTCAGTTCTTTGTATAATAGAGCTTCATGAGACATTCAACCCAGTTGTTCTCACCTGCTAGCTTTGTACTTTTGTTTATCTTTCTATTTAAGGTAAACTGAGTGAAGAAGATATCACTCCGTTCAAGGTAATTTTATTTTACAAACCCTTTCATAACGTCCTAATGTGTATACTCAGCCCAGAATACTCCTCTTTTAGGCACTTTTTGGTAAAGAAATCTGTTATTCTTCTTATTAAAGAATATTCAAGCTTCTTAATGGCCATTCTTTAGCGTCTATTTTTGAAAACTGAAGTCTCCCACAGTGAAAACATTCCTACTGTTTAAAATACCATAGAACTGCTTTATGCATAATGACACATGGTCCCATCTTGTTGTAGTTAGGCAATTTACATGGGTGGTATAATTATAAGGTTATATATTAGAAGGTTGATTTGCATATTTACAAATAAACTTTGGCTAAAGTCTCCTTCCTATGGCAAATTTTACTCTTCCTGTTGTATTTCCTTGGATCAACAAAATTACTTGCTCTTTCAAATTTATAAGATGTTCACAAGCTGCCATTTCACAGGATATTGCTAGAATTGGTACTAACTGGGATTAAATTTTTGAGTGCATGATGATAGCCGTGTTAGGATTTCATAAAATCAGCTAAGAACGTTAGAGAAGGACTTCAGAGTAAATTTTTTACCTGTTCCTATTTCTTTTGTCCTCTTGGTCTATGCTAATAACCAATTGCTCTAGGTCTTTCTTAAGGTGAAAATTGTCTACACGTCTAGCTGAACTATTTATGCCTTCTAGAGGGGGATAGTCAGTTTCCTCATTATGTGAAGCATCTAAACATACATTCAAGATTTCATTGGCTATTTCTTCCCACTTATTCTAATGCCTTACATATTCACACCCCATTTCAACATCCTGGCAACATTTCCTAATCAAAGGTGAGGAACTGATATGCCGCAGCATAAAAAGGCATGGAAGCACTCAAGGAACTACCAAGGCTAGAAATCATGCACGCTAGCTCAGTCTATCATCCTTCTCCACCACATGCAGTGAAGTAAATTCACAAGAGACAGAAAGAAGTACCACTGTGAGAGACAGTGACCTGGTTCTTCTGAAGCTGCCTAGAAACTCCACATAGGAGACTCTTCATCTCTTCCCAGCTCAGCATAACATAGGTCAGGGGTTGAAAGCTAAAACTGTATTATGGCTGTCTCCTTCCTGCTGAAAGGCTGTTTGTTAGAAGACACTTTTACAGTTGTGCTATCTTCTTCATTTCTTTTATTACTACTTTTATTTCTTTTCTGTATTGTTCTAGATTTATATACTCCTACTAGTATCCCTAACACCCCCACCTGTAGCTGTGTCAATTTAACTGACTTCTAGGTATTATTTGCTCAGTATTTCTATACACAGAACATGCAGAGAAGAAAATCAGAAAAAGTCCAGCTACACACAAGGACATTGCAGAAATCCATTTTTATAACCAACTCTACGAAGTAATTTGAAAGAGAAAGTAATGTAGACAGATATGTGTGAGGAATGGCTCAAAGGGCATGAAAGTCATTAAAGTCCCTGAAGACTGTGCATAAAGTTAGTCTGTAGCTTCAAGATTCTAAATAATAAGTGAATTTACATATCTGGCATAATTTTATTTCAGAGGCATTATAGATATTGCTCTTAATTTTCAGAAAAATAGCCTGAAAAAGAAATTAAATTTCCTTTTCAATGTTTATAAAAATTAAAAACATGGATAAAATATATTCTTTACTTGTGGAAATAAGTATGTGGACTCCGTGCAAAATAGTGGGACATGAAATACTTATAATATTAGTAAGAGAGGAAAAAAAATACAACACTACTCTTTTGGAAGCAGTATCATTTCCTTCATTCATCTAACATCTAATTTTTCATTTTTCCTCTGAATCACAACTTATACACAGCTGTGTTGCTCAAATAACTATGCTTCTGTAATTCATTAAAAAGAAAGAAGTCTTTCAAAATGCAATGGTATTTTCTTACTTCTGTCAAACAACACATATTCACTCTCATTGAGCTATTCAGAATATTTGAAGTATCCAATTTATGCTTCTTCTGCTTTCTGTTCTTTTCTTGGCTTGCGGCATTAGGATTTTCTCATGCATGGTACGTGACACACAAATATCTTGCCTAGCAGGAACCAAGTTATCTTGGGAAGTGTAAAGCCATGTTGGAGAAAGGGTTTTGTGTGAACTAACTGACTTTAGCTATGCTGTGCTGTGCTGTGCTGAGGTGTCTAGACTTCTCCTAGAAATACTTACACCAGATGTCATTGCGCTACACAGACCTTATCATATACCCATTATGAATAAAAGAGGCAAGGCTCATTGTCATGGCAATCAGGTTTGAGTGCTTCTCAAGGGGAATTAGGCATTTAAATAAGATCTCGTGTGCCTAAATATCTTTGTGGACTCGGGCCTTGGCATCCTAATTTAGTTTTCTAATTATGATTTGCCTGAGGATACTTGGAGTGAGACATAAATAGATTAAGTATTGTGTTTGTCAGACACCTCCCAAACACACCTCTGACTGATCAGGTGAGAAACCAAAGGAATGGTAAGGAAATGAGACAATGTTTCATGCTAGAATACATAATGTTCCTGATAATATATTCTTAGAGGTCATCTCTCGGTGCTCTTCACACACATTTTCCTTCCCTCCCCACCCCCGTTTTTTTCCTATCAATCGGAAGCAGTATAATGAAGGTTATCATGAAAAGACGAAAAAAAAACCTGCTTGTGGTTAGATTTTAGTTTTTTACAAGACAGAAGAGTTTTCCTGTGTCTCACATCACAAAAACCTTAAACCTGCAAATATTTCCTAATTATCATGAGTTACTCCATAATTTTGAAAGAAAAATAAAAATGAGTAAAGTTACTCATGTGAAAGAACTTACAGCGATAAAAGCTTATGTGTAGGATCATGCTAATTTCTTTTTCTTTCACTGAGAATTAAAATTATTGCCTTTTCAATTTGGTGTGCAACATAGTTTTTTTTTTCAACATTCTCAACAATACATTTCTGTTGCCCTTAGACATTAGGAGCACAGCTCAAGAAATTCAATGTTATTTGTTATTTTATTGGAATAGAACAGTGACCATCATGTACTGCGTTCTGTTTTATGTTTTGCTTGTGTTTCCTGATAGAGCATTGTTAGATGCCTACCACAAATATCTGTTATATTTTCTTTCCCTGATCTGCACAATCTGAGTTTTATTCTGTAGCTGTACATCAGGCCAAAGAGCATAGTTTCTGTCAAAGGAATATGCTTCATCTGGCACACGCTTCCAAACTGTTGGAGTGCTCTCCTCTTTCTCACAACAATGAGAAACTGCGCATTCTATTCTTTCTTCTTCTTTACTTAATCTCTTTGGATATTTGTTGTATTTCATAAGTTGTCTTGTCAATAAATTGCATGCAGCTGATGTGGTGATGACAGTCTGAAAGCCTAGCCTTCGGTGGTTTTTCCAGTTTTGTTCTCTGAAATCACAGCATTCTCATCTCTCACAAGTCTGCTGCAGATCAGTGAACAGTGCATATTCAGGGCCTATTAGGGCTATCCATCAGAAGTCCATCCAATGTTTCCCTGGCTTTAACAGGTCTCTGCTCTCCAGCAAAAACCTTCCCTGCGATTCAGCGAAAAACTTCTCTAAGTCTGAGAAGATTTACTGTGTGGGCCATCAGAAATCTCTCTTGGATCTAGAAATATACAGAATTTGTATTAAAGACTATGGTAACTGAATAAAGAATTTTCTTATATAGTAGGGGAAGATACAAGCACTTGGGAAGGATAAGCATTGAATTAAAAGTGAATTTTACAAATGGGGATATGGTCTGAAATTAACATGATTGCATTCAGTGAGGGTAAGTATTATATTTTTTAAGTCAACCTGGCCTCCTGTCCCCAGCAAATACCATATTTAAACTGGGGAGAGAAATCCTGTTAGGAAAGAGTAATAACTGATCTGGGAGTTTTATCTGTTCACATATGGTATTTGAACCATAGCTGCAGAGAACGCAAACATCATCTGAGATCTAACCAGTGCCATATTTAAGGCAAGAGAAATAATTGTTCTTTTAGTAGTTGTCTGCCTTAAAAGTACCATGTCAAGGTCTTTAATAGAGATGTTTACAAGGTAATCTTCTTAAGACAGCAGAACAGGAGAGGTACAAATAGGAAGGGGGAGAGGAAGCACAATATTAATCTTCACACAGTAAACTGTCATTGAGTTACGAAACATTTTTCTTATCATCACGAAATAATTAACTTGATTTGCTGTAAGGTTATTAGTTTCAGGAACAGAGGAACAATTCTTCTTGCAAGGATAAATAAACAATAGAACAGATTACCTTGGAGGTTTCAAAAGACAGACTAGACGACCATCAGATAGAGCTAGTTTGTACAGAGTAGAACAGAAGAATGGCTGGATTGCTTTGTAAGGTCCTCTCAACCCGTATGAAGTATGGTTTTTATAAATAGTCCAGTCACTAATGCCAATGGTAGTTTCATCACCAGTTTCAGTTATAAATTAATCCAAATGCAATTAAAAGTCTCCTCTGTATGCGAGATACATAAAGCAGCTATGTATCATTATCTTCCTTTTACAGATGGAGAAATCAAAGTGAAGAATGCAAGACAGTCAATGTCTGCAAAACAGCAAAATATGACTTTCCAGAACTCAGACTTTAGTCACCTTATTTTCTTCTGTGTGTAAGAGTGTCACTGTTTAACAATGCAATTCAAAGTACTTCTTGCTATAATCATAGATATAACCGTAAACTTTCTTAACCATAGACTTGATTAAAAGATATGAAGATAATGAGCTAACAGTACTGGTTTTATTAAACCCTGTGGAGTTGTTGTTCTAACTTGTCTGGGTGCTTTTGAAAGTCCCACCTAATAATAACTGAAGATGACAGCAATGTGTTTTAAGAAAAAGGGATGAAAAATTACTTCCTGCATTTGTGGCACTAAAAGTGTTTATTTTTGAAAGCTGTTATGAATGGGAAAGAACAGCTGGGGTGGCATTTCATGTCCACATTTGGAAGCAAGAATGTAAAATACACTGCTTTGCCAAAGATAGTGTTTAACAGAAAATGGTTTATTTGCTGCTTGGAAAACTGATGATTTGACTAAATCAACAACACACTCAAATGATGCCTCCACAATTTGCATCTGTTTGTCTTGTTTTGATGAATATGAAACAATGCAGATATAGTATTACCAAGTGTAGTGCAAGAACACATATGCTCAAGCACTCTGTTCTTCTTCTTTCCTCCTTCCCTTCTTAAATCAGACTTCACAAGAGGGTTGTTCTTTTTTTTTGAGAATCTTGACAGAAGAGTTCACAGCCCATCTCTCTGCTCCAATAACTGTGCATCACTGTAAGTTCTGCAGCCATCTTTCCTTCATTTTAGTGCTCTAAATTACTTGTTAAAGATACCACTTTTTCTATGTGACTGCAAAGAACACGATACTTTCTTTTCTTTCTACTGAAGAGCTAATAATGAGAAAATATTGTGTCTGTCTTTGGCAAGTAGAAGTCCCTAGAGAAATCTGAAGAGCTGTTTCCAGAAGCATCTCATTACTTGTGGGAAACTTTATCATTTAACTTACTCTAAGGTTATAATTTCTCTTGTGTGTGTCTGTATGTGTGTGCATGGCATTTCTTTTTGAAGTCCAAATTAAGTTTGAAAAACTTTTCATTAAGAACAGCACTAAAGAAAGTACCAGCACCAGTACCTCCAACAGAACCAGCAACCCTTGTGTTCCGAGTATGAAAAATATTTTTTCCTTCTGGAATCAACAACCTGTATCTGTGGGAAATGTTTTCTCTCCAAGCTTTCAGTCTTCACAAATTAGGGATGCGACGAGGAAGGCCAAGGCCCACCTGGAATTGAAGCTGGCAAGGGATGTCAAAAACAACAAGAAGGGCTTCTTCAACTACATCAGAAGCAAAAGAAAGTCTAGGGACAATGTGGGGCCGCTGCTGAGTGAGGCGGGTGTCCTGGTGGTGGAGGATGTGGAGAAGGCAGAGTTGCTGAATGCCTTCTTTGCTTCAGTCTTCAGTGCTAAGACTGGCCCTCAGGAATCCCAGACCCCGGAGGTAAGAGAAGAAGCCTACAAAGAGGATGACTTTCCCTTGGTCGAGGAGGACTGTGTGAGGGATCGCTTAAGTGATCTGGACGTCCACAAATCCATGGGCCCCGATGGAATGCACCCACGAG